>Ga0075114_10000203_pt1 | contig 40013 bp, 29 predicted proteins | sample AntAceMetag02UKM_FD_69784 | JGI IMG/M metagenome (GOLD analysis project Ga0075114, IMG submission 69784) | Saline lake microbial communities from Ace Lake, Antarctica - Antarctic Ace Lake Metagenome 02UKM | ecosystem: Environmental > Aquatic > Non-marine Saline and Alkaline > Saline | place... | reverse complement strand
CGACGACCTACGGCACCCAAATCGACGCCGGGCAGATCACGGCGTTCGGCCACTTCTGGGCAAACAGCGGGACGAGTGACATCTATCTCAATGGCCCCATCGCTGGGTTCCACCTCTACGGCTGCAAGTCGGAATCAGCGGTGGTCCTGACCACCTCGGCAGCGGCCGCGTCGGCCAGCGCAGCCCTTGCACCGAATATCATGAGCGGCTTTCAGCAGGACGATTCCCCCGCGCCGACGGCCGACGTCATCAGCTACAATATGTATAAGCCTCTGATCCTGATCGGGTGCAAATTCCAACAGGATGTGGACCTGGGCTCTAACTGCGTTTCGATCCTGTCGATGAACACAGAGTTCACATCGGGCGGTTTCACGGGGGCGGGCGCCGATGACCGGCTCATGCTCTTCGGCATTGACGATGGGGCCGGTATGATCGTTGGGCCTCTGGAGGTCTACACGTCGAGCAGCTTACCCAAGGGCGTGCGGATCAGGGCCCTAACCGACGCGACGGCCCGGGGCGTATTCTTCGCCTCAGCGACGCCGGATAGCTACTACTTCCGCGCCGGCGAGATCGTTCTCAGTACGGCACCGACGACCGGCTGCCTGGGGTGGGTCTGTACTTCGAGCGGTGATTTCGGCACGGAGACTGTCAAGGCGACGTTCACCGCGTTCGGGACGTTGTTCGGTGAGACGGTGACGTCGTTCGCCAAGACCCTGCTCAACGACGCCAACGCGGCGACAGCGCGGGCAACGCTGGGCTTGCCACAGCCGATCACGGACACGCCCACGGTCAAGACGAGCGACTACACTATACAGGCCGCTGACAACGGCGGGCTGTTCACCAACACGGGGGCCACCGGGACCGTGACATTGACGCTACCGTCAGCGACGGCCAACTTTGCCCTTCGCGTGGCTCGGACTGCGGCGCAGGCATTTCGCGTGGCAGCGGCGGGAACGAACGTCTTCAGCGGCCGGGCAACCGACCTGGAGCTTTCAAGCGAGGAATCGGTGGTGGAGATTCGGTGCTTTGCCAATGGCACCTGGAACATCGTGAGTTCATTTGGCAGCTATACTTGGTATTGATGAGGGTAGATAGAACCATGCCAAACGGAAACGCCCCCGCGACCTGCGTGCTCGGCAACACGAACGCGACGAAGATCGAAGCGAACCGCAAAGACCTCGACCAGGAGATCGCCAGCCGCGAGCGGATCGACGATCAGCTTTGGTCCGTCGTCAATCAGCTGCGCAACCACGTGCCGCCGTGGGCCTCGATCCTCATGACCGGCTTGGGCATCGTGCTCGGCGCTGCCCTGACGGCGGCGTTGACCTGATTAATCGGCACCGGCGGCGCCCCAGCCGCCCGGTCCGCAGGCCGCCACGATCCGACCTGGCCGGGCGTCACTCGGTCAATTGGCTTTTGCGGATGGGACCTGGCCCTGGGGCGTGCCGGCTGCCAGTAGACTGCGGATCTCCGCCAGTTCGTGCGCCGTCTGTTCGAGGTGCTTGACCACCTGGTCAACGCGAAAGACCTGACGCAGAACCACGATGAAAAACAGCAGGCCCGCCAGGGCCGCCAGGCCCCCGATCAGAAGGACCTGGTCCGAAGTGTAGGCAGCTAACATGCTCGTTTCCTCCGATTCGATTGTTAAAACTTTTTTACACCCTCGCGCATTTCCCAACTCCGTTTCTGCTCGGCACTTAGCTACGGAGTCCCGCCTCCCCCTTTTCCCTACGTAGATTTACGTATTTCCGCGCCCATATTCGCCGCCCGGGAAACGCTTGCTTATCTAATGGAGCCGGTGCGGGGCCGAATCCTGCCAAGAAACGAACCCCGCGCCGGTGAAACATCGTGTCCAGGGGGGCCGAAACACCCTCGCTGCCAGAGCTGCGCCACAACAGGAGGGTGAAAATGTCACAACCAAAGATCATCAAGTTCGCTCCCACTCCATATTCCAACCTCGCCAGGGCCGTCGACGCCGTCCTGGCCGAGCACCCGGAATCCGACGACCTCACGCAGGCTTGCCGCCGGATCGCCCACCTCATGGTCGAGCTTGAGACTTTCGAGCCTTCTTATGCCGAAGCTTTGATGCACGTTCTCCAGCGGCGCCTGCGTCGGCATCAGCGGCTTTCGATGCATCGATATCAGCGCGCAAGGCAGCCATAGAATCCGCCAAACAAGCCTTGATGCCTCGGATGAACTCAGCGTCAGCACTTGCAAGCATTCCGATATCTGCCTCGCTCAGCGGTTCTACAATCTCTGCGATGGCGTTGACGGGATCGGCCAGGGCAATCGCTCGACGCCTGTCGTTGGCGGCCGAAAGAGCTTCCAGGACCGTCTGGTGTATGCCCTCGCTGGCTTGGAACTCCAGGCCCTTGCCGAATAGGGCCATCATCTGATAACTCTCCGTCATGCCAAGAAATAGCTTGAGTAGGCCCGTGAGAAGCTGTGGGTTGTCGATCTTACCTCGACCCTTGGCCCACTCTTCATACCGGTCCCATAGGGTTATATCAACGCGTGCTTCGAATTTTTTTTGGTGGGGTATCGTCATAATAACCTTAGTTTACACACAGACTTACCCGGCCCGCCAGTCCGGTTGTGCCGGAAATAATCCGAGATCATCCGACTTAGTCTTTGACAGAACCGAACCCTCTCGGCATAATTGCCGCCATGTTCGAGAAGCAGAATACAAAACGCCTCGGTCGCTTGCCGGGCCATTCCTCCGTGGGTGAGCCTCATTATACGCAGGCTAGGGCCGTTTTGTCAAGGATGAAGCCCAACCGGCGAGGGACCGCCGTGCTTCTCGAACAGGCACTTCCGGCCGCCCTCGCCCTTTTCAGACTTTTCATCACCCTCCTCCGAACGCCAGGTCTCCCGATGAGCCTGGCGTTTTTGAGCGTTCCGCCCAGCCGGCCGGCTCGAGCGTTTTCGATATCGCTTCTATCCGGGGCCCCCGTAAGTCTCGCTTCCTCTCCCTCCGCACAGGGGGCCCCTTCTTTGATTTCTGACCAGGGAGGGCGCGGTCTCGCCAAGCGGGGCCGCTGAGCACGGACGCTCTTTTACAACTTCATAGCGCTTGTTGAAAGGCAGTTTCACCGATCCAGGACATCGGTCACAGCCGCGACGTCGGCATCGAGGATGTGGGCATAGTGGCGCTCGGTCGTCTTGACCGAACTGTGCCCGAGCAGCTTAGAGACCTTGATGATCGGCACACCGGCCAGCAGCAGCTCGGTGGCGAAGTAATGACGCAGCGCGTGCGGTCCCATTCGCGGGATCTCGGCGCGGCGGGCCACGCGGCTGATCTGCTGATAGAGCGGTCCCGGCCCCGTGGTCGCATAGATATGCGGCCGCTGGAGAATGGCCCGGCAGGTCCGGTTCAGCGGGATGGTGCGTCGCTTGCGACCCTTGCCGACGATCGTGATCGCCAGCGCATCGGCCTTGAGGCCGTTGCCGACCAACTGACAGAACTCCGAGGCCCGCAGCCCCGTGTTCGCCAGGAAGACGATGCGATCGCGGGCCTGGTCGCCGGCAACCTCCAGCAGCTGGCGATATTCGTCCGATGTGATAAATCGAGCATCGGGCGGATCTTCGACGGCCATCGCCACGGCGGCGGCCGCATTGGGCAGGCGGTAGCAGCGTGAGGCCCACCGGCAGAATCCCTTGATGGCAGCCAGGTGGGCGTTCAGCGTCCGATTGATCAGGCCGTCATCGCGGAGACGATAGAGATACTCCTCGATGTGCTTGGCCTCGACCTGCTGGATTCGCATCACGCCGCCCGGCAGGGAGGCGACGAAGCGGGCCATCACCATCGCGTAATGCTCGCGCGTTCGGGGTGTGTGTCGTTTGCAGTAGGTGGCGTAGTCAGCGGCCGCCTCGGCGACCGAGTCGAGCGTGGAAACCTGGCCCGACCGCCACACCTTCTCCTGGGCTTCGATCTCGGCATAGAAGGCGACGGCCTGGCTCTTCTCCAGGAAGACCCGGGACCCGGCGAAGACGCGATTATGGAGGGCCTGCCGGTTGGTGGCCCGCCATCGGACCCGCCAACAGCGACGGTTTCGGATGTAGCTTAGAGAAGCCATGAGTCTTTTCTTTGACACCCTCGTGCCACAAACCATGCCACAATCGTGACACGGTCGCGACGGATCACAGACCCTGAGCCTGCTGACTGTTCGATAAACCTCGCTTCCTGCGATGCTTAACACAAAAAGCGGGTGGCGGGAATCGAACCCGCGTAATCAGCTTGGAAGGCTGGAGCTTTACCACTAAGCTACACCCGCGAAGTCACCGGTTGAACGCGATCAACCAATCTTCTATAATCAGCCGACCATAGTATACCAGCCAAATTAAGTGGTAAAGGACAAAATGTCAAGCAAAACGAGCATCACCGAGCGTGCGGCGGCCGCCAAGGCGGCGTCGCTTCGTCTGGCCGCAGCCAAGACCGAAACCAAGAACGCCGCCCTGACGGAGATCGCCAAAACCCTCGAGCGCCGACAGGCCGACATTCTCCAGGCGAACCAGTTGGATCTCGACGCGGCCCAGAAGGCGAACCTCGCCGCGCCGCTGCTCAAGAGGCTCAAGTTCGACGAGGCCAAGCTGGCCGACGTCTGCGCCGGCATCCACAGCCTGATCAATCTCGACGATCCCGTGGGACGCACCCTTTCGGCGGTCGAACTGGACGCGGGCCTGGAGTTGTACAAGGTCAGTTGCCCGATCGGCGTCATTGGCGTCGTGTTCGAGTCGCGCCCCGATGCCCTGGTGCAGATCTCGACGCTGTGCCTCAAGAGTGGTGACGCCGTCCTGCTCAAAGGGGGCAGCGAAGCGGCCCAGACCAATCGCATCCTGGCCGAGATCATCGCCGAAGCGAGCGAGGCGGCCGGCATGCCCGCTGGCTGGATTCAATTGCTCGAGACGCGCCAGGACGTCGCCGAGATGCTCGCGCTCGACGAGCACATCGATCTGATCATTCCGCGCGGCTCCAATGAGTTCGTGCGCTACATCATGAGTAACACGAATGTCCCCGTCCTCGGTCATGCCGACGGGATCTGTCACGTCTACATTGATCGCGAGGCCGACCTGGATATGGCGGTCAACATCGCCGTCGATTCGAAGTGCCAGTACGTCGCCGTTTGCAACGCCGCTGAGACGCTGCTGGTCGATGCGCCAATCGCGGCCGAGTTCTTGCCCCGTGTCCGCGCCGCCCTGGAGGCCAAGGGCTGCCGGCTCAAAGGGTGCGAGCAGACCCGCGCGATCATCGAGGTCGAGCCGGCGACCGACGAGGACTGGGCGACGGAGTATCTGGACTACGTGCTCTCGATCAAGATCGTCGACGGACTCGACGCCGCAGTCGAGCACATCAATCGCTATGGATCGGGCCATACCGACGCCATCGTCACCGGTGACAAGGACAAGGCCGAGGCGTTTATGAATCGCGTAGACGCCGCTGATGTGTTCTGGAACTGCTCGACGCGCTTCAGCGACGGGTTCCGCTATGGACTCGGCGCCGAGGTCGGAATCAGTACGAACAAGATCCATGCCCGGGGTCCGGTCGGGCTCGAGGGCCTGATCATCTACAAATGGAAGCTCCTGGGCAAAGGCCAGGTCGTCGCCGACTACGCCGGCCCCGACGCCAAGAAGTTCACCCACAAGAAACTTCGGTAGCCGTAACGCCGCAACTGGTGCGGATTACAATCATTCTGTGGGTCCCTGGTTGTCATCCTGAACACACAGGCTGTGTCACAATAGCATAGCGACTGGTGGATTCTTCCGATAGACTCGTTAGAAGTCCGCCGGAGAATGCCTACCTCCAAGAGAGCTGTCAGGCCAGGTGACGGTCTCAATGACTTGGCCTTGCTGCGACTGGTCGCCCTTTCGGGCCTGAGAACATCCTCCTACAAACTGGATAGTTTCGCGATCAAGCCGGAGACCCCAAACAGCCCGATCAGTCGGGCCATATTGAAGCCACTGCTCAGCAGCGACATCTCGGTGCGGACACCGGCCAGACCACGTAGCAGAAAACTGTCTACTCCCAGGTTTCGCTTGAGATGACCGAAGGGCAACTCGACTTTCTCCTTGCGACGCGTGAACACCGCCTGCGAACCGGGCTCGTCGTAATGGGCCGCCAGCCTCTCGCCGAGGACCTCGTTCTCGTAGCGGATAATCTTCCGCCCAGTAGTGACGTTCTTGGTGCAAGTCCCGAAATGGGGGCAGCTGTCACAGACGCTTCGGCCCGGATAGTATTCCCGCTTGTCCTTGGGGCCGTTGAGGCGTCGAAACGGCAGGCGAATTCCTTCCGGACAAATAGACACATCCTCCTGGGCGTCGTAACGAAAGCGACTCTTGTCAAAAGGTCCCGGCGCCTTACCTTGAGCCTGTTTCGAGGACGGGACGATCACCTCAATGTCTTGGGCGTCGATCTTTTCCAATTCCCTGGCGTTAGAGAAGCCTGCGTCCCCACAGGCGACCTGACAGGGACGCTCCAGCGTTTGGTTGGCTTGGTCGATTTGCTCGGCGAATTGCCCCAAGTCGTTGTTGTCGTTGACCACATCGCTGTGCACGATCAGGCCGTGCTGATCATCGACCACGATCTGCGCGTTGTATCCGGCATGAGACCCCTGACGGCCGTGCATCCGTGCCGAATCTGGATCGGTCGTATTGAGTCGATCGAGCCCCTCGCGCTGCAGTTTCTCCAGGGTCTTTTCGACCTTCGCCTTGAGCTTTTCCTTCTTCTTCAACTCGTCCTTGAGCTGGACCAGAGACCCCTCATCGGCCTCTTGATCGTCAACGGTGTCACATTCGGCGAGAATCGCGTCAATTCGCTGATCGATACGAGCCAGGTGGCGTTCGCAACGCCCGACCGTCCAGAGATTCTTCAACGAGACGTCGCCCCGGAACTTACTGCCATCGACAAAGAGCGTGTTGCCCTCAATCAGGTCCAATTCGATACACAGACGCGCACATTGTTTGAGCACCTGGCGCAACGCCGGACGGTTGTCTCGTCGGAAGCGGGAAATCGTCTTGAAGTCCGGCTTGAGACCACCGGCCAGCCACATGAAAGAGACGTTGTGGTGCAAGGCCCGCTCCAGCTTGCGACGGCTGCGGATGCCGTAGGAATAGCCGTAGACCAGAACCTTCAACATCACACGCCGATCGTATTGTGGGCAGCCGACCTTATGTGGGTCCCAGACCATCTCCAGGGCATCAAGGTCCAAGGCCTCAACGAACGCATCTTAGGCCCGAACGGGATCCTCTGGACCCACATACTCATCGAGACTCTCGGGGAACAGACAACGTGGCTGACGTTCGGCGCGACGATAGGCCATCAAAGACTCCTTTCCAAATCCCACCGACCATCATAGACATCCCTCGTCAACACGGCAACCGTCCATCGGCCGTATTGTGACACAGCCTGGCAGTGAAGGATCTGGCCTGCGATCAAGGCAGACCGCTTGTTCGGTGGCCAGATCCTTCGGCGTTGCCTCAGGATGACAGAGGCATCAGTATGCCGAAAACTCCCCCCGTTGGCTCGGATAGTAATCAAGTTTAGTGGGATAGAAGAGCCAGAGCGGTTTCCAGGAGGGTGTCGCGACCCGTGCGGATGTCTTCTATGGTTGGTTCGACGAGGTGGTGGGGTTCGATGCCGTGTAACGGTGAGGGCATCTTGCCATGCAGGGGGAAGGTCAGCGAGCAGCGCAGGGAGACGCCACCGGGCAAATCGATATTCTTCGACCAGCCACAGGCGCCGGTGGTGGGGGTGCCGACCAGCAGGGCGCCGGCTTCGAACATGCCCGAGACGAAGTGCTCGCACGCACTGGCGCAGCCGGAATTGGTCAGGACCGCCACCTTGCCCTCGTAACACCAGGCGCCTCGGGGTGGGGCGACGAAGAAGATCTTCTTGTACATCTGTGTCCCGGCCTCACGCTGGAATCCCACACTGCACAGGACGTCCTCCGTGATGAAGCGCCCGATGATCTTCTCGGCCAGGTTGTCCGAGCCTCCCCCATTGTTGCGCACGTCGATGATCAGGCGGGCCTTGTCGCGCATGGGCTCAAGCATCTTGTCGAACTCTTCGGGCGCGAAGCCGCCCCAGCCCCGGATCTTGATGTACCCGGTATCGTCATCGATCATCCGACTGGACAGGACGGATGTGCCGCGCCGCCCACCGCTGAAGCCGGTTCGATTCAGGAGAACCTCATAATCCTCACCTTCCTGATTGCGCAGCTTCAGCTTGACTTCCGAACCGGACTCGCCCTCAACGATCGTGCGACAGGCGGTCTTGGCCTTGACGTACCGGGTCGCACCGAACGCCTCGGGCAGCGCGGCGTCGAAGCGCTCCTTGGCGCTGGCGCCGTCGATCTCCAGGAGGATGTCCCCGCGCGTCACGCCCACATCATTGGGACATTGGGTCACGACGATCTGCTCTTCGATCAGACGCAGATCCAGCGGGGGCGTCGGGAAGTAAGGCTTCCCATCCCAGTACATGCCCGTGTGGTAGTCGTGCAGACGCCTGACCAGCATGCGGTCCATGATGGGCAGCGCCTCGTACAGGTTGTTGATGTCCTGGATCTCCTTCTTGCACGCTTCGTGCCAACTGTCGTCGAACGCCCCGGCGTATTCCATCATGGGGTAGTTCTCTTTGAGCTCGTCCCAGAGGATATCCAGAAAGCCTAGAGGCTGTCCCGAAGGGGGCATCGGTGCGTTCGGGTCGGCGCCCTTGGCCAGCAGTATCCGGGCCATCTCCTTGTGCCCCTTCATGCGGGCCACCTGCAGGGCGGTGAATCCGTACTTGTCCTTGGCGTTGATGTCGGCGCCGTAGGACAGGCACATCTGCGCTATGCCGATCTCTCCGTCGCCCAGGGCCTTGAAGAATTTCTCGCCCAGCGTCTTGCCGTCCAGCAGTCGGCAGGCGAATCCCCACGACTGCATGCCGTTCTGGACTTTCATCAGAATCTGGTTCTTGCCCGCCCGGAAGTTCACCAGGACCAGATCGTCGTCAGGTTGGAGCGAACGGCTGGCCCAGTTCTCCGTCACCGGCTCGCCGTTGAGCCAGACCCGCACGGAATCGTCGCTGCCGATCCCCAGCAGGCCGGGCTTGGCCTCGGACATCTCGATCTCCGCCCAGGCGTAGGCGACCGCGTATTCCTCGGCGCCGCAGATCTCGCTTAGATTGATCCCGTCGATCTCGCTGGCCACGGATTGCCAGCGGCATTCCCCATTCTCAACCTGATGGACCATCTCCGTGGTGGGCCGGATCTCCGCCTCTCCGCCATGCTCGGTGAGAAAGTCCTTGTAGAACGCCTGCCGTTGGGCCCTCGTGTCGGGGCGCTCCCCCTCCTTCTTTGACTCCGAGACAGGGAACGGCCCACACACCAGCCAGCGCCGCATGAATGCGCCGGGCTCCAACTGCTGGTAGAGGGCGCCTTCTTCGGATTGTTGCCCAAGCGATGCCGGCGCATGGACCGACAATACGCAGAAGCCGATGAGGATTGCCAGAGTTCGCAGAGAAACCTGCATGTCAGACTCCTTCAAAAAGGACCGCCACCGTGACTCTCGTCAGGCCTTACGAGGTGCTCATCCGCCAGACAAAAGCCGCCGCATTAATCTCACTAACCCTAATTGTGTCGCAAACGCGTCAAAAAGGCAAGGTTTTCGTTGGGTCCGTAGGGCGCATGGAGGGGGCACTTCACGCTCACAGGTACTCCTTTGTCCCCCGCGTATTCTGTCATCCTGAGGCTATACCGAAGGATCTGGCCCGAGCAAGAGGCAGTGCGTCCAGTACGAAGGAGGCGTTTTGTTCGAGAGCCAGATCCTTCACGTTCGTTCAGGATGACAAATGGGCAAGCAGGGCCCGAGAATCCGCCTGCAACTTGAATCACACCGCGGCTGAATCTGATCAATCCGTGGCCCGCAAACGCTGATGAGGTGGCTGTCGGCGGTCTGCGCCGGCTGGATTGGGATGTGGCAACGCAGAGCAGGATGTTGCGCATGAAGTTTGAGCTTCAGATAGTCAGTGAGGGCGATTCAGGAAGACGGCGGGGCCGCCTGGCTGGGAATCCTCTGACGATTCTCCCGCTGGTCGTCGTCCTTTTCTGGCTGGCCCTCTTCGTGCGCCAGACGGTCAAGTTCACATGGGACCATTACAGTCCCTACGAGGGGACCGTCGTCGAGATCAAACGCCACTGGACCGACCGCCTGACGTCGGAGTCGGGCGACGTGGAGTACCTTCTCATCCGCACGCCTGAGGGGCGACTGATCGACAAATGCATCAGCTTCGAGCGGCGCATCGTGACCCACATCAGAAAAGGGGACTACGTCACCAAGAAGCGAGGCTTCACCCACCGCATCCAACGCCTGACGACGGATCGTGAGACGCGTGGCGCATAACCAGCGGACAAGGATCCATCGCGCACGTCAGCGTCTCTTCTGAGTTTGCGGACGCTTTGTGGAACGTTTGCGCTTGGGGTTCTTCTTGGGGGGGAGCAGGGCGACGGTTTTGATCAGGTCGAAGGCGGGGGCGAGGTCGAGTTGGCGGGCGGCGGGGTGGACCTCGACGATGCGGACGCGCAGGGACTGGGCGAGCCGGAGCATGGCGCCGGTGTGGCGGCCCAGAAGGCACTGGCTCTGCTCGTCGAAGCGCCAGTGGTCGGGGCCCAGGGCCTCACGTCGGACGAAACCTTCGACGCCGTACTCGGGCAGGTGCACGGCGGCGCCGTAGGCGCTGAGACTCGTGACCACGCCGTTTAGCTCATCGCCGATGCGCCGGCACACGAGATGGAGCGTGAGAATGGTCTTGAGTTCGTGTTCGGCCTCTTCGGCGATTTGTTCGGTCTGCGAGATGTGCTCGCCGATCTCGACCAGGTCGGGGAAGACATACTGACGCCGGGCCCGATCCATATCCCGATCCAGGTAGGCCTGCAGGGCGCGGTGCACCATGAGATCGGCATAGCGACGGATGGGACTGGTGAAGTGACAGTACTTGGAGGCGGCCAGCGCGTAGTGGCCCGCGCTGGTCGGCGCGTAGGTCGCCTTGGCGAGGCTGCGCAGGACCAGCAGTTGTACGGGCAGCCCGGCCTGGGTGTCGCGGACCTGGTCCAGCAAGGCCTGCAGATGCGACCGGCGGGGCTGGCGCGACAGCGTGATGCCCAGCAGTCGGAGGGTCTGGGACAGTTGGCGCAGCGTCTTCGTACCGGGCTCGGGATGAATGCGGCGTATGAACGGGACACAGTAGCGGTCCAGCAGCTTGGCGACGGCGACGTTGGCCTCGACCATGAACATCTCGATGATGGTGTGAGGGTAGCTGGCGTCCGCGGGCTCAACGCCTGCGACGCGACCCGACTCGTCCATCAGGACCTCGTTGACGGGCATCTTCAGTTGCAGCATGCCGGCCCGGCGGCGCCGCGTCTCGATCGTGCGGGCCAGTGTCTCCATCTCGTGCAACATCGCGACGACCTCGTCGGGCAGGTCCCCGACGTCGCCCTTCAGGGCCCGGTCGGCCTGTTGGTAGCTTAGACGCGCCTTGGATTTGATCACGGTGTTGGCGAAGCGCGTCGATCGGACGTGACCATCCTTGGTGTAGGTCAGGTAGACGCTCTTGGTGAAGCGTCGTCGGTCGGGCTGGAGGGAGCAGATCTCGTTGCTGAGCATCTCGGGCAGCATGGGCAGGGTCCGGCCGGGCAGGTAGACGCTGTTGCCTCTTTGTCGGGCGCAGCGATCCAGCGCTGAGCCGGCCGGTACGAAGTGGCTCACATCGGCGATGTGGACACCGAGGACCCAGCCGCCCTGCCTGTTACGGATCAGGCTGATGGCGTCGTCGAAATCCTGCGCATCGGGCGGATCGATGGTGATGACGAGATGGTCGGTAATGTCCCGGCGGTCTTGCGCGTGGCGCGGATTGAAATCGGTGCGTGCGTTGCTGGCCTCGACCAGCGCGCTTGGCTCGAACTCATCGGACAACTGGTGGCGGCGCATAACGGCGGCGATCTCCGTGTCGTGCCGGCCCGGCTGGCCCAGAACGCTGACAATCACGCCGCAGCCCGGGTGCGAGCGGGTCGGATACGTGCGAATCCGTACTGCGACTTTGTCCCCGTGTCGCACGCGACGCATGTCGACGCTTTCCAATTCGATAGGGCGGACGAAATCGCCTCCGTCCGGGCGAACCAGCCAACGATTCTGTTCCTGGCGAAGCGTTCCGACCACGTCGGTGTGGGCCCGGTCGAGGACCTTGATGATCCTGCCGGTCAGGCGGTCCGGTTCGTTCCGTGCGCCGCGCCGCGTGACCCTGGCGATGACGCGGTCGCCCGTCATGGCGCTACCGATGGCCTTGGGGGGGATGAACACGTCCCCATCGGCGGCCAGTTGTTGGGGGGTGACGAAGCCACATCCGCGGGCGTGGGCCTTGAAGATGCCGGTCACCTCATTGGACGCCTGTGGCAGCCGGACCAGATTCCGGGGACCCACGATCACCTGGCCCTGGGCCGACAACGACTCCAGCGCCTCGCGGAAGGCGGCGCGGAGATTGCCCCCAACGCCCAGCTCGTCCTCCAGATGAGCGAGTTGGCGCGGCGTCCCATCCTTCTGCAACAGATGGAGAATATGGCTCTTCAGGGTGTCGTGCATCCGCCTATCATACCATCGAACGGGGCCGATTGCAGGCGGCAAATGGGGCCGAACGGTGCGCCGACACCACGCTCGTCGGGTTGCGGCCGGCTTTTGTCCTTGAAGAGAGACCCCCGTGAATCGTATGATGCGGTCCGTAGGAACGGTTCGTCAGCAATCACTCGGTGGGGCAAGCCCCACCCTACGAGGTTTGGCCAGTGGGCTTATGAGAAACTTCTCGAAGATCAAGCGGATTGTCATCAAGATCGGGACCAACACCTTGACCAAGGACACGGGGATCGATGCGGCGTACGTGCGCCTGATCGCCGGTGAGGTCACCGAGTTGCTCAAGGCCGGCCGGCAGGCGCTCATCATCAGTTCCGGCGCCATCGGCATGGGGGCCGGGCAACTCGCCCTGCCGGGCCCGGCTAAGGACACCAAGATGCGCCAGGCCTGCGCCGCCATCGGCCAACCCCTGCTCATGCAGGAATACCGCAAGGCCTTCCTACGTCACGGCGTCAGCGTCGCCCAGGTGCTGCTGACCGCCGAGGTGCTCAGCAACCGCAAGACCTATCTGAACCTGCGCAACGCGATCGAGAAGCTTTTGTCACTGGGCATCGTCCCGATCCTCAATGAGAACGACAGCGTCAGCACCGCCGAGATCGGTACGGCCTTTGGCGACAACGACAAGCTCAGCGCCCTGGTCGCCAGCAAGATCGATGCAGATCTGCTGATCATGCTGACCGACATTGATGCACTGTACGATAAGAATCCCGGCAAACACGCGGATGCCCAGCCGATCCGAGCGGTCTTTGAGATCACCGACGAGATCGTGCGCAGCGCGGGCGGTTCGGGCTCCCGCCACGCCACCGGTGGAATGAAGACCAAGATCGAAGCGGCCCGGATTGCCTCCCAAGCGGGCTGTCGCCTCGTGCTGGCCAACGGGCGGGCTCAAGACGTCGTCGGCCGTATCATTGCGGGCGAAGAGATCGGCACCATCTTCCTGCCCAAACGTAAGCTCAGCAATCGCACCCGGTGGATTCTCAACAGCAAGCCGACCGGTGTGATCCGTATCGATGACGGCGCCATTGGCGCCCTACGCCGACACAAGAGCCTGCTGCCCTCGGGCGTCACCGCCGTCGAAGGCGCCTTTGAGGCGGGCGACGTGGTCATGCTCAACGACGACGCCAAAGCCGTCGTCAGTATCGCCAGCGGCCAACTCAGAGACCTGGCCGGCAAGCACAGCACCGAGATCAAGAAACTCCTCGGGCCAGAACACCGCGACGTCGTCGCCATCCCCGAGGACATCGTCTTCCTGGACTACTGAGCCACAGCATCGGCGCGTAGATGAATTGGGCCGGTCTCGTCTGGGTCTGGGGCGTTCGGCGTTCCGGCGTTACGGCTGTCTAACAAAAAGCTTGACAAACGGCGATAATGGTCGTATGCTCTTTTCAGTCATAGGAAAGCATCAGTCGTGGAGGCAGGGTGGCCGTTTTGACTGGTGCGAGGGATCGATGAACCGAATAACTCTACAAGGAGGTAGGGCTATGTCCGTTCGAACAAGCCGTCTGCCCATATTGTCTCTAGTCACTGTGTCGTTGTGCGCCCTCGTCCTGACCGGATGTGGCTCCCGACTCGAATGCGTCGACGAGTGCACCCCCCGAGGGCCCTGGCAATCGCCCACCATTCAGGCGTTTCGCTCCCTGTTGCTGGTCAACGCCGGGGAGTTGGACATCGAGTTTCTTGACGCCAAAAAGGCCAAGCCTTCGTGTATCATCCGTGACGAGGTGCGCGAGTACTATCTCCAACCGGGTCTGCACTCGATTGCCGCGCGGTTCAACTACTGCGTCCCGCGCAGCGAAGGCCTGCTGGGCGAGGTCGAGAGTGGGATGCTGACGACCGAGCACGAATTCCAGGCCGGACACGCCTACGTCGCCCTCTACCGCGAGCACCCCTACCCCAAGCCCGCCGGCAATGTGGGCGAGGTCGCCAGCAATGTTCGGGAGTCCGACGACAAGTACTACTGGACCCTGGAGTTCGTCGACCTGGCCGAGGCGAGCCTGCGTAACGAGCCCGAGGTCGTGGACGCCCTGCTCTATTGCGACTGGGTCAAGGGAGTCGCCAAGGCCTCGAACTGAACCGATGGAACGGGCCCTCGACTCAGGCGTTGAGGGCCTTGTTCATTCGCGTGATCGTGTCGTCGATCTGGTCCGGGCCCAACATCCCGATCGTGACGGCGTCGACCAGGTCGTTCTCGAAGACGTATTTCAGCGATGCATCCTTTTGCTCGGGACTGGTCAGTTTGCCGGCACCGAAGATCTTCATACCGATGATGGCTTTGCCGGTGGCGCGGGCCTGCTTGAGGACGGGCGTCACTTCCTCGACCGACGCATCCATCGCAGCGGCGCGACCGACGTTGTTGATGCGCGCCAAGATGACATCAACCCACGGATGGGCGGCGGCCACCTTCAAGGCCTCGAAGTTGTGGCACGAGATCCCCACGGCTCGGACGGCCTTCTTGTCTTTCATCTCGGACAGTTCGTCCCGAATGCGCTTGTATTGCTCCGGCCAGTCCGGCTTGGTCATGCAATGGATCAGGCAGATATCGATGACATCCGTCTTTAACTCACGTCGGAAGCGATCCACCTCCGCCTTGGCCCCGCCGGAAGCGGAGTTCCAGTATTCCGTCCGCGGCCAGATCTTGCTCAGCATCGTGATGTTGTCGCGCGAGCGTCCCTGGAGGGCATGGCGCACGTAGGGATGAGACCCGTAGAGATCCGCCATGTCCATGAAGCGCATGCCCTGGTCGAGACCATGACGGATCAGCGTATCGAAGGCTTTCTCGCCCAACCGCGTCTGCGCCGACGAGCGACCACTACCGTTCCAGCCGGTCCCCTGGGCCAGCCGCGAGGCCCTGATGCCGGTCTTGCCCAGCGTCACGATATCCGTAGCGGCGCCTTTCCCACCGGCCGCCCGGGCCGGACCCGTGCCCAACCATTCGGGCTTGGCGGCCAGAGCGCCCGCACCGGCCAACGCAGCGCCAATGAATCGTCGACGGCTATAGTGAGAGTGCTGGTCAGTCGCATGCGAGAGGTGCTGATCCATGGTCTGTCCCTTTCACGCCTTGTCTTGAGTCTGTGCTGTCATACTCCACCGTCGGGGCGGCGCCGGCAGCGCGCGTCCCATGGCGAACTATTGTACCGTCGGACGGGCTTTCGTCCAAGCACCAATACGCCCTCCCGGCGGTCCGGGGTCATTCCCAGACGCGCGAATCGAGAAAAAAACCCAGGGCATTGCGTCCGCCCCCCAGAACCGGTAGGCTGGATGGTGAAAGGCTTCAACACCTACGATTCACCGTGTTTTCTGGCGGGGCCGGTCACGCAGCGACTAACAGAGGGTTGATCGGTCCCGCTCTTGCTCTAACACACCTTAGAAGCAGATTCGCACGCCAGCATGTTCAAATCATGTTTTTCAGCGGGGCTGGGCAATACCGGCCCCACTTTCTTTTGAGGGACCAACAGGGGGAGTGCAGAAACAAAAAGGGCCGCGAGTCCACAGTCTCACGGCCCACCAGTGTGGTGTCATCAGTTATCTGTTACGGCCTCACCGCCCGGTTGTAGATACGGACGTCGTCGATCAGGCCGGAGAAGAGGGTGTCCTGCTCATGTGCTGGGCCGCAGCCAATGTTCAAAGTGCCACGGCATTCTGCCAGACTGCTCTGTTCGTCCTGAGCTGCGAGGGTTCCGTCCATATGCAGACTGCGTGTGAAGCCATCCCACACAAACGCTACACGGTGCCAGTCGTCGTCCGCGATGAGAGATTCTGAAACAAGTGGCGGTATGGGGGTGCGTCCGGCAGGCGGCGACAATTCAGTCGCGAGGGTGCCCTCCAGGGCATCCGCCATCAACCAGTTCACGCCATCGACTTGGGAGACAATCACCTGTCCCGGGGCACCGCCCCTGATCCACGCCAGAACACTGAACGGTCCATCCGCAGGATTGAGGACAAAGTCCGTGACAATATGGTCGTCCACACCGTCAAATTCAAGAGCACCACCTACTTGTCCGCCATTAGGTTGCCACACAGGAGCACCGAGGGCAACGCCGTTATGGTTGCCGACGCTGTCTGTAGGAGACATGCCTGCGGCTTCATCCAGCTTCCAGTGAGCGGCGAGCGCTGGATCGTCCACGTCCTTTCCGATAAACTTGGCGAGTATTTTCACGTCTTCGACATCGACCACACCGTCACCCCAGGGCATGGGGCCTATGTCACACAGTGAATCATCCGTCCCCCAGTAGTCGACCATCGCACAGATGTCTCCACCGTCTATCTTGCCATCGCCGTTGAGGTCAACCACAGGGAGAACCGGTGCCTGCCAGATATTGAGGTTCCCTGGACCACCCGGGCGCATAGAGGTGAAATAGAGTGTCGAACCATCCATGGACAGTGTCGCCGACTGATCAGATGTGGATGTGTTGATAGTGGGGCCCGCATTCACGGGAACACCCCAGGGATCGTTTATCGTTGCTCGTCTGGCCAGCCAGATGTCGCGCTCATCGTACCCACCAGGACGTCTAGAGGTAAAGAGAAGTATCCGGCCATCCATAGAGAGACTTGGCATAATGTCGTGAGATGAGCTGTTGACGATGGCGCCTGCATTGACCGGCTGTTCCCAGGTGTCGGATATCGAAGAACGGTTGGTCATCCACAAATCACGGCCCCCTTGCCCTCCGGGTTTGATTGGATCGAAATCGGCGAAATACAATTCCAGGCCATCGGATGAAATGGCGGGAAATCCCTCGTCTCCCGACGTATTGACAGGAACCCCCAGGTTCTCGGGTGCACCCCATGGATCGCTCTTGCTCGCCCGTCTGGTCACCCATATATCGGCAGGACCGTACCCACCTGATCGCATGGAGTCAAAGTAGAGCGACAAACCATCCCCAGAGAGACAGGGCGCTCCGTCATAGGTGGCACTATTCACCAGGGTTCCAAGATTCGTTGATTTGTCCCAGGCATCGTTTGCTGTCGCTCGTGTTGTCACATACAGATCATCTTGAGAAGCGAAATACAGTTCTAATCCATCGGCCGAGATTGAGTTGAAATAAGCCCCAGCGGACGTGTTGACAGTTGGCCCGAGAAGAGTAGGCTCGCTGAAGACGAAATCCCCCCGAGCGACCTGGCCTGCAATCAACAGGCAAACAGTGACTCCAAACGTCAATCCCTTCACACTTGAGCAACCTACATTCTTCATGGTGTGTCTCCTCAGTCTAGGCCAGTATCCCCCAGTGACTCTGTGGGCAGCACGCTCACAACCATGCTGTCACCTGGGGGCCCATGTGACGCCCGCAGCAACGTACTACGGGTGAAATTATGGGACAATAAGGGGAAATGCGTATTTCCGGGATTTCCCATATAACATTGCACATCTTAGCTCAACTATGTCGCCTGGCCTTCTGGCCGCACGGACGTCCAAAGCACGGAACTGGTTGATTCTAGCAGGACGGGGCGACATGATTCTATTGTGGCAACTACGTAATTTGCAGGGAATGGCGGCCGATGTGCAATCAGGCGGTCTTGGACGTCTAAGCCCCCTTGGAAGCAAATCCGCACGCCAGCATGTCAGAAGCGTGTTTTCGGGCCGGGTGGTCGTCGAGATCGCCCGGCCCCAAGGGGACGGCAAGGGTTTTTAACTGCTATTGACAGGTCGTCACGTGACATGGAAGAATGTCACTATGCGGAAAACAGAATACTCACAGCGGAATCATACTTGGTCGGGACGGCGTCTCCGTAAGGATCGCCAAGGGCTCTATTCCCTCCAGAGACACCGCCCCGCCGAACCGACCCAGCCTCCCTGTCAGGGACGCTGGGTGGCGAGGATGTAGTCGAGGCCGAACATGTGGCTCTTGACGGCGTCTTTGTTGGCGCCGAGGATCGTGATTTGGAGCTTGTTCTTGCCCTGCTTGAGCGTGCAGGTCGGCAGCTTGACGTCGGCCGCGACCACGGAGCGATTGTACATGTCCAATGAATCGATCTTGGTTTCGCCATTGACCGCGATTCGGGCGATGGCGTAGTCGACCGCCTTGGTGATTCCGAGCGTCACATCGTAGTCGCCCGCCTTGTCGACGGAGAACTCGACCACCAGCCGATCCTGCTCGGCGCCCTGCTTCCACCAGAGCTGTCGGTTGTTGCTCCATCCGACGTGCGGGATGTTCTGAACCTCGGTGGTCCCGCCGGACCGCTCGACGATCGCCAGCGTCTCGCCCTCGATCGCGCCCTTGACCAGTCGCGGCTTGACGATGTCCTCCATCTTGCGGGGCACGCGTCGCTTGGCCTCTGTCGGATCGGGCTCAACATCCCACGTCGCGCCGGGGCGGGCGTACCAGATCGTCGTCGGGGCATAGTCCATCGTCGTCTTGGCCCAGTGCCACAGTTCCATATCGAACTGGATCGATTTGGTGAAGGGGATGGCGTCCAGCGCCCGGTAGCGAGAATTGACAGTGAAGCCCGGAACGAGGTTCCCGTCGCCACTGGGCTGGGCGTGGAAGGCCGACTCGAAGTATTCCGGCTTGCACCAGGCGTAGCCGTAGTAGTCTTCGGTGCCCGTCCCGATGTGCGAGGGGAAGGACTCGCCATCGACGTAAATCTTCTCGTCGCCTTCGCCCCACCAGGTATTGGCGGTGTTGAACAGGGTCAGGACGTCACCCACGTAATTGCCCTGGCCCTTAACCGTCACCCAGTTCAGGTCCAGCGCCCCATGGTCGCGCGCCTTCTCGTTCGATTGCGTCTTGATCCCGGCCCACTGCTTCCACGCCGCGTGCAGATAGCACGAGCGCTTGTCCCAGTTCCAGCCCGTACTGATGACGTTCCCTTCCGTCAATTCCACCGGTTGGGAACCCAGGTTCCGAACCACGATTCGGGCCCGCTTGCGGAACGGCATCACCCAATAGCACGACAGCCGCTCGTCCTTGGAGACGTCCGTGTACCACGTCGCGTGGGGACGAACGTGGTACCCAGTCCCGAAGAAATCACCGATGGGACACCAGACCGTCGTCGCGCCGTCGAACGCAATCTTGATGACCGTGGAGCGCAGCGCCTGGGGCAGGTCCTTGGCCTTCAGTCGCAATTGGAGAGATCGAATGGCCTTGGCCCCTCGGATCGTCAGCGAACACTCTTCGCCCGGCATGATCCGACCGGTCAGGCTGTCTTTGTTCACGCGGTTCGGGACACTCCGCTCGTTCTCCGTCAACATCTTCTGCACGCGCTCGAGCGTTGACTTAGTTTGCTGCAAGGTCTTCGTTGAGAACGACTCGACCGCCGTGCCCGGCTCGTACGTACGGTAGTTGATTTGATAGTAAAGCGCTTCGCCCTTGCGAGCGCCCAGATCGATGAGCACATCCGTCTCGTAGGTGATCTTGCAACTCTTGGCGTAGGGGATGGGCAGGTACAGGTTGTGACCCCGATGGCGATACGCCGTCTGAGGCGAGACACTGTGTGACAAAGGCTCACCGACCAGTCGACCCCCACTGATCAGGTCCGCCATGGGCCCTTCGATCACAGGCTCGTCTTTGCCATCCAGGTAGACGCGCATCGTCCCGTTGCTGAACGGACCACCGCCGGGCCCGTGCCAGGTCGCCCAGAAACGCACCACCGCGCCGGGGCCCTTGACGTCCATCAAGACGTGCTCTTCCCGCCCATCATTCTCCTCGACCCGAACGAAGTAGCTACGATCCGCATTGGCCCACCACGTGGGCGAACCGGGCTCAGTCGAGTGGCGATCGTAACTGCTGGCCTGCTTGCAGGTGTACGCGGGGCTGGCCAGTCGGGCGATGCGATCCCGATCGACCATCTCCTCCAGCAGTGATTCAAGGGTAATGGTCTTTGCCCCCGCGGCGACCGCCAATCCAGGCAGAGCAAGACCCACACAGAAAGCCATGAGAACGATCCACGATCCGATGCGTGTGTGCGTGCGATTCACGATTGTCACCTCTCCAAGTTAGTGTTCCGTCGTTGTCGTTATCCGCCGGGCGCGACCCAGCTATCCACACGCGAGAATGATATCACAATCAGGGTGGATTCTCCAACGCCATTATTGTATGATGATTGTTGCTGTCCAGCCCGTCCGGTCCATCGTCCGAAGGGAGGCAAACGCATCATGCCAGAGAACGACACGACGCCCATCTGCCCTCACCGCTGCAGAGGTCGCCAACCCAGGCGCCGTTACCGGTGGGTTCGCTGGATACTGCCGATCACAGGACTGGCCGCCTTGGTCTGGTTCCTGATTCGCGTCGTGCCCAAACCCTCCCGCGCCACCTATCCATGCCAGAGGACCGCGATGCCATTGGCGTCGGGCTTCGTCATCTGGCTGGTGGGCCTGATCGGCTCGGTCACCGTGTTCAAGAAGGCCAGGCGACTGCTCAGGGAATCTCGTCTGGCGTGGGCGTGCGTATGCCTGGCCATCGCCGCGGTAATGGGACTGGTCTCGCTGGCCCACCTGCCCGAGCGTCTGGCCCAGGCGGGCGATCCGTGGGGCCCTCATGAACCGCTCGGCCAGGCGAAGGGCATCCACCCGGGCCGCGTCGTCTGGGTCCACGATCCCAACGCCACCGACTGGGAAGGGTACAACTCTTGGACGCATTGGTGGGAGGATGAGTGTACGAACCTGACGGTTGTGGAGAAGATGGTCTCGCAAGCCATCCGCGGTGTAGCGGGCTGCAACAACGACCAGGCCGCCTGGGACGCGATCTTCACGCACTTCAACGCCGAACAGGGCCGGGGCGACGCAGGCTACCAGCCAGGAGAGAAAATCGCCATCAAGATCAACCTGACAACGTGCGCCGCCAAATGGGCGAACGTTAACGCGCTGACGTACGACAAGAAGTCCGGCGTCCAGAATACCATCGACAACTCACCCCAGATGATTCTCGCGTTGTTGCGTCAGTTGGTGGACACAGCGGGGGTGGATCAGAACGACATCACAATCGGCGATCCAACCTGCATGGTGCCCAACTATTGCTGGGACATGCTCTACCCCGAGTTTCCCAACGTCCACTATCTGGACAACTACGGTGGCTCCGGCAGGACTCGCGCGGAGTTCTCCGATGTCCCGCTCTACTGGAGCACCAGCGAGGCCAACCGCAAGGTCCACGATTACATCCCCGTCTCTTTTGCCCAGGCCGATTACATCATCAACTTTGCGATCCTGAAGGGCCATTCCTCCGGCGTGACATTGTGCACCAAGAACCACTACGGCTCTCTCATAAGAACGCCCCACTGCTACCTGCGTCCAGACCTTCCGGGCTTGCCCCCGGAGGGACAGTTCCTGGCGTATTACAACATGCATTTCAGTCTGCCGAACGCCGGACAGTCACCGCCATGGAGCCCGGGGATCGCTCGCTACCGCGCCTTGGTGGACCTGATGGGGCATTCCGAGTTGGGGGGCAAGACGGTGCTCTATCTGATCGATGGACTGTACGGCGGCTACTACGCCTCAGCGCATCCGTACAAGTGGCAGAGCTGGCCCTTCAATGGCGACTGGCCTTCCAGTATTCTCGCCTCCCAGGACCCGGTCGCCATCGACTCGGTCGGGTACGATTTCGTCAACGCCGAATGGCCCGACGTCGTTCGCTATGGTCACTCGCCCGCGCCCAAGTACGACATGGGCGGCGGCGCCGAGGACTACCTGCACGAAGCCGCCCTGGCCGATGATCCGCCGTCGGGAACCTTCTACGATCCCAACCACTATGGCGACGTGACGTCGCTGGAGAGCCTGGGCGTTCACGAACACTGGAACAACGAGATCGACAAGCAGTACTCCAGAAACCTCGGCACCGGAGAGGGCATCGAACTTCTCCGACTGCCCAGCGAAGCGATCCCCGGTGATGTCGACAGCGACGGGGACGTGGATGAGCACGATCTGTCTTTACTGGCTGAAGACTTGGGGACAGTCACGACCCCGTGATAACAAGCTTCCTCAGAGCAAGCAACTCTGGAAGAGGAGAAGGCACTATGCAAGGCAAAGACGCACCATCACATTGCCCCAGAGGCAGCAAGACTCACAGGCACAATCGCCGCTATCGTTGGGTCCGCTGGATACTGCCGGTCACGGGGCTGGCCGCCCTGCTCTGGTTCCTCGTTCGCGTCGTGCCCAAACCCTCTCGCGCCACCTATCCATGCCAGAGGACGGCAATGCCATTGGCGTCGGGCTTCGTCATCTGGCTGGTGGGCCTGATCGGCTCGGTCACCGTGTTCAAGAAGGCCAGGCGACTGCTCAGGGAATCTCGTCTGGCGTGGGCGTGCGTCTGTCTGGCCATCGCCGCGGTGATGGGATTGGTCTCGCTGGCGCATCTGCCCGAGCGGATCGCCCGCGCGGGCGATCCGTGGGGCCCTCACGAAGCACTGGGCCAGGCGAAAGGCATCCATCCAGGCCGCGTTGTCTGGGTCCACGATCCCGACGCCACCGACTGGGAAGGGTACAACTCATCGGAACACTGGTGGCAGGATGAGTGTACGAACCTGACGGTCGTAGAGAAGATGGTCTCCCAAGCCATCCGCGGCGTGGCGGGCTGTAACAGCGACCAGGCCGCCTGGGACGCGATCTTTACGCACTTCAACACCAAACAAGGTAACGGAACCGTGGGCTACCAACCCGGCGAGAAAATCGCGATCAAGATCAACCTCACCACGTGCAACGCCGGCGGCGAGCAGGTCAATCCGACCACCTACGACAAGAAGCTCACGATCATGAACCGGATCGACAACTCGCCGCAGATGATCCTCGCGCTGCTGCGCCAACTGGTCAACACGGCGGGCGTCGATCAGAACGACATCACGATCGGCGATCCCACCGGCCTGGTCCCGAACTTCTACTGGGACATGCTGCATCCGGAATTCCCCAACGTCCGCTACCTGGACAACTACGGCGGTTCCGGCCGCACCCGCGCCGAGTTCTCCGATGTCCCCTTCTACTGGAGCACGAGCGAAGCCGACCGCAAGGTCCAGGACTACATCCCCGTCTCCTTCGCCCAGGCGGACTACCTCATCAACTTCGCGATCCTCAAAGGCCATTCCTCGGGCGTCACCCTGTGCGCCAAGAACCACTATGGCTCCCTCATCAGGACGCCCAGCCGCTATCTCCGCCCGGAATTGCCGGGCCAGCCAAGCGATGGATACAGTCTCAACTACTACAACATGCACTACAGCCTGCCCAACGCGAACCAGAATCCCACCTGGAGTCCCGGGATCGCCCAGTACCGCTCCCTGGTCGACCTGATGGGCCATCCCGAACTGGGCGGCAAGACCGTCCTCTACCTGATCGATGGGCTCTTTGGCGGATACTACTGGGAATCGCACCCCTACAAGTGGCAGAGCTGGCCCTTCAATGGCGACTGGCCCTCCAGCATTCTCGCCTCGCAGGACCCGGTCGCTATCGACTCGGTCGGATACGACTTCGTCAACGCCGAATGGCCCGACGTCGTGCGGTATGGTCATTCGCCCGCGCCGAAATATGACATGGGCGGCGGCGCCGAAGACTACCTGCACGAAGCCGCCCTGGCCGAGGCGCCCCCCTCAGGGACCTTCTACGACCCCAACCACTATGGCGACGTGACATCGCTCGACAGCCTGGGCGTCCACGAGCACTGGAACAACCCCGTAGACAAGCAGTACTCGAGAAACCTCGGCGCCGAAGAGGGCATCGAGCTGATCCTCCTGCACGGCGACGCCATCGCCGGTGATATCGACAGCGATGGGGACGTCGACGAGCGCGACCTGGAGATGTTGTGCGATCATTGGCTCCAACCCGCGAGCCCGAACGCCGACCTGAACGCCGATGGGATAGTGGACGCCAAGGACCTAACCATCCAGGCCGCCAACTGGGAAACCGTCACCACCCAGCAACCCCCAGCCGGCACGCGACCTGTTCGACCATAGCACGGGCTCACGGGGACTTCATAGGCGCCGTTCAAGACATCCGTGTGGCACGCCGATGTCACCCCGGCCACGCGCTTATGTCATCCCGACCGAAGTGGAGGGATCTCCGCTCGGACGAAGCACGAGTCCAATTCCCGTCCCAGATCCTTCGACTCCGCTGCGCTCCGCTCAAGATGACAAAGGGAGAGTCGCACGCCCGTTGTCACTTCACCCCGTGGAGTTTCCGACCGATGGGGCCGTCGTAGTTGGGGGCGGTCTTGAAGGGCTCGAACTCGCCGGTCAGGGCGGCTTCCTTCGTTCGCGCCAGGAGCTTGGCCTGGGCGGCGGCGCTCATGGGTTTGAAGGCCCGCGCGGTCGCGACGTTGGCTTCGAGCAGTGCCTCAGACTCCATGCCCGAGACGATGGTCGAGACGGGTTGGCTCCAGATGTAGTTCAGCGCCTCTTGGGGAGTCGCGACCTTGGCTCGGAGCACGTGACCACTGGCCATCGTCTTCATTGCGATAACGCCGATGTTCCGCCGTACGAGGATGGGCAAGACGTGCTGCTGGAAGCTCTTGTGATGGGCGTCGAACACGTTCATCGGCATCTGGACGGCGTCCCACGGATACCCATAGGCGAGCATCTTCAGGTGCAGCATGGGAGAGCGGTGGCCCGTGAAGCCGATGAAGCGAACCTTGCCCTGCTTCTTGGCGAGCTCGGCCGCCTCGATGCCACCGCCCGGCGCGAAGATCATCTCAGGGTCCTTGTCGTACACAACCTCGTGGAACTGCCACAGGTCGATCACGTCGGTCTGCAGGCGGCGCAGGCTGTCCTCCAGGTGTTGCATCGCCGTCTTCTTGTCGCGACCATGGTGCTTGGTCATCAGGAACGCCTTGTCGCGATACCCGTCGCGGAGCGCCTTGCCCATGACGTCCTCGGCGCGACCGTTATGATACTCCCACGCATTGTCCATGAACGTCACGCCCAGATCGATCGCCTTGCGGATCAGGCGCACGGACTTGGCGTCGTCCCGACCACGACCCGCATGATGGCCCCCGAGCCCGAGCATCGAGACCTGCACGCCCGTACCCCCCAGGGGTCGGGTGGGCACGCCGCCGGAGGACGCCGCCCACGCCTGGGACAGCAGACCGCTCGCACAAAGACCGTACGCCGTGCTCTGAAGGAATCCTCGCCTGGTGATATCGTGCTCTGCCATGATTCGGCTCCTTAACCTCAGTGACATTGCCATGTCGGTCAGGCCTGCGTCGTCGCTCCGCCCGGTGTCTCGAACGCGTCGTTCGTCCGACGACACCATTGAGCGAGATAGTCACGATGCCGCTGCAGCACCTCCTCCATCTCGGGCTTGCCGGCCATGTTGACCATCTCACCCGGGTCGGCCTTCATATCGATCAGTTGTTCGCGCCGCTGGCCTTTGTCATACGCGATGTACTTGTACCGATCGGACCGCACCATGCGGGCCTTGGGGAAATCGCCCGTACCGACCTTGGTCCAGTTGCCAAAGCTCGTCTCGGAGACCACGAACCGGCGCCACGTCACCTGCGTCCGTCCCTCGGCCAACCGCCGTACGCTGCGACCCAGGCTGCCCTGTGGGACCGGCGCCCCGGCGTAGTCGCAAATGGTCGGCATCAGATCGAGCCCCGAAGAGACGAGGTGATGATCCACGTGCCCGGCCCGGGTGCGCCCCTTCCAGGCGACCACGAACGGCACCCGCGCCGACTCATCGTAGAGCGACCACTTCTGGTTCCACCGATGCCGGCTATGACCGTCCCCATGGTCGCTGGCGAAGATCACCACGGTGTCGTCGCTCCGACCGGATTCTTCGAGTGCATCGACGACCTTGCCGATCTCGGCGTCCACCTTCTCGACGAGACGGTAGTACCCCCAGAGGTACTCGCGGAATCGCTTCTTGTCCCAGAAGTAGGATCGATAGACCCGCGCCGAGTTCTCCTTCTGCCACACGCGCAGTTGATCGGGTTCGCCGGCCGGGATCTCGAAATTCTCGGGCAAGGGCGGCTGCTCTTCCTCCGGCGGAATCGGCGGGATGGCGCCGTCGAACTTGGCCAGGTCCTCGCCCCGAGCGAGTTGACAGCAATCGTGCGGATTCAGCAGCGAGACGACCAGGAAGAAAGGCTTTTCGTGGTCGCGGCGCAGGAACGCCGCCGCCCGCTGGGCCCGCGCCGCGTCGTGACCATGCCCGCCGGGCAACACGACCTCGTTGAAACCGTGCACCTTCGTCCGCGATGTCGGGATCGTCAGGTGCCACTTACCGATATAGTGACAGTCGTACCCCGCGTCGGCGACCGTCCGACCCAGCGTCGCAAAAGGAAACGCCTCCTGACTGACCTTGCAGTTGACGTAGACGCCCGCCTCGTGGGGCATGCGACTGGAGAACATGGCGGTGCGCGAGGGCACGCACAAGGGGAACGCGCAGTAGGCCTTCTCGAAGCGGACGCCCATCGCCGCCAAACGGTCCATCGCGGGTGTGCGCAGATAGGGATTGCCCGTGCAGCTCATCGCCCCGCCGAACTGCTGATCGGTCATGATGTACACAATGTTGGGCCGGCGTCCTCGATCGCCCGCCCTGGTCGGACCGACCAACGCCAGCGACGCCAGAGTCAAACCCGAAGCCTTCAAGAAATCACGCCGCGTCGTTCCACGCATCGACACAAACCTCCCACAAAACCCACGATCCAGCCTTCATCATAGCACGGTCCGACATCAATCGCGAGCGAAGAACAGCCAATCGGTGACGACCTGATCGATCAACTCGTTCGTGAACGTAACCTCTTTGATCGTGACGCTCTGGAAAACCTCGTGCAACGCGTCGGCGAAAGGTGAGCTTTCGGCGTAGGACCAGACCCCGAGCACGCCCTGCGGCGCCAAGTGCGCCTTGGCACGCCGCAGGCCCTGCTCCGAATAGAAACCCATGTTCGAGTCAGCCAGGTTCTCGTCGGGCGAATGATCGACGTCGATCAGAATCAAGTCGAACGGTCCGGCCGGCGGCTGGGCGAGCCTCTCATACACGTCCCCGGCGCTCACGGAGAAACGCGTATCGGCCTTGAGCTCCTCGGCCAGTGGAAACAGGCCCCGCTCCAGCCAGTCGATCACCTGAGGAAGAAACTCCACCACCTCGACGGAAGCCACCCGCTCCGACGCCAACACCTCGCGCGCGGTATAGCCCAGACCGAGCCCCCCGACCAGCACGCGTAACAACTCCCCGCCATGCATCCCGAGCGCTTGGGCCGCCAGTTGCCGCTCCGAAGCGGTGTGGTAGCTGCTCATCAGAAACTCGTGATTGAGCGTGACCTCCGTCACCCACGTCCCGGGTCGGGAGAGAAACGCACGCCGCCTCAGGCACAGCACCCCCAAAGGCGTGTCCTCGTAAGCCAGAATCTCAATATTGGAAGAACCCATACCGGAAACAGTACTCGCGACAGCCGTATGAAACAAATACAAAACACTCAAGACCGATCCAGCCCGCGCGCAGAATAGTGGGGCTTCCGCACTTGGCAGCGATGTTGCCGCCAAGGACGAAAGCCCCACGCGAAACAAAGGAATGGCACAACCTGTTGCTTGGCTCTTTCCTAACGGGCCTGTTTCTTCTGACGTTTGAACTCAAGTGCGAAGCTGGGCGTCTCGGCGACCTGGCCGTATTCGATGCCGAACAGCTCGATTTTCATCGCATCGGCGCCCGCCTTGGAATGGCCGAGGGCCATGCTGCGCTTCTCGCCGTAGGCATCGGTACGCTCGGACTTCACGATGGCCCGCTCGCCAACGACATTCCAGGTCCCCTTGGTGATGTTGCCCTCGCTGTCGACACCAATCTGATGCACCTGCTCGTCGAGAGGGGAATAGTAGATCATGCCGTGACTGGAAGTCTCACCCATCTTGAAATCCACAACAATCGCATGCTTCTCGGCCGTCCATCGGTAGACCAATTCGATCTGATCGCCATCGTTGGTAGTCGCCGTCCACCGTCCCGCCATCCAACCAAAGCCCATCTCCGTGACGATGTCCCCCAGGCTTTGCTGAGCCACCACCGGACCACTGCAGACCGCCAGGAGAACCAACAGAACCACACCTGTCTTTCCCATACACCCTGGTGACCAGTTTCGTTCGTTCATGATCGTCATCTCCTTCTCTTGAGTAATGGTTACGTCGACGACTCTAACAGCAATACGGGGTCGTCATCAATAGTCCTTGCCGTTCAGGCTTCGGACGACGGATCGGAGCCAGGCTTCCAGTGGAGCCTGCATTGACTTGACGCGCTTGGGGTCCTGGCCGGATCGATCGTCGCTCTCCTTCGGATCGTTGGCGAGGTGGTATAGCTCGAACTTGACGCCGCTGTTCTTCTCGATCCGGTGCAGCTTCCAGGGCCAGTCCAGCCAAGCGGCATGGCCTGGGAAACTGTCTTCGGGATACTGCTTTTTGATCTCGCCCGCGTCGAGGCGCAACCGCCCAGGATCGTCGACGTCTTTGCCCGCCTGCTGAGCGGCCAGGAGACTGGCCATCCACTTCTTGCTGGGCGTACTGATCCCGCCGGCCGGGTAGTCCCAGAAGCCCATCGGCTTGGGGCGGGCCCGCATCTTGCCGGCAATCAATGAGCAAAGACTGATCCCATCCAGTGGAGGCTGCCCGGTCATCCGCACCCCGGCGATCTCCAGCAGCGTGGGATAGATGTCCGACGTATTGCACGGGACCTCGGTGACGCGATGGCCGTCAATGCGAGCGGGCCATTCGAGGATCGCCGGGACGCGCAGCCCCCCTTCGTAGACCTTGCCCTTATTGGCGCGACCGCCGGTGGAGCCAACGTTGGGCAGCCCCCCGTTGTCACTGCAGTACCACAGGATCGTGTTGTCCCGGATACCGAGCGTGCCCAGTTCCTGGCGAAGCTTGCCAAAGGCGCGGTCCATGCCGGTGATCTCGCCATAGAAATGTTGCCGCTTCTTGCTCTGGTTCTCGTAGAGCCTACGGTCCCGTTCGATGGCCTCGTGGGGACCGTGGGGCGAGCCAAACCAGACCACCGCCAGGAACGGCTGAGGCGATTGCGCGTGCTTGCGCACGAATTCGATCGCCGCGTCGGCCGTGACCATGGAGCTTTCACCCTGCGTCTGCACGGCCCGCCCTTCGCGGCTGAGGATCGGATCGTTGTCGAAGAAGTTCGGCGCCGAGAGCCACTCGTCAAACCCGCAAGCGCCGGGATTGACGGGACTGCCCTTGACAACCGAACCGAGATGCCACTTGCCAAAATGGCCCGTGACATAGCCGGCGGTCTTGAGCGCCTCGGCCACCGTGATCTCCTGAGGACGCAAGGCATGGCCCCATTTGAAGACCGCAGTACGATTGGGATGACGACCGGTCATGACGCTGGCCCGCGTGGGCGAGCAGACGGGCGCTGCCGCGTAGAACCGGTCGAAGCGCAGCGCCTGAGCCGCCATCGCGTCGAAGTGCGGCGTCTGCAGGACGGGGTGACCGTTGTAGGCCATGTCGCCCCAGCCCTGGTCGTCGGCCATGCACAGAACGATATTGGGCTTCTTCGCGGCCGAACCCGCCCGAGCCAGGGGGCGCTCCAGCGCCGCCCAGCCGATACCGGCGCCCAGCGCCTTTAGAAACGTGCGACGTTGCATCTGCATAAGTCTTCTCCTCTGCTATCCAGCCGACCACCTCAGCGCCGGCTCAACTCCACGATCAGAACGTCATCTTCGGCCGGTCCCTTCCGGAACCGCTGCACCTCGCGCAGCAGGTCCTCCGAGACATCGTCGCGCCCCTTGCCGGCCGTCTTGTCTCGCAAGACCCGCTGGAACCCTTCGATCCCCAGCATCTCGTCCCGCTCGTCGTGCGCTTCGGTAACCCCGTCCGTGTAGAGGACGACGCGATCGCCATCACCGAACGTCTGGACCTCCGTGGCACATTCGTAGTCGGGGTCTTCGAGCACACCCAGCATGACCGCGTTGGAGTCCAGGGGCAAGCATTGTCCCTCGGCGCCGAGCACGAAAGGCGGCGGATGACCCGCGTTGGCCCATTTGAGCTGGTCGCCCTGCTGATCGATCCGGACCGCCACCGCGGTGGCGTAGACACCGTGCCGAGCCATCGAGACGCAGAAATAGCGATTCAGTAACTTCAACACCTCCCCGGGCCGACGGTCCTCGTTCTCGCCAAAGAGTCGGTCCAGTTCGCCATGAATGCGATTGACCGTCAGCGCCGCCGTGATGCCATGTCCCGTGACATCGATCACCACGATGCTCAAACGCCCCGCCTCGTCGCGCCGGACGTAGATGTAGTCGCCCCCCAACTGTTGCATGGGCTCGTAGCGATACCGCAACTGGAACGGACCCTCGGTAATCTCGTTGGGGAACAGCATCTCGTGCACCTTACGGGCCTGCTCGAGTTCGCGCTGGAGTTGCCCATAGCGCCCGATCACATGCTGAAGCGTGAACTTGCTCTGGAACCGACTGTGCCGGAACCAGCAGAGCAGCAGACCCGGCGCGCCCACCATCGGCAGGATGAATACCTCGAAGATGCGATGACCGACGGTCGCCGGCACAAAGAGAAAATCGGAGATCAGCGCCAGTCCGCACAGGGCCAGCAGGATCTTGAAGGCCTCCCGCACCGTCCAGGGCAGAAACATCGCGCCGACCAAGTGGATCACTAGAATCCGCCCGATGAGCGGGACCGGGGCATCGGAGAAAAGCGGTCGGATGATGAAGGCCATGACACCAAGCAGAAAGATCATCCGGAAACTGTAGCGAGTCACGTCCACGCGATCGAGCGTCCGGTTCTTGGCGCGTTTGTAGCCCGTGAAGAAAATGAGGATGCCCACCACCGGAGGCAGCAAATCGCTGGTCGCGCAGGCAACACAGTTCGCCCAGAACGATCCAGCCTGGAGCATGGCGAAGATCAGGCGAGCCACAATCTCCAGGCCGAGGTGGACTATCGAGAAGACGCAGTAGATCAGCAGACGCCGATGCATCCACTCGCCCCGCTTCTGTTCCGAAGCGAGCGAGATCTCCTCGTCGAAGGGCGACGTCACAGAGCGATCCGCCATAGTGTGTTAGCCTTCCGATACACGCATTCGGCGCCGACCCGACCCGGCAACGCCGCCAGACCCGGTCCCCAACAAATACCACGTCCCGCCCCCAAGTTCAATCTTTCGATCCGCGAGACCCCCCCCACTGTCATCTCGACTGAAGCGTCGGCGTCGCCGGACCGCAAGGGAGAGATCTCCTCAGGAATGGAAAGCAGCCTACGACTGTTCAGCCAGGTCTGTCGGCCCAGGGTGGGCCTCCCCGCTCTGCAACGCATCGTGGAACTTCAGCATGAGGCGCTCCGTGCGCTGGCCGGAGGTGAACGTCAACACGTGGATCAGGCTGGACATCGCCTGCATGAATAGGAGGCCCATGAAGACCCCTATGCCGAAGCCAATGGCTGGGTTCAAACCGTCGACTACAGGAACCTCCGCATCCGGGGAGCCGAGTATCACATCGAATACGACGTGGTAGAGGAACAGAAGCGCAGCAAACCCCAAAACCGCCAATACACCATGTAGAATCGCCATCCACTTAGAGATCGCGAGTACCTTGCGGATGGACGCGACGTATTCGGCATCCGTCTTACGTCTCCGGCAGAGGCGCATGCCGAAGATGGTCATGTCCGCCAGCGTCCTCTTGGACTCAGGCATCGCGTCCCGCCCACGGGCCTCCAGGATCGAAAGATCGCCGTGTGTGTCGTCGTGCGCCATTTCTTCTGCCTCCCACGTCGGTGCTCGCAACCATCGAAACAATGTACCCTTCCATAATACCAGACGCACGAGTCATATCGAAGATCAACAAAAGTAGGACGAGCGTCCCCGCTCGTCTATTCTCACGGCAGACCCCCTCGCCCGGGATGTCGCGCCCACACACTAAAGGCGAGCGGGGACGCTCGTCCTGCTTGGCTGCCGGCGTGACAGCTATTTTTGATAGACGCGGACGTAGTCGACGTAGAAGGGGTCGGGCAGGGTGGCGTTGGCGATGGCACCGGCCCATTTTCCGACCTCCAGGCTCAGAATGATGTACTCGTCGCGATGCGAGACGCCCGCGCTGCTGCGCCAGGTCTCTTGGCCATCGATGTAGAAGACGTATTCGGTCTCGGTCCAGAGCAGGCCCACGGTGTGCCAACCGGTGCTGAGCCCCTCGACGGTGACGGTCTTGCCTGCATGCTTATGGTGCTCCTTGCTGTAGCCATCCCAGTGCAGGTTGTGGTGAACGCGATCGCCATCCTTGCGGAGGTACTCGAAGATGTCGATCTCGGTCCCCGCCTTGCCCGGGTCACCCAGGGGCTTGCCCAGGCTGGGACTCTGCAGCCAGAAGGCGGACCAGTGGCCAAGCTGCTCCTGCAGCTTGACACGGCACTCGAAGTAGCCAAACGTCGTATCAAACTTGCCCTGCGTGCCGATCATGGCGGTATGGTATTCGGACCCGCTGCGCTTCGTGGTCAGGACCAGGCGCCCCTTGCCATTCAGTGTCACGGTGTCCTTGACGTTGACCGCGTCGCGGCGGGGACCCAGTTGCCGGTAGTTCCACTTGTCCATGTCGAGCGCATCGCCCTCGAACTCGTCGGACCAGACGAGCTTGTACTCCTCGCCCACCGGCAGGCGACTTGCCCCCTCATCGGCGAACAGGCTCCGCCCCAGCGCCTTACCTTTGGCGGTCTTGAAGATCTCCTCGATCAATGCCTGCTTCTCGTCATTGGACTTCTTGCGATAGCGGCCCGGGAAGTTGACCAGCCAGTCGGCATCCCAAACCGCTTTGAACTCGGGCGTCGCAACCGTCTCGGGATGAGCGGCACTGTGATGGTTCGCGACGATCCGACCGACCAGATCGATCCGCGCCGGCTCCATGCCCAGATCCGTCATGATCTTCCGCGCGATGGGCGGACCTTCGATCTCCTGATACTTGCCCGCACTGGAGCCATGCACCTCTTTGGCCTTGGGAATACCGACGTCGTGCAACAGGGCGCCCGCCTGGACGGTCAGCGGATCGCCCCCCTCTTCCCGCTGGATCTGCATCGCGTAGCCCGTGACCTTCATCGTATGCTCGATCATGCCCTTGCTCTTGGCGAAGACGCCTTCCATCGCCTCGGTGAGACCATCGACCAGCGCGTCGCTCCGCTTCCAGGTACGGACGTACTCGATACTGTAGGTCGAAGGCAGATCCTCGTCGTTGGGCAGGCCGAACCACTTGGGCATCGTCTCGCTGTCGAAGTTCAGCGTCAGCGCCTGATGCCAGTGCGTATTCTCGACCCAACGGACCAGCACGCCATCGAAGTACCACTTGAGTTTGTCGGCGCCCCACTCGAATCCGTAGACATGATAGTCGTCCACCAGGTCGGCCGGCGCGAGCCACACGCCACCACTGGACCAGTGCTCCTTCTCGGTGGGTGTCTTGAAGACGTGGACGTTCATGTTGTATTTCCGCTCGAAGCCCGGGGCACGACCACCGATCTCGAAGACGTCGATCTCCGTCCAGAGTTCGGGCGTGTTGTGATAGAACCAGAAGGAACTGGAGCCATGTGAGTTCATGGGCTTGGCCTTGATCTCGAAGTAGCCGTACTTGACGAGGCCCTTGCTCTGCACGGCCGCCGAGGTGTAGGTGTGGTACCCCTTGCCCTTGGGCGCCTCAGGCGCCTCCTGCTTGCGCATGGTCAGGTGCAGCTTGCCCTCAGAGACAGTGACGTTCTTTGACCAGAAGAACGCCGGCTGACGACCCAGCCAACTCGGGTTGTTGGGCCACCACTTCTCCGCGTCCAGCGTCCCGTCCTCGAACTCATCGGTCATCGGCACATACGGCGACCACTGTCCCTCGTTGCTCTGATCGGACAGGGGCAGACAGTCGGAGATCCGTTTGGGCGTCGAGCCCAGATCACCCTTGAGCACCCAGCCCTTCAGGTGAACGCTTCCGGCACCGCACACGTTGATCAACGCCAGGGACAACAGTATGACCATGCGACTCTTCGATACGGCTCTTCGTTGCATCATCTCACCTCGGTACGCCATGAACTCACCCATTGACACGGAATCGTTGCCATGGGCTATTGTGCCCGATTTCCCCTGCTTTGACCAGCGGTCGCTCGTCATCCTTTGACACGCGTGCGTGATCGGCAGAAAAAAATGCGCCGGCAGCGCCCATTTTCCCCAACCGTCACCGTCTATTTAACTGAACAGGCGACAACAACTGGGCCTATGGAGCCAAAGAGGAGCAAGCCAAATGCACAAGACTGCCGCGATCGCAATCGGATGTATCGTGCTGGCCCTGATATGGGCGTCCTCGTCGGGCAATCAGCCCGCCGACGGCATGACGACTCCAGATGACACCACCGCTCAACTGTTTCCTACCCCGGGAGGCTCTGGAGGCGGTCCACGAGCATTCCCAAGCAGGGAAGAGACAATTCGCCCGGTAGCGCAGGAGCCTCTCCCGGCCTCCGAAGAACCCGAGCAACCTGTCCCAGACGATCACGACGAACCGTCGGCAAGCCTGGCCGAGATATTTGCGGCGTTCAATTCGAAATCGGTCGAGACCGCTTCTGGAGAACCCCAGGTGACCCTCGATCATTTTGGCCGTCCTTATGTGATGACCATGACCGAGGCCGGATTCGCCCAGTTGTCTCCGGCGGATAAGGGCACGGCGCTCGGCGAGATCGTCAAAACACTGCGCCAGACCCGCCGCGATGGTGCGGATACCTACGCCCAAGCGGAGGCTGATATGGCCGGCGGCCATTATGACAGCGCCGAGGGCGCCCTCGTCTCCGAATACGAGCGCACCGGTGATTTCAACGCCAACGAGGAGGGACTGTATCTGACCCGGATCATAGCGGCGTCCTATCAGCAGCGTACTCTGAAGCGACTGGAAACACTGTACACCAGAACTGGGGACCACGGGAAGCTGCAGACGACGCAGCAGCGATGGCAAAACCTGGAGAGTCAGAAACGCCAAATGCAGGCCGCTCAGATGGAGCAGGCCGACTGACGATGCGCTGGCAACTTGCTAGTCAAGAAGCTTGCGAAGCCAGGGAGGGCGGAACTCGAAGACGCCGACATAGACCGTGTGGGCATCATCGTCGATGGCGAGCCAGACGCTCGTATTCACAGGCGACCCATGGTACATGCGTCCGGCGACGGTTGCCTCCCACGTCATCCAGGCCGGGCAGCGCGGACCAAAGGAAATGTTGGCCAGGGGCACGGGCTCGTTGTCGATCGTCATGGGACAATCGTTTACGAACCGGGCGGCGTCGTTGGCGTCCGCCTCGAATCGGATGTAGATCGTCTGCGTGCCCAAGAATCGGCCCCGCTTGCCGATCTGCACGTTCCGGGTCGAAGAGGGCAATCGGGTCAGGCCCACTGAGCCGAAGAGCCGATTCAGCCGCGCGGTCGGACGCAGAGTGAGAAAGGCGACAGCCAGCAGCACCAGGGAAACCGTCAGAAATCCGAACAGCCACCACCTGAGCCGGCGTGAAAGGACGCAGCGTTTCAACTCGGTCTGTGCGTCAGTCTCGCTCATAGCGCCTGTCTGTCCTAGCGTTCCACGAAGAAGTTTACATCCTGCTTGGGCTCACCATCCGCCCGGCGGTTCTTCTTGTCGCGTTCGGCGCCGCCATCGTCGATCTCGTCGGTGCCAATGCTGTAGACCACGTAGCCTTTCTCCAGCAGGCGGTAGCGAAGTGATTGCCCGTCGAACGGATCGATGGGCACGGCGTCCAGATAGGTCGGGACCAGCTCGTCCAAGGTCGTGGGCAACCTGCCCTGAGCCAGACGAAAACGTTCGGCCGCCAGCGCCGTCCACGTCACCCGACGGCGAGCGATGTTGCGCACCTCGAGTTGATAGGTGCGCCACAGTGCGGGCGCGAACTGCTTGGTGAGCAGGCCGCCCCGCTCGCCCCGGCTGAACGCCTGGGCAATCGCTTCATAGGCCACCGTGCGCTCGCCCTCGGGCAACGCAAGCGCATCGATGTAGTCCTGCATCAGATTGACGTACGCCAGCATATCCCGATCGTAGAGACCGAGGATCTTCATGGGGACAACGATGGCCGCCAGGATCTTGCTCCCACCCATCTCGGGCGATAGCGATCCGGGCGCGCGGAACATGGCCAACCCAAAGCAGCGCTCGCCGATCAGGGTTTGGCGATACCCCTCCGGCTTGACATAAGCCTCCACCCACCCCGAAATCGTCTGCAACTGCACGTCGGTCAGAGTCACCCGATTGACCATCTGCTCGATATTGTGGTAGGCCGTCGCCTGGATGGCGATCTGAACGAGCCGGCTGATGAGCACGGGGCAATCCAGTGACTTGGCCAGCGCCAGCGTCGCGTGCACCGATTCGACCGCCCGATTGGAGTCGCCCTGAGCGCAGGCGGCCAGGCCTTCCAACGAAAGTAGAAACGCCGCCTCACGCACACCGCCAAGCCAAGGGGCGAATACGTGGAATCCCTGACCGAAATCCATCGGATACCGCGAGTAGTCCAGCGCGACCGCTTCGTGCAAGAGCGTCAGGGCCTTCTCGTTCTCGGAGAGGAACACCTCGATGGCCTGTAGCATGGCTGCATCCACCGACTCAGTTCGGGCCGGCAGCTTCGCCTTGCCCACCCTGGGCAATACCTCCTTCGCTTGGGCGTCCGGTTCGCTATAGTGAGAGAACGCCGCCAAGTAGTAGTCGGCCGCATTGTCGAACGCCGGGTCGACCGCATAGGTCTGCCCCAACTCGGCCAGCGTCAGCGGATAGCCCGCCTGCTTCAGTTCGGCCAGCCGGCGATTCAGGTCACGATAGGCGCCGATGCGAAAGAAGGCGAACCAGACCCCCAGGACCAGGAACAAGCCGAGAAAGATGTAGCGAATCTTAAGGCGTTTGGGTTCACCTCTCTCTGGTTTCTTCATGGCCGCGTCCTACCCTTTCATTGTCTCCAGTGTGCTAGCGCTCCACGAAGAAGTTGATATCCCACTTGAGCGAGCCGTCCGGGTGGCGACTGTCTCGGTCGCGCTCGGCGCCGCCGTCGTCGCTGTTGTCCTCGCCAATGCTGTAGACCAGAAAGCCCTTCTCCAGCAGGCGGTAACGGAGTGGTTGTCCATCGAACGGATCGATGGGCACGGCGTCCAGATAGGTCGGGACCAATTCGTCCAAGGTCGTGGGCAACCTGCCCTCAGCCAGACGAAAACGTTCGGCCGCCAGCGCCGTCCACGTCACCCGACGGCGAGCGATGTTGCGCGTCTCAAGCTGGTAGGTGCGCATCAGGGCGGGCATGATTATGCGGGTCAACAGTCCCAAGCCCTTGCCACTGCTGAACCGCTCCTCGACGGCTTGATAAGCCGCCAAACGCTCACCCTGGGGCAATTCGAGCGCGTCGATGTAGTCCTGCATCAGGTTGATGTAGCTCAGCACGTCCCGATCGTAGAGACCGAGGACCTTCAAGGGAACGAGGACCACCGAGACGATCCTGCCCCCCCCCATATCGGGCGACATCTCCCCGGGCGCGCGGAACATCTGCAGTCCGAAGCACCGTTCGCCGATCAGGGTTTGCCGGTAACCGTCCGGATTGACATACGTCTGGACCCATCCCGAAACCGTCTGCAATTGCGCGTCGGTCAGAGTCACCCGGTTGACCACCTGCTCGATGTTGCTGTAGGCGAGCGCCCGGATGGCGATCTGCACGAGCCGATTGATGATCACGGGACAATCCTGTGACTTGGCCAGCGCCAGCGTCGCGTGCACCGTTTCGATCGCCCGGTTCGGATCGTCCTGAGCGCACGCGGCCAGGCCCTCCAGCGATAGCAGAAAAGCGCATCGACGCATCTCCTTGAGCCAGGGACTGAGCATGTCGAATCCTTGACTGAAGTCCATCGGGTAGCGCGCATACTCCAACTCGACTGCCTCGTGGAGAAGCGACAGGGCCTTCTCGTTCTCGCCCAGGAAGGCCTCGATCGCCTGCAACAGCGCCGGGTCCAGCGGCTCAGTGCGGGCCGGCTTGTCGGCCTTGCCCACCCAGGGCAGTATCTCATTGGCCGCGTCGTTCGGCTCGCGGTAATGCGAGAAGGCCGCCAGGTAGTAGTCGGCCCCGTTGTCGAACGCCGGGTCGATCGAATGGGCCTGCCCCAACTCGGCCAGGGTCAGCGGATAGCCCGCCTGCTCCAGTTCGGCCATCCGTCCATTCAGATCGCGATAGGCGCCGATGCGAAAGATGGCGAACCAAACCAGCAGGAGCACCAGCAGGCCGAGGAATAGGTAGCGAATCTTAAAGCGTCGGGGTTCACCTCTGTGTGATTTGTTCATAGCCGCGCCCTGCCCTTTCATCGTATCTCTCGGCTTGCGTGCAACTCCGCTTACGCCGCCCCGCGCCGTGCACCGCCCGGGCCGCTTTCGCTTTGATCGGGGCCATTGTGCTCGCAATGACCGTCCGAGGCAAGGAAAAAGCCCGCCGACGCCGCTCGCGAAAAATTCAGGACCGCGAACTTTCCGTGCAGTTTGAGCGCGGCCGCGTCGTACGCCCGCGCCGCGGCGATCTCGCTGTCGAAATAGCCCAGGTGCCGCCGCCGGCGCTGGTACTGAATGCTCGCGACCCACTTGCCCAGGCGCGCGTGCCAATAGACGCCCTTGTAGCGTGACGTCGCCCGGGCGTGGCTGGGCGTGTTCAGTGCGTTCTTGCCCTTCGTGCAGTTGCGCAGGTTGCCCTTGCGATTGTCCAGGCCTTCGCGATTCCGATGGTCGCACACCAGGTGCCTGGGCGTGTCGTTGACCAGTCGATGCATGAGGATCTTCCGCGAGACCCCCTTGTCCCACACCGTGCGTACGGCGTAGCTCGTGTTCCGGCGTCGGTGACAATGCCAGCGAAACTGCGCCAGCCAGAGGTAGTCCTCAGGATCGACCTTGGCGAACCGGCCCTGGGTCAGCGGGATCTTGCAGTAGTCCCCCTCGGCGTCCGCATAGATCGGCAGCGCCCCACGGGGCCAGGCGTCCGCCTCGACGTGCGCCCCGTCGGCATACCGGAAATCATCACAAACATCCCGCCGCTTCACCGCACTTCCGGGCGTCTCGCGTTCACAGCACCAGCGTCCTTTGCGCTTGTGGGCAAAATGACACGATCCGCACTGTCGTTGAGCCGTCGCCTCCGGCATCGGTTCGCTCCTTTCCAGAGGCGACGAACAATAACTTGCGCCTCTACCATTGGGCGAACCTGCATGTTCTTTGCGAAACAAATGAGAAACCACGCCGACCCGAAGCGCGCAAAGCCCGGCGCCACAGGCAATAAAAAAAGTTTTGCGTGTCACCGGGATTCACTTCTAAAGCGCTGCACGTTCTTTGGTAAGCGCACGGTAGAGTGCACTCCCCGGGTTATGAAAGAAGGCTGACAGCCACCTAGTGCTCCGTTACCCCTGAAATGATGGCTATATTTGGGTCTTCTTGCCGATAAGACAGGTGTACTGAGGTAAGGAGACCCACTATGAAGAAGTATGTCGTCACATTGACCGAAGC
>Ga0075114_10000191_pt1 | contig 41038 bp, 32 predicted proteins | sample AntAceMetag02UKM_FD_69784 | JGI IMG/M metagenome (GOLD analysis project Ga0075114, IMG submission 69784) | Saline lake microbial communities from Ace Lake, Antarctica - Antarctic Ace Lake Metagenome 02UKM | ecosystem: Environmental > Aquatic > Non-marine Saline and Alkaline > Saline | place... | reverse complement strand
ACCTCTGTCGTCGGTGCGACTGGCGTCGTTGACATCGTCGAACACCGTCCCCAGGTACACATCATGCGTGACGGCAAACTCGCCCGCTTCCCAACCCAGGACTACGTCACGAGGGACATCCGTCGCCTCATTATCCGGATTCGGACCGGCGGCCAGTCCCGAACCGGGCCCTTTGCCCAGTATCACGTCAGCCAGTTCCTCGGCCGCCAGGACTCGACTGTAGATGCGAATGTCATCCATGGCGCCGTTGACAAACCTGCTCAAACCACCTTCATTAGCGATAATGAGTGGGTCTGTCGAGGTTTGCGGTGTTCCGGATTCCGTATCCTCAAAGACCAGGCTGCCGTCCTTGTAGAGTCTTCTGCCTTCCGCCGAATCATAGCTATAAGCAAGATGCGCCCATTCACCGACAACAACGACTCCGGCGGGAGAATTGCCCATTGTCCTTGACCCATCCTCAAACGCAATTGGAAGATGCAAGTGCCCGTCTCCGTAGGCTAGTACTTCATAGTTCTCAGTGACATCCAACCCTTTGATGATGTATCCACTGTAATCCTTGTTTACAGTTGAATTAAGCCAGAAGGTGATGGTCCAGGTGGTAAGATCCAAACTCGGATCACTCCCGCAGTCGAGGTAGTCACCCGTTCCATCAAGTTGCACGGCGCCGCCGAAGTAGCCGGCCGCCCACTGAGGGTCGCCATTGAAGGCGCCATTGTTGCCGTAGCCGCTGGAGTCTCGGGCGGTGGTTCCCGTCCCGTCGTCACATTTCCACCAACCCACAAGCGTGGGATCACCGGCCGCAGCCACGCTCGCCAGAGCGGAACCGAGTAGAACAACACTCGTTGCTAACGCACATAGTCGTTTGAACATGGTTGGTCCTCCTGCGTGAGTTTGCCAGTATTGGCTTTCTGCCGGCCCTGTTTCAACAGGGATAGCGACGGATTATCCTGGAGATGGAGCGAACAAGCCTGCCTGCCTCCTGGGAAGCAGTTGTTGATGGATGCGCCTACCCTCTGTTCCATAGTACCTCCGCCTCGGAACCGGCTCCATAGCGATGGATGAGCAGGGGATCACCTGCCCTCGCGCCTGACCCCATTGTAGGGGTTCGGGCTCGATGGCTCAACTTCGGAAAATACGTATTTTTGCCGGTCGTACCGATACTGGCGGCCCGAAATCCCCTCCTCCCGGCACTTACCCGTCCTTCGATACGCCCAGAGTCTGCCCCAAATAGGCCGAAGGGGCAGGTTCGGCGCTGCTACTCCAAAGACGGGATACGAGCCACGCCTGGCACGATCCGTCTGTATTTCGTCAAATTCGTGCAGGGCACTGGAAGTAAATCCCGGTGACATAGAAAACTTTTTTTATTACTGTTGTGGCAAGGAGTTATGCGATTTTGACAGGCGGTGTCTGTCGTTGTCCTCGCTATTTATTCGATTTCCCATTGCAGGTGGGGGTAATTATCGCCCTCGCGGATGGTCCAGACACCCTCAAAATCCCAACCGGCGTCGATGAAGGCGGTCGCTTTCTGCATTTGGCCGGTGGGCAGGCCAGCCAGTCCGATGGGATCGGGATCGTTTCCCGCTCCAGAGGTCAGTGCGGATAGACCGGTATCCCAGAAGCACGATGAGATGGTTCCCGACACAAACCGCGGAATCCTACGGTCTTCGTAATCGGAATTGCGTCCGATGAAGCCCCCGACCTTCTCCTTGCCGGAGACAGCCGTCGCGGCGTAGCTGTTCGTGATAGAGGTCTTCTGGAACGAGCCAACCAGGCCTCCCACTTCCTCTTGCCCCGCGACGGTCCCTTTCGCATAGCAGGACTCGATCCTGGCGTCGCTGGCGGTGTAACCCACGAGGCCGCCGATTTCCTTGCCTCCCGTCACCACACAGTCCGCACGACATTGCGATATTCGTCCGCCTCTGTCCGAGGGGTACGCGTTCGGCAGGCTGTCGTCGTCGGCATTCAAGCCGATGAGTCCACCCAGGCGATTGTCCCCCGTGATCCGGCCCGTCGCGCCGCAGTATTCCACGATCCCGATGTTGTCACCCATCAACACGCCACCATGATGGTCGACGTGTACGTCGGCGTGGACGGTGCAATGCGCCACGCGAGCATAGGAGATACCAACGAGGCCTCCGACATATCCTTCTCCGGTGATCTCTCCGGTCACGGTGCAGTTCCTGATCGTTCCCTTGCCGAGCCGTCCCGCCAAGCCTCCCACCTGCTTCTGGCCTTGTATGCGGATGTCTCGCAAGTGAAGATCCGTGATAAGTGCGGGAGGAGTCTCCGTGTTGAAAGGAGACGGCCCCGCGTTTCCGAAGAGGGCAACGTAGTCTTCGTTGGGACGCGTAATCGCCAGACGTGCGATGGTGTGACCCTGGCCGTCAAACCGGCCTGTAAAGGGATACCCCTCTACACCGATGGGAACGAATGCGTTCGGGTCGAGGTCGGCGAGGTCGAGATCCTGCGTCAGTACGAAGTGGCTCCCGAAGTCTCCTGGATGAGTCCCGATGGTGCAGAGATGATTTATGGTTTGGATCTGGAACGGATCGTTCGCCGTGCCTGTCCCGCCTCCGTACCGCTGCGGATTGTCGCGAATTGGCGTCCCGGGCGAGCCTTGCCACGCCAGACGCGGGTAGTCGTGGTTTTCGTTTAGAACCCAGACGTCGCCCAGCCCCCATCCTTTGAACGTCTCGCCCTGCATGAGTTGGGCCGGGGTCTTGCCAATGCCGCCGTCGCTTGTCGCCGTGCCACTTGTCTGGCGGTCCCAGAAGCACAGGAAGTCGCTGCCGACCTGGCTTTTGGTCTTTCCCATGAAGCTCTGCGTCCCGATGAGGCCCCCAAGGGCCTTCTCTGCCGATACTTTTCCTGTGCTGTAGCAGGCGACGATGCCGTCCATGTTGTAGCCGACGAGCCCGCCAACGCTGTCCTTCCCTGTAACGGTTCCGGAGGCGTAGCAGGCGACGATCGAACCGAAAGAACATCCCACGAGCCCCCCGACACTCCTGTCACCGCTTACACCGCCTGTCGCATAGCAGGCCCAGACTCTGGCGTTCGCGTCGCCAATCAGTCCTCCCACATGCGTTGTCCCCTCAACACGGCCCGTGGCATAGGAGCGGCGCACGTCGCCCCCGGCTTGGCCCGCCAGCCCGCCAACGGAATTCCGCCCTGCGACCGTGCAGGAAGAGCGACAGTTGTCTATCCCTTCGCCCTCGCCCCAGTTCTGTCCGACCAGGCCGCCCACGTTTGTGCCGCCCCGAACCGCGCCCGCGGCGCTACAGTCCTGGATAGTCCCTGTGCTGAATCCTACCAAGCCTCCGGCATCTCTTCGTGTCCCGGCCACGGTCCCTTCGACGTGACATCCTCGAATGGTTCCCCAATTCTCACCGGCGAGAAGGCCAACTCGATTGCGACCAGAGACCGATCCCTTACGGATGTTCACATTCTCGATGAGACCCTGAAGGCGGACTTGCCCCAGGCGCCGGTGGCCCACCAGTCCAAACAGCCCGGCCCTTCCGTCAGCGTCATGGCGATGCGTGAACTTGTGGATCGTGTGGCCACGCCCATCGAAGACGCCGGTAAAGGGCCAGTAGAAGGTGCCAATGGGCGCGAAGTCATTGGGGTCGATCACGCTCATATCGATGTCGTTTCCGAGCGCCAGATGGCGGTCCCAGATGGATCGAAACCGACCGACCTTTGTCAGTTCATCGGCTGTTTCGATTACAAAGGGATCGTTCGATTCGCCGGTTCCCTCCACGTAAGCGCCGAATCCCGGCATGGGGGCGCCGGCCCGCGCCTCCCATCGCAGGCGGGGATAGTCTGACCCACTGTCGATTGTCCAGTGCCCTTCGTAGTCCCATCCCTGATACATCTCGACGTCCATCATCTGGGCAGTTGTCCTGCCGACGCCGGCGGCGCTGGTGGCGTTGCCGCTGGCTTGTATGTCCCAGAAGCTTAGAAAGACGTGGCCCGTCAAAGGCGTGGGACCAGTTGAGGTATACGTGTTATTCCCGATCAACCCCCCGGTTTCCCTGGCCACCGAGCCCACCGAGTAACTCGCGCTGATTTGCCCGCTATTGGCTCCCATCAGGCCGCCGAGGTCAATCATATCGGGGTTCTCGCTCGTCGTTTCCACCGTGACTGCGGCATAGCAGGATTCGATGCGGCGATGGTTGACGGCGACCAGGCCTCCGGCTCGCGCCGGTATCTCCGGCTGATCCTGCTGGCCCACTTGGGTCACGTAGCGGTCCCCGTAGATTTCACGCAGTTGAGCCATCATCTGCGCGTATCCCTCGTCGATAGGTGGCTTGGCCTCTTCGGCCGAGCCCTTGGGGCGGTACTTCGCTCGGGTATGACACATGACGACCCCGGTGGCGTAACAGGCGGTGATTGTGCCCCCGTTCTCGCCGACCAGCGCTCCCACTGTCTCCACGCCGCTGACGCTGGCGTTTTCCAGGCCGAGTCCTTCGACGGCGGCCCTGCCCGTCAGAGTGGCGAACAGCCCGACGGGAGTGTCTTGCTTACTAACGATGACCAGATTCCTGATGATGTGGCCACCCCCGGAGAAACCGCCACTGAACTCCGTATCGATGCGCCCCTCTTCTCCGATCACGGCGTGGTCGAAGACGCGCCCGCCGGGCAGGTTCGGGTCGAGGTCGATGTCGTTGAGGAGCACAAAGTGCTTGTCCAGCAGGCTCGGATCGATGCCGATGGAGATGAGCTGCTCGGCCGTGGCGATTTGGTAGGGATCGTTGGGCTCGCCTGTTCCGCCGGCGAAGTCGGCCCCGCTGCCCAGCGTGCAGAGAAGCCCGGCCAGTACAAGAGCCGCCCGGTACGGTATGGTGAGAATCGATTGGCATCCTCTCATGGGATTTCTCTCCTCTGCATAGTAGCCCTTGCGTCCCGATTGCATCCATCAGTATACCCAAGAGGGGCCGGAATGGCAACGGGAGCGGAGTCTCGCGGCCGGGATATCGCAGAGAACCTGCACGTTCGCCCAATAGCTGTAGACTTGAATTGCCGTTCGTTCGCTTCCTGGCCCACGCAGGACGCGGTGAACGATGGTGCCGCGGCGTGCGTATATCCACTGCCCAGTAGATGGGGAAAGGTCGGTTGGAAGTCTCTCAGGGGATATAGATTGATGAAAGTGTTGGGTCGAGCGATTGGCAGACCGATGGTGGAAGGACGCGGGCTTGCGTCTGTCGTGATGATTGTCGGTGTTCTCATCGTCTCGGTGTGTGGTGGGGGCGTTCCGATTCCGCATCCGCTGACGATGCTGTTACGCGATCCGGGCGTGCACAGGGACCTGTCGCTGGGTCCCGAGCAAGCCGTCGCAGTCGCCGGGGCGGTCGAGGAGGTCGAGCGGCCCTTATGGCTCCTGCGTGATCTGCCGCCGGAGGAACGCCGCGCGCCGGCGGATCGACTCCTGGAGCAGCTCAAGGGCAAGCTGGCCGAGACGCTCTCGGATCCGCAACGCGAACGCCTGAATCAACTCACGCTGCAAGCGCAGGGTTTGCAGGCTATGGTCGAGCCTGAGGTGGCGGGGCAGTTGGAACTCTCGGCCGGTCAGAGTCAGCGTATCAAGTCGGCACTGGAGGTTTTGGAACGCGAACTGGTGACGTTGCAGCGCAGCGGCGCGGTGACGCGTGACGCCGAGCGGATCAGACGTCGGAAGATCCGAGGCGAGCGGGACATCCTGGCGATCCTCAGCAAGCGGCAGCGTCACGAGTTGCGTACGCTGATGGGACTATCGTTCGACCTTTCGCGCGTGCGCCAGGCGGCCTGCCGGACGCCGGAGTTACAGGGCGTCGATGCGTGGATCAATTCGACCCCGCTGACGCTGGAGCAGATGCGGGGCCAGGTCATCGTTGTTCACTTCTACACGTTTGGGTGCATCAATTGCGTTCGGAATCTGCCGCACTACAACGCGTGGTTCGACTATTTCGCCCGCGATCAACTCAAAATCGTCGGCATCCACCGACCGGAGACGAAGGGCGAGCGTCTTGTCGACGAGGTGCGCCGCCAGGCGGCCGAGACGGGGCTGAAGTATCCCATCGCTATCGATAACCAGAGCCGGAACTGGGACGCCTGGGCCAATCGCATCTGGCCCAGCGTCTACCTGATCGACAAGCAGGGTTTCGTCCGCTACTGGTGGTATGGCGAACTCAACTGGGAGGGGGCTCAGGGCGAGAAAAGGATGCGACGCAAGATCGAGGAACTGCTGGGCGAATGACCTGCCGCATCGACCCGGCTCGGCGCGTCGGGTCTCAGTGTCTCCCCGTGAAATCTCTTGACTTTTCGCGCCAAGTGACATAGGATCGCTGCATCATTCTTGGAGGATACTTTCGTGCTGATGCGGTCATCCACTGTCGTTACCCTGTTCCTGCTCGCTCTGACATCCATTGGCTGTCAGGACGGGCCCAGGCCCCGCTCTCGACTTGGGACCTATCCCACTTCGACGCTGGGCGCGAACTTTTCGAATCCGCAGAGACTGGGCCGACACGGGTACCGATTCAGTCTCTCGGAGAAGAATGGCATCGTGTACACCTGTCGCGGCGGGCACATCGATCTGGCGCACCTGAGAATCGCGGCCGACTGGACGAAGTATCTGACCGACAAGTCCTATCGGCACCTGATGGACAGCGACACGCGGTTCTCGTACAAGCTGGCCGTCGACCGTTCCAGGCATTATGTCACGCTGTCCTATCCCTCGGATTGGGCCCAGCGGTCGCAAGCGCAGCGCGCCGTCGTGGCCAAAGAGGTCGCCGCGGCGCTCGGACCTCACCTGGCCTACAGCCTGACCACCTGGCACGAAATTCTCACGTGGTTTGGCTTCAAATGTGTGGGTCTGCCCACGGCGTTCTCCTCGGCCTTCTCGTGGGAGGATTCGTTCTCGAACCTCCTCGGGACGCATCTGGCCGTGCGGGCCCTGCAGGACACCGAGCGTTCTTTCAATGAAGCGATGACTATCGCCTTGAAAGAGGAAATGGACAAACTGGGAACCATTCCGTCCGGCGCCGCCAAGCACGCGACCAACCAGGTCAAGGGCGACTGGTTCACCGGTTCGTCGCTGTTCTTCGTCGACGTCATCGAGCGGAACTTCGATATCGGATTGGAAGATGGCACGGTCACGCCGACGCTGCTGCCGAGCGTTTCGGAGTGCCAGGGTGCCGTGGCTGCATCGTATCCGGCCCCGACGCTCGATGTCCTGGCCCAGCACGGGTTTTCGGTGAAGTTGGAAATCGAAGCCCACGAGTGGGAAAAGAACGCCATCCTGGCGGTTGCCTATCCCCACGCCCGGCAGAGGGAAAAACGGGTGGAGCCGGCGGTGCATTTCCCATTAATTATGGATCATGTCAGGCAGGACGCCGTGCGGCGATACGGCCGCGATTCCGGTAGCCAGCAGCGACTTTCGCCGGATCGGTGAACGGTCGTCGCGCGATCTTTGCGCTTGACATAGACCTGCCATATGCGGTAAGATCATATATCGGCGATGCAATGAATTTGTGTTCGCCCCATCTATACTATCTGCGGAACGGACGCCTCGGATACACGAACGTTTATGTCACTTCGGCGCTGTCGGTTCGGCCGCGTCGGCAAAGGAGACGGAGAACCATGGTTGGGAGAATCGGTGAAGGAGCAATCGCCCTCACGCCGGAAAATCGCCAGCGTCATGTCTTGATCGAACGGCGCGAGGAGAGGTTTGATTGGGTTGATTTCGCGTGCCGGTGCCCTAAGTGCGGCGCCCGCGTCGAGCGGTTCCGAACCCGGGACCTGTGCAACCAGCGGGATACCGTGGACTTTCGTATCGCATACCATTTTTACGCCGAGTGTCGCTGCGGCGCGTGGATCGACTTCATCCGCAAGCCGGCAGTGAGCGTCGACGATTTCGACATGCGCGTCGAGGCCGGCTGACCCCGCGACAAAGAGGTCCCGTGTAGCAGTCTCAAGTCCGGCGTCCCTCAAGCCCCTTGGCCCTACAGCCGATCGATCTTGGCGGCCAGGATGAAGTCGTTTTGGTGCAGGCCGTCGATTTTGTGGGTCCAGAGCGCGATCCCGACCTTGCCGTAGGCCAGCGAGAGATCGGGATGGTGCCCCTCGGCCTCCGCCAGTTCGCCCACCCGATTGACGAAGTCCAGCGCCTGGCGAAAGTCGGCGAACTTATAGTCGCGATGAAGGTGATGCTCCTCGACCACTTCCCACCGTTCGTCCAGCAAAGCGGCGTACTCCTGCAGCGCCTCGCCGGTCAGCGGCTCGACCCCGCCCCGGCACGGGATGCAACTTTTCTTGTCCAGTGTTCCCATCCGGCGGCCTCCTTCCTGTGCGTTGGCCGTTGTCGCCTGACGACGTTCTGTCATCTCCCAGGTACTACGCAGGCCGCGAGGCGAAAGGGTCACAAGAAGACCTGAAAAAACCGTGGCCGGCCCGATCGCAGGTTTTTTTTGCATTTTTTCAGAATGATGTCCATATTCGGCTCGTGAGATTCGCCATATAATAAGCGCCGAGGTGTAGATGTGCCGGGTCCGGTAGAGCGAACCGGAAAGCGGGCTCTCTTGTGAGAGTTTTGGAGCGAAAGCCATGCGGCCGAGAATACGAAGCGGTTTCACACTGATCGAACTGCTGGTGGTGATCTCCATCGTCGTCCTGCTTATGGCGCTGCTGCTACCGGCCCTCTCGCGGGCGCGGAGGCAGGCCCAGACGGTGGTCTGCCAATCAAACCAGCGGCAATGGGGAACCTATTTGGCGACGTTCGCGAGCGCTAATGAGGGGCGTCTTCCGAGTTCGGACGATACGGATCCCGCCATGGGCGCCTGGGGCGGGCTCTCCTTCTGGGACGCGCCGCCCCGGGAGGTGCAGGGCGATGCGGAAGGGATACGCTGCTGTCCGATGGCCACGAAGCTGGCCAGTCCAACCGGACTGACCTATCCGATAGGCGGGACCTTTCTGGCCTGGGGCCGCTTTCGGCCTGAAGGCCAGGGGCCGGAACGTGGAGACTGTTATGACACGTTCGGAAGCTATGGGGTCAACAGTTATGTGACGGATCATTGGCTGTATGACAGCACCGATGATGTCCGGTCGCGGATCTGGCCGAGCATCGACGTGCGGGGTCGGGAGCGGATACCGGTGCAGTTGGATTGCGCTTATGCGTGGATGGGCTCGGGCAGCGGCCCTGACGGCTCCCCTCCGGAATATGACGCCATACCGATCATGAATGGTAGGTCGCCAAACTGGTTCAACGCGGCCTGCATCAACCGACACGATGGTGCGGTCAACGGCTTGTTCCTGGATTGGTCGGTCAGGAGGGTCGGTCTCAAGGAACTATGGACGTTGAAATGGTACCAGTCGTACGACACGCACGGCCCCTGGACGAAGGCGGGGGGTGTGGCGCGGGGCGACTGGCCCCAGTGGATGCGGAGGTTCAAGGACTATTGATCGTGGCCCGTCGCTTGTGACCTGTGACTCGGGATGATTAGTCCGTAGGGTGGGCCGTGCCCACGCTATGCTTTGGGGTTTGGCTCGTCGCGGTCGGCGTTGTAGATCAGGCCGCCGGAGCTGTGGTAGTGCTGCAGGACGGCGCGGGCCTGGTCGCGCTGGACGTCGCGCGTTACTTCGATGCCCCGCTCGCCCAGGGCGCCGATCCAATCGGTCGGCTTGGCGCCTTCGTCGAATCCGATGGCGCAGGCGTCTTGCCCCCGCGCGCCGCAGACGACCCGGCGGACGCCCGACCAGGGGATGGCGCCCAGGCACATCGCGCAGGGCTCGGTGCTGGTGACCAGTTCGCACGCTCTTCCATCCTGGCTCAGGTCGTAGACGCCCAGGGTCTGCTGGGCCAGGGCGATGGCGACCATCTCGGCGTGGGCGATCGAGCAATGGGCCGGCTCGACGAGGTTGACCCCCGGCGCGAGGAGCCGACCTGTCTGGCTCTCGAAGATCGCGGCGCCGAAGGGCCCGCCCGTGCGGTGCTCGATATTTCGTCGCGCCAGCTCGATCGCCAGGGACATCCTGGCCTCGATGCTGTCAAATGTTTGGGTCGGCCGCTCGATCAGCGTCTGTAGCCAATCGGGCAACTCCAATATCACTTTGGCCTTCTTCAACGTCGCTCTCCTGTCGGTGTTCGGATCGTTTTCCAGGCGGGTCCGGCTCCGCCCAGCATCCCATGGTAGACGCAACGCCACTGAGAATCAATCGGCTTGCCCAGCGATCTCGTCTCAGTGGTCCTGGTGCGGGCCCCCGTCACGGCCTGATTCGAGAAACGAGTCGCGTTTCGGCGGGGGCGTCGCTATAATCACCGTCGTCCCGAACGGACCGAGGCGTTGTGTCGGCCGAGGCGCCGAGCACCTGTCCAAGGGCCGGAGCGTTGATACCGAAACGGAAGAAACGGAGCAGAATATGGAGAGCCTCTCACGCCGCCAGTTCGTTAAGACCGTCGCCGCCGCATCCACGATCGCCTGCGCCGGGGGCGCGACCACGATCGCCGAACTGATCGCCGGCTCGTCGCGCGGTGGCGCCTATCGTTCGCAATGGCATCGCATGCCCGACCGCTACTGGACGGGGCCGGCCACCTGGGCCAATCCCTGGGAGGACTGGCAGATCCAGGAAGGCAAGCTGGTCTGTACCAAGACGGGCAAGGGCAATCGCACCGTCCATTGCCTGACGCACCAGTTGAACGACGGGGCCGGCAGCGCCGAGATCGCTGTTACCATCCAATATTGCGGCTCGAAAACGACCGACGAGACGGGACGCGGGCTCGTCCACCAGGCGACGCAGGCCGGGCACGACGAAGCGCTCGGCTCGGCCGGTTTGGCGCTGGGGGTTCGCGTCAAGGACCCGATCGACGACTATCGCAGTCGCCTGCTGTTCGGCGCCGGACTCAATATCGGCCTGACCGGTGCGGGCGAACTGGTGATCGACCGTGACCATCGCAAGCAGTCGCCCCAGGCGGCCCGGGCACTGGCGGCCGGTGAGCCCGTTCGCCTGGTCTGTCGGGTCCGTCCCGAATCGGGCCAGCGCACGTATTCGCTGAAACTCGAGGCCCTCAATCCCGATGACGACGCGGTCTACGCTGTTGTCACCGCCGGCGGGATCGCGCCGGAGACGCTGGTGGGCAACGTGGCGGTGGTGAACAACCTTCCCCCGAAGGTGGTCGAGACCGCCCCGGCCGGGCTGTACGCCTTTTCCGATTGGACCATTGCCGGTTCGAAGATCACCGCGTCGCCCGACCAAGCGTTCGGGCCGATCCTCTGGACCCTGTACACGCTCAGTAACCGGGTCATGAAGATGACCGCCCAGATGCCGCCGGTGGGCGAGGCCGACAACGACACGGTGGAGCTTCAGATCCAATCGGCGCGGGGCTGGACGACCGTCGCCACGGCCCAGATCGATCCGCTGGCCTGCACCGCGACGTTCCGCGCGCCCGACTGGGACGATAGTCGTGACATTCACTACCGCGTCTGCTGGACGCAGAAGTACATCGACGGCGCCGCCGAGCAACACACCTACGCCGGCGTGGTTCGCAAGGACCCGAAGGACAAGCCTGAGATCGTCGTCGGCGGCTACTGCTGCTTCGTGGATTACCTGTTTCCCAACGCCGCCATCGCCGAACAGACGCGGAAGGCCGATCCCGATATCCTGTTCTTTACGGGCGACCAGATCTACGAGGGCGTCGGCGGCTTCGGGATCATTCGCCAGGGTGACATCAAACGCATGGTCGTCAACTATCTGCGTAAGGTCGCCCTGGTGGGCTGGAGCTTCCGCGATGTGACGAGGGATCGGCCCACCGTCTGGATGCCCGACGACCACGACGTCTATCATGGCAACCTTTGGGGCGCTGAGGGCCGCAAGGTCACGCTCGAAGAATGGTCCAGCAGGACCGACTACCAGAACTCGGCCTGCGTCGGCAATATGGGTGGCTACGTCCAGCCGGCCGAGTTTGTCATTGCCGTCGAGCGCACGCAGACGGCGCACCTGCCCGACCCGTACGACCCGACGCCTGTCGGCCAGGGCATCGGCGTCTATTACACGGCCCTGAACTACGGGCGTGTCAGTTTCGCGATTCTCGAGGACCGGAAGTTCAAATCGGGTCCCATGAGCGTCTTCCAGCACCAGAGCCACCGGGCCGATTGGATCACCGATCGGGCGTCCGCCCGCGCCGCCGACGTGCCGGCCGCCAAGTTGCTCGGCGATCGGCAGTTGGCGTTCCTGCGCGACTGGATCACCGACTGGCGCGACAGCGACATGAAGATGACCGTCTCGCAGACTGTCCTGTGCAACGCGGCCACGCACCACGGCGGGCCCAACCACTTCCTCGTGGCCGACATGGATTCCAACGGCTGGCCTCAGTCGGGGCGCAACCGGGCGCTCGATATTGTCCGCCGGGGTTACGCCCTGATGCTGGGTGGTGACCAGCACCTGCCGACGGTTATTCAGCACGGTATCGAGTCGCACCACGACGCGGGCTTCTCGTTCTGCGTCCCGGCCGGTGCGACCGGCTACCAGCGGTGGTGGCGTCCCGAAGAGATCGAGGCGATGACCCGGACCGGCCCGCGCCATGGCGATCGCGCCAATACCGGAGAATACCTCGACGGCTTTGGCAATCGCATCGACGTCTGGGCGGCGGCCAATCCGCCGGCCAAGCGGACGGCCAAGACGCGTCTGGAAACGGGTCGGCAGAAGTCCGCCGGGTTCGGCATCGTCCGCGTGAACAAGAAAGAGGGCGCCTTCGTCCTGGAGGCCTGGCCCGTCGGCGCCGAGGTCACGACCGACGGGGCGGGCGAGATGTATCCGGGCTGGCCGATGAAGGTCAGCGCCGGCGACTGCGCCGGCGCGGCGAACCCGACCTTGCCGGCGGTGATGCTGCGTCGCTGGGGCCGGGAGGCCTGGCCCGTCGTTCAGGTCTGTGACGCCGAGGGACAGGTCGTGAGCGTGGCGCGTATGACCTCGTCCCGGTTCAGTCCCCGCGTCTTCGAGGCGGACGCCGATTACACGGTCAAAGTTATCTGGCCGGAAGCGCCCACCGAAGCTGAGCGCGTGCTCATGACCTTCGAGAACGTTCGTCCCGGCCAGTCTCGTCGACTGGTTGTGCGACCGAGACGTTGATGTTACGCGGCGACGAGGGACCGTGGCCCGCACACGAACGGAAACCATAGAATCGACACCCTATCCGAAGAGGATTGCGATGGCAGATGACAACCAGATCAACCGATCGTCCTTACTGGTGATGACCTTCGAACTGGAGGGACTGTGCACCGGCCTGCGCTGCACCGTGCCCAACGGCCTGGCGCCGGCGGCGACGACGATCACCATCATGAACCGGCTCCTGGAGGAGTTCTCGCGCAAGGCCGAGGGCTGCGCGCTCGATGAACTGCCCAAACTGGACGAGAACACCACGCCGGTCGATCTGCTGATCGTCGCCGAGATGCTGCGTTCGACGCTGATGTCCTTTCTGACGCCGGACGAACGCGACGCCCGCGATCGCACCTTCGGCTTCGCCTCCGCCCAGGGTGGTCAGTAGGCGTCAAACCCCGGTGCGGTCGCCAATACGGTGTATACGACGCTTAGGGTGGGGCCCATTTGCGTATCGATTTCCAGAGGAGTCTAGTCCAGTGAGGAAAGACGGAGTCTACGTACGAATCCTTTGCGTTTCGTGCTTCTGTATGGCCGGTCAGGTGTTTGCCCAAACAGTCAATATGGAATTGAAGCAGAGGGGCCTTTCCGGTAATCCTGTTTTTGAGGGTTGGTATGCCGATCCGGAAGGGATCATATTCGATGACGAGTATTGGATCTATCCGACGTACTCCGATGACTATGGTTCGCCGGACCGGTCTGGCCAGTTCACTCAACAACAACGGGCTGTGCAGAAGAACACCATTAATCCCCAGTATCTGAAGCAGACATTCTTCAATGCGTTTTCCTCCAAGGATTTGGTCACTTGGAAGAAGCACTCCCACGTTCTGGATATTAAGAATGTCAAGTGGGCCTCCTATTCTGTTTGGGCGCCGGCCATCATCAAGGCGAACGACAAATACTATCTGTTCTTCGGCGCCAACGATATCCAGAGCGATCGAGAGTATGGGGGCATCGGCGTGGCCGTGGCGTCCCGTCCGGCCGGGCCCTTCGTTGACGCCCTTGGCAAGCCACTCATTAGCACCTTCCACCACGGCGCCCAGCCCATCGACCAGTTTGTGTTTCGGGATGATGATGGGCGGTTCTATATGTACTATGGCGGCTGGCGTCACTGCAATATCGTCAAGATGAGCCAGGATTTGTTGAGCCTGGAGACCTTTCCTGACGGCGAGACCTTCAAGGAGATCACACCGGAGAACTATGTCGAAGGACCGTTCGTTTTCAAGCGTGCTGGGAAGTACTATCTGATGTGGTCCGAAGGCGGCTGGACGGGCCCGGATTACAGCGTCGCCTATGCCATCGCCGAGTCCCCACTGGGACCGTTCAACCGCATTGGCAAGATCCTGCAGCAGGATCCCGCCGTGGCTACCGGCGCCGGACACCATTCGGTTATCAAGATACCGGATGCCGATGATTGGTATATCGTCTATCACCGTCGACCCTTGCACACCAAGAATGGCAATCATCGCGAAACGTGTATCGACAGGATGTATTTCAATGACGACGGTACGATTCGTCCCGTTAAGATCACCTTTGACGGTGTCAAGAAAAGACCACTGGGACGATAGCCCAATCGCTTTTGGCCCGTGGCCCGTCGGATGGCCCTTGGCCCATCACAAGGCAAAGACGCTCCTGTATGGCGACCCTGACGGGGTTCAGCCAGGTGTTGCGAGGGGCGACAACCGCATGGCGGGTATGTGACCCATGCGGCGTAAATCAAATGGAGATGAAGATGTCGAATCGCGACGAACACCCAAAGGATATGAATGAGTCTTCTAAGAGTGATGAAGAAGCACTTGAGCAATTAGGTTTCGATCAATGGTTTCAAGATAAGAGTAAGCCATATATAAAAGACGATCTTTCTATAGCCAGGGTCTTCGAAGTCAATAGAAACAGCTACAAAGTCTGCGCTGGCCGGCGCGATGTAACTGCAGAGTTATCCGGCAGGTTTGTGTTTGATAGTAAAACCAGCATAGACTATCCAACCGTGGGCGATTGGGTCGTCATACGATGTTTTGACAATACATCTACAGCAATAATACACGATATGGTGCCTCGGAAATCATTGTTGAAGCGGAAAGATCCCGGGAGAACGGTTGAGTTTCAATTAATCGCAGCCAATATCGACTATGCATTCGTCATTCAGTCTGTTGATTCAGACTTCGATCTAAATCGATTGGAGCGATATCTAGTCATGGTCAACGAGAGTGACATCCAGCCAATTGTCGTATTGAATAAAACGGATTTGATCTCGGCTGATGAACTGTCTGAAATCAATGACAGGATCAAGCGATTCAACAGCAAATATCTGTTCTTGCCCATTAGCAATGTGACCGGTGATGGGATAGAAGCCTTGCGAAACGAACTCAAATCAAACCAAACGTATTGCCTTCTAGGATCTTCAGGTGTCGGCAAGACGACCCTGCTCAATACGTTGCTGGGTGAGGAGGTATTTGAGGTCGCTGAGGTCAGAGGAAAAGACCGTAGAGGCAGGCATACGACGACCAAAAGACACCTCATTCGTCTGGAATCAGGGGCTATATTCATCGACACCCCCGGGATAAGAGAACTCGGCAATTTTGCCATTGATGCCGGCTTAGAGGAAACTTTTGATGACATCGTTTCTTACAGCCGGCAATGCCGTTTCAACGATTGCAGCCATACACATGAAAACGGTTGCGCTGTGATAGCCGCGGTCGAGCGGGGACTTGTTGATGAGGCCAGATATAGGAACTTTGTTAAGATTCAGAAGGAGTCGACACTCTATGATAGGTCACAGTTGGATAGAAAGAAGAAAGACAAAGCGGGCGGTAAAGAGCGTAAAAAGTATCCCAAATCAAGAAGAAAGTCATGAGCAGGGCAGGCCATGCCCGCCGATTCCGCTATTCTGAAAGTTCACTCCCCGGCCTGATCTTCTTGTCCAGCATTCCTACTTGCTGAGAGATCACCACCAGAAAGATGAGCGGAAGGATGTCTGGAAAGGCGTTGTCGTTACTTTCAGATTGATCGATGGCGTTCTCCATGCGGAGATCCCGGATCTGACCTTCAAACCGGTTGATCTCAACGATGCTGAGAAGGTCTTTAGCAGAGGCCGAACCCTCCGCTGCAAGATCGAGGCTGTCTTTGATCTTGCCAATCTCTGTCCTAGCAACGGAGATCTGCCTGTGTCGGTTCATGATGATGCGATGACGAAAATGAGTCCGAATCAACTGCAACGCCAGCCAACACCCCGCAATAACCAAAACCGCTGCGATAAAGGTTTTACTCCTCATGACGACGCCTCTCTACAAATATGGCGGTTCTTAACGTGTGATCACATCGTCTCCCGACAACTCCGGGGACGGCAGTCCCATTCGGGACAGCGGGGCGGTTGAAAAAGCCTCCGGTTGTCGATTGTATTGTACCATCGTCAGTTGGCGGTGCAAGCGAGGTCATCAAAGGCACGGCCCGATGATTGGCAGGCAGGATCGTTGGCAGGAGGACTTGAAATCCCCGAGGACACTCCACCTATGTCGATTGGAATTAAGTATGGCGTCCCCAGATAGCCAAAGTATGGCGTCCCTAGATAGCTTCAGATAGCTTTGGCGAAGGAACCATCTGAGGATGTGACTTGCACCTGTGCGGCGTCGCCCTCGCCTTCGATCACGGTTCTGTGCCCTCAATCAATCCCTCCAGCTCAGGCAGAAGGGCCTGCACTATACGCCCGCCCCACCAGTTTCGTCCCGTCTGATCTAATTGTTCTTGGAGCTGCACAAGGGCAGCCTTTGCCTCCTCAACCTGGCCGATTCTATGCAGCGTCATCGCTCTAAATGCTAGAGCCACTGGATCGAGTTTATACCCCAAATCAGACCCTATCTGCCCAGATTCCACCAGCGCTTTAAGCGCGTCTTCGTAAGATCCCAAGCGGTACCGAACGGCACCCAGCGCTCCCAGAATCATGGGATCATCCGGCACCAGGCGATTCGCCTTCTCGAGTTTCACCAGGGCCGCCTGGTATTCTTGTATGTCCTTCTCAAAAGGTACGATGGTCGCCAATACATTCGTTGCGAAATCGCAGGCCTCTGCCGACATACGGGAATCGACAATCTGCAAAGCCATCTCACGGACCGACTCGTCAAGTGTGGCATCGCCCGACAGTTGATCCATGACCTCATGATAGACGCCGTGCTCCTGGTGCAGTCCTTGAACAAGCTGCCTAACCGCTTGGGCATTGCGGCGTGGACCCAATCCACTGACAGGTTCTTTCGTCTCCCACAGGATGATCCCTTCCTCACATGCGGCGGCGAGGGTACTCCCATCCGGGCTGAAGGCGACATCATAGACATCTTCACCGACAAGAGTCACGAGTTCCAGGCCTGTTGCTGTATCCCAGACCTTGACGGCGCCATCATCATAACTGCAGGAGACAAGGCGATCGGCCACCGGGCTGAATGAGACTGCTCCTACGCGCCCGTTATGGCCCCGGAGGGTCATCAATTCTCTGCCGTTCGTTGCGTCCCAGATTGGGATCGTTGATTTTCGACTACTCAAGGCAATGAGTTTCCCATCGTGACTGATCGCAATCCCATTTCCCGCTCGACCCTTGCATGCCTTCTCAATGGCCAGGATTCTTTTCCCGCTCGCTACGTCCCAAACCCTGATGATGTTGTCTCCCCCGTACGAGAAGAGGCGCGATCCATCGGGACTATAAGTCAGTGAGCTTATTGCCGAAGCCTTCTCGTCTTCCAGTCTCACCAATTCGACGCCGGTGGCCGCGTCCCATATTCTGATTGTCTTACTACTGGAAGATGCGATACTCCTCCCGTTCGGGCTATACGCTACCGAAAGAACCGGGCTGTCATGTCCGCGAAAGACCGTCAGATGTTCACCTGTCTCGGTATCCCGGACCCTGGCTATGTCGTGCCCCTCAGCCAAAGCGAAGTGTTTTCCGTCTGGACTGAAGGCAAGATCATAAATCTTCGGCGCCGTCTCTCCTATGAGGCGGCGCAGTTCGACTCCTGTCATGGCGTCCCAGAGGGTGTGAGCCCGGGCGGGTCCCGTCGTGACAAAACGTCTTCCATCCGGACTGAACCAGATTGCCTCATTGGCTGAGGGTGTCGGTATGAAGAATCGATCCGGCGGACTCGATATATTCCAGATTTTGATCGTCTGATCATCGCCGGACGATACAATCCTACGACCGTCGGCGCTGAACACGGCTGACCGAATGGGACCGTGATGACCTCGCAGCGTCATCACGTTCTCTCCACTGGCCGCGTCCCAGATATCGATCATGCTTCCCCCTCCCGCGCCAGTGCCAGAGACGATATACTTGCCGGTACTGTCGTAGTTCACATAATTCAACCATCGACTACGTGTTCGCATGCTCATTGTTTCTTCACCGGTGGCGGCATCCCATATCCTGATTCTTGGACTCCAGCCTCCGCACGACACAATATGCTTCCCGTCGGGACTATACGCGACGTTCATGACCCAGTCTCTGTGGGCTTCTGCGATGGTCATCACTTCTGCCCCACTATCGGCATCCCAGATCCCTATTTCTCCGTTGCCGCCTGAAGCGATGTGTCTGCCATCCGGACTGAATGCCAACCCGCCGACATAGCGGCTCTTCCCATCGACGTCGCGGCCCTTGTGTATGCTTATCATCTCCTTGCCTGTCGCGCGATCCCATATCTTGATGACGCCCCAATATCCACCCGAGGCAATACGCTTGCCGTCCGGGCTGAATCGTACACTCCAGACTCCCAAAGTGTGCCCACGCAGTGTTGCCATCTCACTGCCGGTTTCCACATCCCACAGCCTGACCGTTGTGTCCTGGCCGCCGGATGCGATTTGCTTGCCGTCCGGACTCAAGGCAACACAGAGAACATTGTCCTCATGTCCACTCAAGGTCTTCAGTTCAGTGCCGTCTTCCGCGTCCCACAGCTTGACAGTCGACCCCCAGCCGGAGGAGACTATGAACTTTTCATCAGGGCTGAGGATTGCGGTTCGGACCTCGCGGTTTGCTCCTCCGATCGTCATGATAGATTGGTCGGAGATATGATTGAGGCGATTCCATTCCCAGCTACGGAAATCGTTCGGACAGGCCTTCAGCAATTCCTGAGTTCGTTCCACGTTGCCATCCCGCCAGGATGCATCGGCCAGAGCAATCTGATGCACATATAAGAGCCTGCGATATTCCTCGCTTTGCTCCTCCGCTACCGTGCGGGCCTGCTCGGCTTTGTAGGCCATCGCCGTACTGACAGCCAGACCAAGAATGATGGCGACGGCCACCAGCGCGACCATGGACACTGAACCGGCATGCTTGCGGACGAACTTCCTGGCCCGATAGACCGTTGATTCAGGTCCGGCGATCAGCGGGGCGCCGGTCAGGTAGTTTTGGATGTCGTCGGCCAGTTCGGAGGCGGACCGATAGCGGCGGGTGCGGTCTTTTCGGATGGCTTTCATGGGAATCCACTCCAATTCTCTTTGCAGACATCTCGCTAATGTGATGAGCTGCGTTCTGCGGCGCTCGGCGATTGCCTTGGCCTTTTGTCCCAGGTTCGTTAGCCTTGTGCTCGGCGGTGTCGGTTCCTCCTGCTGTATGGTCCGCTGGATCTTCGCGAAACCCGCATCCTTGAAAGACTCTCGGTCAAAGGGCAGTACGCCGGCCAGCAGTTCGTAGAGGAGTACGCCCAGCGAGTAGATGTCGCTGCGCGTATCGATATCGGCGCTGGCCAGGTCCACCTGTTCGGGGCTCATGTATTCCGGCGTGCCCAGCAGTTGCCCCTCGCACGTGAAGGAGGTCGCGTCCGCCAGCGGCTGCGTGACCGCCTTGGCGACGCCAAAATCAATGATCTTGGGGACGTGTCGATGACCCTGAATGAAGACCAGGACATTCGAGGGCTTGAGGTCTCGGTGGATGATTCCCTTCTGATGGGCGTGATGAACGCCTTCACATACCTGTTTGAACAGTTCCAGCCGTTCGTTGATATTCAGCTTGTGTTCGTCACAGTATTTGGTGATGGGCAGGCCCTCGACATGCTCCATGACAAAGTAAGGGCGGCCCGCCTCGGTGGCGCCCGCGTCGAAGACCTGGGCGATATGGGGGTGTTCCAACACCGCCAGGGTCTGCCGTTCCGCCTCGAAACGGGCGATCACCTGTCTTGAGTCCATTCCCGGCTTGATGATCTTCAAGGCGACGCGCCGCTTGACCGGCTCTTTCTGTTGGGCCAGGTAGACCAATCCCATCCCCCCTTCGCCTATCAGTTCCAGCAGTTCGTAGCGCCCGATCTGCGTCCCCGGGCCTTCGATCTGGGCGGGTTTGTCCTGTGTGGGTGCGGGATCGGGCGACACGCCCAGGCCCATTTTGATCAGGCATTTCGGGCAAAGGCCTTCGGGGGTGTTCACTGGGAGATTCGAGCCGCACTCTGGGCAGCGGAGTTCTTCAGCCATGCCGGGATCTCCTTTTCTCAGTTCCGTTTTGCTCTGGCTACCTCTTCCTGAGGAAAAACGCGCGGGATGTTACACGGGATTCTCTGTTTTCTCCCGCCCAGGTGCGGACGAGCGGTCATCTGTGGAACGGGCCCACCGTTCGAGGGCGTCAACCGGCGAACGCGTTGAACAGGTCCCTGATCTCTGCCTCGATCTCGTCCTGAGACGAGACCGTCTGGGCGATCTCGTCACGCAGGATCGTGCGGTAGCGCTGGCGCAGACGGTGCACAGCCGTTCGGACAGCCCCTTCGGTCATGCCCAATTGCTGGGCCGCCGTTCGGTGGGCGACGGAATCCAGATTGCGCGTCAGTGAACGCTTCAGGTGGTCAAAGAGCTGTTCGTTGCCCGCCTTGATCGCTTCAGCCCGCAGCCGGGCCAGGGTTCGGTCGAGCAGCGTCAGGGCCCATGATTTCTCAAAGAGTTGCTCCGGCGATAGGGTCGTACCCGGTTCGATGGCATAGCGGGTCTCGGCGTCGGCCAAATCCAGGGACAGGGCAGGGCGGCCGCCACCGCGTTTCTGGGCCCGCTCGTAGTCCCGCTGGTCGGAGAGGAAATGCTTCAAGGCACCGAGCAGGTACGAACGAAACCGGCCCTGTTTCGGGTCGGCCGTGCGCAGGCCCTGCTTCTCCAGCAAAGTGGCAAAGAACCCTTGCGTGTAGTCCTCCGCTTGGTGGGCGTCATATCCTTGGCGGCGCAGGTAGGCGTAGAGAGGGAACCAGTACGTTTGACACAGTGTCTCCAGCGCCTGATGGTAGCGCGACGAGTCGGGTGAACCGGCGGCCAGGATCACGGTCCAGTGCGTGGTCGCAAACCGTCCCTCTTTGAACGGAGTCGAGATGGGACTGTTGCTCTCTGCCATTGTTCATCCGGGGGCGCTACGCCCCGTTCTTATTTATCGTCCTCCGATGAGGTTACCGAGTCCGCCGAGGACGGAGCCTTCGCCCTTGCGGGAGCCGCCTTGGGAGGGGGCGTGGGCGAGGATGCGGTCGCACATGCGGGAGAAGGGCAGGCTCTGGAGGTAGACGGTTCCGGTGCCGCGCAGGGTGGCCAGGAAGAGTCCTTCGCCTCCGAAGAACATGCTCTTGAGTCCGCCGGCCCGCTCGATGGAGTAGTCGACGCCCTGGGTGAAGGCGGCCAGGCAGCCGGTATCGACGCGGAGGGTCTCGCCCCTCAGTTCCTTGGTCACGACGGTGCCGCCGACATGGATGAAGGTCATGCCGTCGCCTTCGAGCTTCTGGAGGATGAAGCCTTCGCCTCCGAAGAAGCCGGCGCCGAGGCGCTGGGTCAGCGCGATGCTGACGCGGGTGCCCTTGGCGGCGCAGAGGAAGGCGTCTTTCTGGCAGAGCAGGGTGCCGCCGTTCTTGGCCATATCAATGGCGAGGATCTTGCCGGGATAGGGGGCGGCGAAGGCGACGCGTTTTTTGCCCGATCCGGTGTTGGTGAAGTGGGTTATGAAGATGGATTCGCCGGTCAGGACGCGCTTGCCGGCGCCGAGGAGCTTGCCCATGATGCCTTCGGAGGGGTTGGACCCGTCGCCCATCATGGCCTGGAAGTTGATGCCGTCGTCCATGTAGTTCATCGCACCGGCCTCGGCGACGACGGTTTCGTTCGGGTCCAGCTCGACCTCGACGATTTGCATGTCATCGCCAATGATTTCGTAGTCGACTTCGTGACATTGCATGGCAGTTCCTTTCCTTGCGTAGGGTCTGTGTTAGGTGGATTCCTATTTGCACCGGGTGCATCGTAGCGGCGGGGAGGCTGGTTGGCAAGTCCGGCGCCGAAGATGGCGCGTGGTTTTGGACGCGTGGGCCGTTAGGGGATGCGCCAGAGGACGGGCACGATTCCGGAGGTCTGGAGGCTCTCGACGACGTGCAGCAGGATGAAGATCCAGACGAACCACATGGCGTCGGCGAAATTGCGGACGAACTGGGCCGTCTTGATCTGGCAGAGCGCCGGTTCGCGGTAGGTTGAGAAGCGGGGGATCAGACGCGGGACTCGCTGCATGTAGGAGACGTACGGGTCGCCGAAACGCCGGCACATCTTTTCCTCTTCGGCCCGGATCGTGATCGGGTAGTAGGCGGCGTAGAACAGCAGGATCAGGGCCAGCACGAGCAGGTTCTCCGAGGCCAGGCCGATGCCGAGGGCCCCGATGAGACTGAAGAGGTAGAGCGGGTGCCGGACGAGGGAGTAGGGGCCGGCGGTGATGACCTCGCGCGTTTTGTTGCCGGAGATGTAGAGCAGGGCCCACAGGCGGCCCAGGCTCGCGATCGACAGGAGGAACAGGCCGGACATCTCCATCGAGATGTCCGCCACGCTTTCCGAACTGAACGAGTGCGTGGTGAAGACGATCACAAACAAAACGCCGATCGCGTAGATGCGCGAGACGGCGATCCGCGATCGGACGAGAGTGGTGTACATACAAAAGCCCCGAGGCAAAAAACCTGCCGTTCCATCCTATGACGCCATCGCGATCCGAAGGCGATTGCCGGAGGTGGGACTCGAACCCACACGATGTTGCCACCACGGGATTTTGAATCCCGCGCGTCTGCCAATTCCGCCACTCCGGCTACTTGTGTGCTGGTAAGGATTTATGAGGGTTCTAAGTCCCTCATAAATCTGGCTCGCACCACCCTTGCGCCACATTCCTGACAGGCCAGGGTGACACGCAACAGTCACCAAGCAGAACCGAATGCGACCCAGGCATAACACCAGCACGAGGAGATTCTAATGAAACGCGTGTCGCTTTACAAGAGGAAAAACCAGCGGGGTTGCCATGGCGTCTGTGCAGATTTCAGGCCCTTATGGCGTTGGGCCGGCAGGTTAGCCGTTGTTTGGCGTTGTGGCAGAGGCAACTGACAGCCGGATGGGCCTCGATCCCCGGGCGTTTCCCGCGATGTCCGCGTCCCCTGAGACGGGCGATCGGGCATTTGCACCGCGACTCGCCCGGCCCCAAGCCGATCTGCAATCCCTTGCCCCCGAAGGTCGGGCCGGTCAGCATCTCCCCGCGTTGGCCGAGAGACAACGATGCGACCGCCGGCCGTTTGCCGCCGCGATCCCTACTTCTTCGGGGCCTTGTCATTATCGACCACGGTGAAGGTGGTCGTCCCCGTAAAGAAATCGTCGGTCTTGGTATATCCTTCGAGCGTCAACACGTTGACCCCGACCGCCAAGTCCCCATTGTCCACCAGGCCCTTGACCTCTTCGATGTCGAACTTGGCGACGAAGTACCCCCGGTTGTCCGACTTGAAGCTCTGGATCGGAATTTCGTTGAGCGAGACGCTCCAGCCGTCCACGGCTGTAAAGGCTACGTTGGTGTGAACCGTCACGACCTGACCCTGGCTGCCCAGGTTCAGCACCTTCGGCGCCACCTCGATCTCGATCGCCATATCGGCCGCCCAGCAACATACCGCCGCCACCAGTGCCACCGCCAGCGCGATCGCGACAATGACGCCGCGCCTTCGACCCCGGATACCTCTTGCCTGTGCCGTCATCGGTGTGCCTCCCGCAAAACAGGGCTCATGTGTGTGCCACGTGACATCTATCTAAACTATACCACCCACACGTCGCCCCGGCAAGCAAATAGACCCCTTTGTCTGTAGTGAGTACCTGTAATTACGCTATGCCTACCGCTGTACTAGGACAGCACTCCCCGACCAGCACCCGGGACAAACCGAGCCCGCGGTCTTCATAAAGGCGTACGCCTAACGGTATGTCGCGACATCACCGGGGGGGGCGGCGACACTGCCCTAACTCACCACTCACCACTCACCACTCACCACTCAAAACGATGCCGTCCCTTACCCCTATAGGCGTACGCCTTAATAGATGTCGCGACATCACAGGGGGGGCGACGCTCTCTGGTGGTGGCGCGCGGGCAGGATGCGGCGAGGGTCGGGCGGCCGGGACGCTCGCGGGGCTTGGGCGGCGTCGGTGTGCGCGAAGGCGCACTTGCGCCCGGCCGGTGCGCAGAAGGGGCCGCCGGCACTGCCCTAACTCAACACTCACCACTCAACACTCAAAACGATGCCGTCCCGTACCCCTATAGGCGTACGTCTTAATATATGTCGCGACATCGCAGGCGGGGCGGCGCTCTCTGGTGGTGTCGGCGTGCGGGCTTGGGCGGTGGGGGCGGCGCTCTTGATGGGCGACACCCCCGGGACAGCGAGCAGCGGGCTTGGGCGGTTGGGTTTGGTGATTCGGGCACGCAGAAGGGGACGAAGCGGCGGAGGGGGGCTTTGCCCCGCTGTTCCAGGTGGCGCGAGAGGTGACTTCGGTAGGGCGAGCGTCCTCGCTCGCCTGTTCTTGGATCTGCCGATTGCGAAGATGTCGTGTCGTCGCGTACGACCAGACGGCGAGCGAGGACGCTCGCCCTACCTTGCCATCGCAATTCGCCTCCGAATGCGGGACGCACACTCCGGGATGGAATTCGTCTGATGGGCTCAATCTGTGGGCCTTGTTTTGCCGATACATCTATTTAGAGCATGTTTTTCGAACCTGATGAGGGACGGGAAGGATAGTGGAGTGCGATGACGTTACCAGTGGAAATTGCGAGACTGATCGAGATCTTCGAGCGGAACAAGGAATCCTACCTGAAGGGCCAGTACAACGAGGCGCAGGTGCGAAAGGAGTTTATCGATCCCTTCTTCAGAGCCTTGGGTTGGGACATCGACAACACCGCCGGGAACGCCGAGGCGTATAAGGACGTCATTCACGAGGATTCCATTCGCATTGGTTCCTCGATCAAGGCGCCCGACTACTGCTTTCGGATCGGTGGCACGCGGAAGTTCTTTCTGGAGGCCAAGAAACCCGCCGTCAATATCAAGGGCGACCCGAGTCCGGCCTATCAACTGCGCCGCTACGCTTGGTCGGCGAAGCTGCCTCTGTCGATCCTGACCGACTTCGAGGAGTTCGCGGTCTACGATTGTCGCGTCCGGCCCAATAAGAACGACAAGCCCTCCACGGCCCGCACCCTGTACTTCACTTACGACGAGTATGCCGAGCGTTGGGACGAGATCGCCTCGATCTTCGCGCGGGACGCCATCCTCAAGGGCTCGTTCGACAAGTACGCCCAATCGACCAAACGCAAGCGGGGGACCGCCGAGGTGGACGCCGCCTTCCTGGCCGAGATCGAGACGTGGCGCGACAATCTCGCCCGTAATATCGCGCTGCGCAACACGACCTTGAGCAATCGCGAGTTGAACTTCGCCGTCCAGCGGACGATCGATCGGATCATTTTTCTGCGCATCTGCGAGGACCGGGGGATCGAGCCTTACGCGCAGTTGCAGGGTCTGGTCAATGGTCGTGACGTCTATCCGCGTCTGGTCGCGCTGTTCCGCCGGGCGGACGACCGCTACAATTCGGGTCTGTTCCACTTCATGCGCGAGAAGGACCGGACCGAAGGGCCCGACGAACTGACACCTGATCTGGCGATCGACGACAAGTTGCTCAAGGATATCCTTCGCTCGCTGTACTATCCCGACAGCCCCTACGAGTTCTCCGTTTTGCCGCCCGAGATTCTGGGGCACGTCTATGAGCAGTTTCTGGGCAAGGTCATTACCTTGACGAGTGGCCATCGCGCCAAGGTCGAAGACAAGCCCGAGGTCAAGAAGGCCGGAGGCGTTTACTATACGCCTTCCTATATCGTCGATTACATCGTCGAGCACACCGTTGGCAAGTTGCTCGAAGGCGCTTCGGTCAAGTTCTTCAAGACCAGGCCACCCCGGTTAGATCGGTCGTTGCGCATCCTCGATCCCGCCTGTGGGTCGGGCTCCTTCCTGCTCGGCGCCTATCAAATTCTGCTCGACTGGTATCGCAAGTATTACGAAGAGAATGAGCCTGATAAATGGGCGGCTGCGAAGTTTTCCACCATCTATCAGGCGGGCGCTCAGGGGTGGAAGCTCACGACCGCCGAGCGCAAGCGCATTCTGCTCGATCATATCTATGGTGTCGATATCGACACGCAGGCCGTCGAGGTCACCAAGCTCTCACTGCTCTTGCAGGTCCTCGAAGGCGAGAAGAACCTCCGCCTGTTCCACAACGAGCGGGCGCTACCCGACCTGTCCGACAACATCAAGTGCGGCAACTCCCTCATCGGTCCCGATTTCTACGAAGACCGGCCGTTTGCCACATTCGACGCCGAGGAGCGACTTCGCATCAATGCCTTCGAGTGGCACGCCGAGTTTCCCCACATCTTCAAAGACGGTGGCTTCGACGCCGTCATCGGAAACCCACCCTACATTCGCATTCAGACACTCAAGGACACTCGACCCGCGTCAATTCCATACTTCAGTGAGCACTACCGCGCCGCCACAAAGGGCAACTACGACATCTATGTGGTCTTCGTCGAACAGGCTCTAAACTTGCTCTGCGACAAGGGGAGAATGGGCTACATCCTCCCGCACAAGTTCTTCAATGCCCAGTACGGCCAACCCCTACGCAAGGTCATAGCCGACGGCAAACATCTGTCCCATGTCGTCCACTTCGGCGACCAACAAATCTTTGAGGGGGCAACGACGTACACATGTTTGCTGCTTCTCGATGAGACGGCAGTAGAATCATGCGCCGTGGCCAAAGTCTCTAATCTAGTGGACTGGAAGAATGCACAGACGTGCTGCACGGGCAGCATATCTCATGCTGAAGTGACATCTTCGGAATGGAATTTCGTCGTTGGGCCTGGGGCGGCGCTTTTCCGTAAGTTGCAGGCGTCTAACACCAAGTTGGGAGATGTAGTTGATGTGTTTGTCGGTCTGCAAACTAGCGCCGACGACGTATTCATCATGGATCTCGTGGCCGACTTTGGGGATGTCCTTTGTCTGCGAAGCAAGGCTCTTGCTTCGGAGGTTACTCTTGAGAAAGCCCTCGTCTTTCCGATCATAAGCGGCACCGATGTGAATCGCTATGCTTCCCTATCGGAGAGACAGTATGTGCTATTCCCGTATGAGGTCGATGAGAGTGGAGTCAGGCTCATCGACTACTCTGCAATCAAGAGTACTTACCCTCTCACCGGTGCGTACCTCGCAGACAATAGGAAACGATTGGAGGACCGCGAGAAAGGCAGGATGAGGGGGCCGCAGTGGTACGGATATATCTACCTGAAGAACATGGCACGCCAGAGGCTTCTCAAACTCTGTGTTCCGAGACTCGTAGAGCACCTGTATGCATCCATTGATACAACCGCCAATCATTTTCTTGACAACGTTGATGTTGGGGGACTCACAGTCAAAGACCACTACGCCGATCTTGACATCAGGTATCTGCTTGGGCTCCTCAATTCGAAGTTACTTCGCTGGCTGTTTCCTTTTGTGAGCGCTCCATTTCGTGGCGGTTGGCTTTCTGCCAATAAGCAATTCCTATGCCAATTGCCGATCAGGATTATTGATGTTGACAGCAGTGCTGAAAGGTCTCGGCACGAGAAAGTGCTGGAGTTGGTTGACGGCATGCTCCAGTTGCACGCGGCGTTGGGCTCGGCGAAGACGCCGGATGAGAAGAACGCGTTGCAGCGTCAGATCGACGCGACGGACAAGCAGATCGATCAGCTCGTGTACGAGTTGTACGGCCTGACGGACGCGGAGATCCGGATCGTCGAGGAGGTGACGAAGTAGGGCGAGCGTTCCATTCGGCTTCGCTCAGGACGGGCTTTGCTCGCCTAAGTGTGGAGTCGTGCGAGGACGCACGACCTACGGTCTTGCTATTGTTGTATTCATCGCGCCGAAGGTTGATTGTAGTAGGGTGAGCGTCCCCGCTCGCCTAGAAGTGGAGTCGTGCGAGGACGCACGACCTACGGTGGGTGTCTTCGCTTTTGTATAGGCGCTGCAGGCCCGGACCGGCAACGAACTCGATAGTGTCAAGGAGGCGATACGATGAAGTGTCTTTCGATCAGACAGCCGTGGACCCACCTGATTGTCAAGGGTACCAAGGATGTGGAGAGCCGTTGTTGGGAAACCACCTACCGGGGTCCGCTCTTGATCCACGCCGGGCTTACGATGCACACCAATGCCCCAGCGTATCTTCGCCGATGGCACGGCCTGGAGGTAGACCGTTCGTTGCTTCAGTTCGGCGTGATCCTCGGCGCTGTCGATCTGGTCGACTGTCGCAAGAAGAAGACCAGTCGGTGGCATCGGCGTGGGGATTTTGGCTGGTACCTGGCGAATCCCCGGCGGCTGCGCACGCCAATCCCCTACAAGGGACAGCTCAAGCTCTTCGAAGTCCCCGACCGATTGCTGCCCAAATCCTGGCGCCGCTGACTAGGAGGACCCCGACGGACATCGCAGAGGCAGGCGCAGGCTTTGTGTCCGGCGTGGACGGCGAGAAACGTTCGATTCCCGCTGGGCAGAGCCCGATTGGAGATAGACGGGCGCGTCGATGAGAGGTATACTGGTCAGTGAGGTGCCGACCCCTTGATAGGAGTATGCAGGCTATGACCGCTCAAGAGCAATATGTCGTTGACGCCGACGGGAAGAAGACGGCCGTTATTCTCTCGCTGGAGCGCTATCGCGAGTTGATGGATGATGTCCACGACCTGGCCGTCGTTGCCGAGCGCCGGGACGAGCAGCCGATCGACCTTTCCGAGATGAAGCGCAGACTAGAGAAGAATGGCCTCGTATAAAATCGTCTTCAAGCCATCCGTCGAGAAGGACCTGCGCTCGCTGCCGCAATCGGTGGTGGTCCGCGTTCTCGACCATGCCGAGCGGTTACGAGAGGACCCTTTCCCCCGAGGGTCGCGCAAGCTGGCTGGAGCGGAGCGTTTGCATCGGGTCCGTATCGGCGATTATCGCATGATTTACACGGTCGATCAGGACAGTCGGCGGATCATCATTCACTACGTGCGTCACCGGCGTGACGCCTACCGTCAATTGTGAGGCCGGCAGGGGGGGGGCTTTCCGGGCCGGTTCGTTGTCTGTGTCTGTTCCAGGTTGCATTTCTTATGGGTGGGCGTGGCGTGCCCCTTCAACGGTGTTCAGGGCCTGCCCTGAGCGAAGTCGAATGGGGCAAGCTCTACGCGACGGTTTCATTTGGCGGGGCGGAGCGGAAGCGGATGGACAGTTTGTCCCCAGGTTGTACAATCATTTCTGTGAGTGCTCATCGGATTTTGTTTTGGTGATAGTGGGATTGCGATATGGGTAGGCTGCAAACGATTGTTGTTTCACTGATGGTTTCGTCGTTGTTGGCGTTGCCGGGCTGGGCGGCCTCGGGAGACGGCGCGGGCGAGGCGCGGCACTTTGTGCTGGTCTCCAAGACGCATTTCGATATTGGCTATTCGGCGCTGGCCCGCGACGTGGAGCATGAATATCGCACGACCATGATCGATCGCGCCCTGGCGACGATCGAGGCGCATGGACCCGGCGCCGCCGGCGGGCCGGGCTACGTCTGGACCGTCCCGGGTTGGCCCATGCGCACCATCCTCTGGGAAGGCCAGCACCCCGAACGTCGCAAGCGGATCGAAGCGGCCCTGCGGCGGGGCAACCTCGTGCTGCACGCGCTGCCCTACACGCTGCACAGCGCCACTGGCGACGTCGAGACGCTGGCCCGCGGCTTCGGATACGCCAGCTCGGTCGCCCGGCAGTACGGCCTGGACTTCCCCATCTCGGCCAAGATGACCGATGTGCCGGGCCACGACTGGATCGTCCCGACCCTGCTGGCCCGCGCGGGCGTCAAGTTCTTCCACTTTGGGTCCAACCCGACCAACGTCCAGGTCCAGGCCCCGCGCCTCTTCTGGTGGGAGGGCCCCGACGGCTCGCGCGTCCTGACGATGTTCTCCAGTGGCTACGACTCGGGCCTCCTGCCCCCGGCCGACTGGCCCCACCAGACCTGGCTGGCCATGGTCATGTCGGGCGACAACCAGGGCCCGCACACCGCCGATCAGGTCGCCGGCTGGATCAGGCAGATCCGCAGTAAGTTCCCCGACGCTCGGATCACGATGGGCAGTATGGACGACTTCGCCCGGTCCCTGCTGGCCGAGCAGCCCGAGCTGCCCGTCGTGCGGGGCACCATCTCGGACAGTTGGATACATGGCCCGATGTCCTCGCCCAAAGCCGCCATCGAACTGATGAACATCCGACCCCAGATCCGCGCCGCCGAGGCGCTGCGCACGCTCAACATCGCCCGGGGAATCAAGTTCATCCACACGCCTGAACTGATCGCCGATGCCTACGCCAACTCGCTCCGCTGGACCGAGCACACGTGGGGTTTGGCCAATCAGCACTTTGTGCCCAGCCTGCACGGCGCGGATTTCTATCGCAACTACGCCGCCGGGCTGAGTCCCAACTACCGGCACATGGAAGTCTCTTGGAAGGAGCACGACCGATTCGCCCTGGGCATTCGCGACGAGGTCGTCCCGACCCTCCGCGACGACCTGAACACGCTGGCCGAGAATGTCAACGTCGAGGGCCTGCGCGTCGTCGTCTTCAACCCCTCGCCCTGGAAACGCGAGGGCGTGGTGGACTTCGCCTTCCCCTTCATGGACAGCGTTAAGGGTCGCAACGCGGTTCGGGACGTGCAGAGCGGCGCCGTCACACGGGTCAAGACCTGGGGCGCCGATTCGCATCGCAACGGGCGCTTCGTCGCGCGGGACATTCCGCCTATGGGATACAGGACCTTTATCTTCGTGACGGAGAAGGACCTGCCCCCGCGTCGTGTCACCAGTGACATCGCCAGCAAGACGATCGAGAACGACCACTTCAAGGTCACGCTCGATCCGGCGCGGGGTTGCATCGCGAGCATTATCGACAAGCGGACTGGGCGCGAGAGGGTGGATACGTCGGCTGCTCACGGTTTTGGCCAGTACCTCTACCAGCAGTTCGATCGCCAGGAATGCGATGCGTATGTTAATACGTACGTCTTGCCTCGCTATCATGGCTCGCACCGCCGGATCACGGGCAAGCACAACTTCGTGCCGGCGTCGGCCCGGCATGTCGAGTTTTCGCCCGACAAGATGGAACTGGAGATCGAGCGGCAGGGTGGCGCCGTCGTCGCGCGGCTCATCCCGCCCATGCCCGAGAGCGCCCCGGCCCATACCGCGTCACTGTCCGTGACGCTCTACGACGAGCTTCCCTATCTGGACCTGCAGTTGCACGTGCTCGACCATCCCGCGACAGAGAACCCGGAGGCGGGTTGGCTGTGTCTGCCTCTGAAGGTGGAACAGCCCCAGTTCCGCATCAAGGGGCCGGGCTCGGTCTTCGACCCGGCGACAGAGGTGCTCAAGGGCAGTAACTTCGCCTACTTCTGGACCCAAGGAGGGCTCGCCCTGTTCGATCCCAAGGGCGACGGGATGGGGATCGCTCTACCCGACTGCCCGGCTATCAGCCTGGGCCAGCCAGGGATCTACCGCTTCACAAGCCAGTGGGACAAACCGGCCTCGCATATCTACGTCAACCTGTTCAACAACAAGTGGAACACCAACTTCCGCTCCTTCTGGCAAGGCAACCTGACCGCTCGCGCCCGACTCTGGTCAATCGATCGCTACGAAACCGAGAAGGACCTCACCACCCCCATCACCGATACGCTAGCGCCGATGCTGGCAGGCATGTGCAATTACGGCAAGGGAGAACTACCCCCGTCAGCACCGGGCGTCACCCTCTCCCGCAAAGGCGTCCTATTGACGGCTTTCGGCCCCAACCCCGACGGACCAGGCACCCTCCTGCGCCTCTGGGAAGACGCTGGCCAAGCAGGCCCCCTAACCGTCACCCTCCCTAAGCCCATGAACGCCAGCGCCGTCCAACCCACAGACCTACGCGGCCGACCCCAGGGCGAGCCCATCCCCGTAGTGGACAACCAATTCACAATCGACCTCGGTCCCTTCCAACCCGCCTCCTTCCTAATCCAGACCAAGCCCTGACAGCCGACCGATACGACAACCATCACCTGTGCTTGTCATCCCGACCGAAGGCCTGCCGGAAGCAGGTCGCAGCGGAAAGATCTCCCTATGGTATTTGTCAACCATAGCCCTGCAGGGTGGGGCAAGGTCCACCCTACAGACTGGGCACTGCGCGAGCGTGCTCGACCCGATGTATCGTACGAGGGGGGCGTAATTCACGGTTGCACTTTGGGAATTGTGCTGACTTCTGCCCCGCAATCTGCTAGCCTAGAGGAGTGTATGGAACTCCGAGACCGAACGAGCTAGCGAGGGAATCATGGCGACAAAACGCCCCACACGCGAGGACATAATCAAGGCTTGGAAAGAGGCCGACGCGAAGAGCGACAAGCCAGTTGGACAGAAGGATGTCGCACGAGAGATGGGTATCAGCGTTCATTGGATCAGGAAGGCATTCCCAGGTGGCGGCATCACGGAGATGAAGCAACGTTATGGCATCCGGCTGTCACCGCAGGAAGTACACCGGAGTCTCGAAGAACTCCTGGCGATACTTGATGAGGCGGTGCTCAATCATAAGGGCATCCCCAATTGGTTGGCACTAACTCACGAAACTGGAATCGCGGAGAGCACGTGGAAGAAAAGGCTTGGGGGGCATAGGGGCTGCACGAAGGAAGAGGTCTACAGAAGATATGGAGAGTGGTTGCAGACGAAGAACCCCAAGTCCCCCAATGTAGAGATTGTCAAGCAGTTCCTCCATCGACAAGAGAAGACAGGCGGAGTTGATGCCCCGTCGTCAAGACGCACCCAGACCCCAGCCTATCAGAAGGGTGATGGCAGGGTCTACGGTCGACCTCTTCACTTCGCCAATCTTGCGTACGAGCCAACCAATGAGCAAGGAGTAGTCTTCCTGTTTGGGATGGTGAGCAAAGCCCTTGGTTTTGACTCTATCGAATATGTGGGAACGGACTTCCCCGACTGTGAGGGTAAGTGGCGAATCAAGGGCAAGCGACAACTACAACACGTGAGGATCGAGTTTGAGTTCAGGAGCAGTAACTACGACCATCCCACGGATGGTTGCGACGTCGTTGTCTGTTGGGAGCACAACTGGAAGGAGTGTCCGCTGCCAGTGATCGAGTTGAAGAAAGAGATCAAGGAACTTCGAGACAGGGCTGAGTTTAGGTCGTGAGTCCGGGCACCATCTCACCTTTGCCTCGGTAATGAGTTTCGTAGGATGGGCAGGTCTCCTGCCCATGCGGTTCCTTTGGTGGGGCGATGAGGGGCAGCCGCGGATTGGTCTGTCACATGGACGGCATGGGCAACCGAGTTGCCCATCCTACCTGCTACCTCATGGGGCAGGCTGGTTTGCTTAGCGTTGCTGATGATACGTGTCTTGGGAGTCCTTCACCTAGCGCGACTCCAATAGCGATGACCTGGGAAGGACATGAGTTCCTGGAATTGGCGCGCGAACCATCGCGGTGGGAGAGGGCGGTTGAGAAGGTGCGAAGAGCCGGGGCGGCCATGACGATCGATGTCCTCAAGACCGTTTTGGTGAATCTCATGACGCAGACCTTGTGACGACTCGGGTTCGGCTGGGCGGAGAAGGGTAGACTGGGAAGCGACGGCATACGGGACGGTGTGGAGTCGCAAGCGAACAACTTAGAGAGAGGAGATTGCCCTTATGACGACGCAGCAACTAGTGGAACGAGTCGATCAATTGATCCAGATGGGTAACGATGTGTGGTCTACCCGCAGAAGTTCTGAGTATAGTAGAGATTATGTAGACAGTGGGCTGATGAAGGGTTTTAGATCTGTGTCACTCTCTTTCATTCAGCAGGTCTATGGGGACAAGCATCCTCATTTTGCGGAATTCGCCGCTGATACAGAGTATTGCTACACAGACGATATTGAAAGAGGTCTGGGAATACTGAAGGCAATTCGATCAGAAATCGAAGGGGGTTGGCTGTTCACAGTCAAAGGCTTGATAACGGCGGAAGTCTTCGCCGACTTCATTGAGATGGCTGAGCACCTGTTGGAGTCCGGGTACAAAGACCCTGCGGCGGTAATGGCGGGAAGTGTATTGGAGGAGCACTTGCGTCAGTTGTGCAACAAGAATGGAATCGCGGTCACTCGGACAAAGAACGAGAAGGACGTCCCGTTGAAGGCAGATATGCTTAACAGCGAGCTCGCGAAAGCAGATGTATACACGAAGCTCGATCAGAAGCAAGTTACTGCATGGCTGGGTCTAAGAAACAAAGCCGCCCATGGGGAGTACGATGAATACAACGAAGATCAAGTGCGGAATATGATCTCCGGGGTTGTCGAATTCATGGCAAGAGTAGCGGTGTAGCAGAAAGGGAGATCAGCTATGGCGGCAAAGGCTGTTTACCATCGCGGGACCTATGCGGAGCTCCTGAACAAAAGGAAGCCAAAGGTGAAGGGGTGGCTGCTGACTCGAGAAGAGTACGCCAAGGCAGCCGATGACAGTGTACGTACGCAGGTCATAGTTAGCGATGAGCTCCTGAATGATCTGGTCAAGTGTCTCTTGGAACTCAAGTATGTGGGCAGGTGTACAGTTCTACGGGAATTACTCAAGCATTTACATGAAAACGACATGGCCAGACTTGCGTATCTCGCGGGCTTGATCGACAAGGCGACTATGCAAGACCTACATTGCATCCATAACATCCGAAATTGTTGGGCTCACATCAAGAGGCCGAAGCTGGCCGACGACAGCAAATTGAAGAAGAACGTCAAGAAGCTATCTACGGTTGGCAAGAAGAAAGTGACGGAGCGGAATTACATGGTCTCGTGTTTGGATGCTGTAACGAAGTGTTCGGGCATATTGCTCACGACTCTGGAAGAGTTTGAGGAAGAGCAGAAGATTTCGTAAGATGGGCAGGGCTTCTGCTCATGGGGTTTTCAGTCTCGTAGGATGGGCAGGTGTCCTGCCCATGCGGTTCCTTTGGCGTGGCGCTGAGGGTTAGCCGAGGATCGGTCTGTGACATAGACGGCATGGGCCACCGAGTGGCCCATGCTACCTGCTGAGCCCGGGTGTTAGGTGGAAGAGATGAACGAAGACTCGACCTATTCAGATAATCTCGTTTCCATTGGTGAGGACAGCATTGTCTTCCAGCACTACTACTTTCCTAGTGGCAAGTCGAAAGTTGTCGCGTTGACTGATATTGAGCGCATTGAAGTCAGAGCGCCGACAATGTGGAACGGGAAGTGGCGAATCCATGGTACGGGTACGTTCAAGACATGGTACCCCCAAGACACCAATCGTCCACGACGAGACCGAATATTCTTTGCCATTCTGAAGAGCCAATGGGTGAACATTGGTTTCACTGTGGAGGACGCAGACCGTGTGGAGACTATTCTTCGAGAGAAGAATCTCATAAGGCAACAAGGCCACTCAACGGGCGGGGGCAACTGAAGGTGTCCGCTACCTTATTGGCGGTCGATATCGGTTCCTTGTCGCTGGTTGTCTTGGGTCGGTTTTCCGATCGGTGGATGAAAGGGGAAAAGGCGTGCGGTGCACGCCCTACGGTGGAGGCGGAGATGGCGTCCGGCAGGGCAAGCTCGGCCGTCTGTTTGTCCCTGGCTCTGTCACGTCGCCATGGTAATCGGTGGGCCAAGGCCCACCCTACGAAAGTGGATAGGCGGGGTCTTATAGTGGTGCACCGACGAGATCGGCGTGTTATAAGGAAACCATGTATACGTAGTTCGGTTTCCGTGTCATCACGAAGAATAGGAGATGAAAATGAAATTGAATCTAGACGTTCTTGATGGTTCATTCTCAATCCATCGGCTTTCGCCAAGTGATGAAATCCCCAATCAATTATATCAGAGCCAATTCTACAGCATCACCAAGACCGACGAAGAAGTATCTGTTGTGTGTTCATCTTCAATTCATTTGGATTCGGAGCGGCCGGAAACGGGTTGGTCCTGCATAAAGATCCTTGGGCCGCTGGATCTCTCTTTAACTGGAATCCTGGCTGATATTTCATCTGTTTTAGCCAAAGCTGAAATCAGCATTTTTGCGATATCAACATTTGACACTGATTACATTCTGGTGAAGTCAGAAAAACTCCAGGCGGCAAAGAAGGCATTACAGCAAGCTGAGTACGCGTTCAAGAATTGAAGCCGGGCCATTGGAGGTTGTCCGGCAATGTTTATGAGGTCTGGGTCGGTTCCTTGTCTGTAGTTACTCCAGGTCGCCATTCTGGTCGGTGGGTCAGGGCCCATCCTACGAAACTCCAAAGTCGGCCCTTCCTCGGAGGAGAGCGTTGTCTGGGCCGAGACCGAGGTCAGAGGCGACGAGCGAGAACATTATCCAGCGTTGACCTCACTTAATCCCGGATAAGGCACAATACGCTCTCCTTACGAATTCGGATATAGCGTGGCCGAAATTCGCGAGGGACGCACCCGCTCTGTACAGAACGCCCCTGGTGAGAATAGACCCGTGCCCGGTTCAGGTGTCAACAGGACCAACGGCAGCTTCAGGCGTATCTTGGCATCAGGTCGCTGTACTTCCGGTACATATCGGCTGCCAGAGAGTCTGTTTCTATGAGTCTGTCGATCGTATCTGAGACCTCTTTGGACTTCGCCTCATCGCCCATTGCCTCGTAACATTCCATGATCGAGTACCAAGCCACGGCATGAAATGGGTATCGCTCGACAATGTCCCGGTATAGGGAGATGGCTTTTTTATAGTCTCCCGCCCGCTTGTTATAGTTATTCAGAAAATTGCATTCCAGGTTGGCCCTGTATGTCAACTCTTTGAGTTCGTCGGCCCGTATCTCAGGGCTGTCAAAACTTCTGCCCAGAAAATGAATTCTCGACCAGTCACACGAATCGTCGGAGATGCATCCCATTTCCTTGTATTGTTCGTGCATTTCCGATCCGATCAATGGAATGGCCTCGAAGAAATCACACCAGTCGGCCTGAAGTGACTTGGCATATTCTATTGTCTCTCGCATCTGCTCTTTTGTCTCACAAGGAAATCCCAGAATGAAGAAACAACGCGTAAATATGCCCAGCCTGCGGAAGGACTTGACAACTTCACGCGCCTTTTCGAGATTGACATATTTCTTCACCAGATGCCTTTGAACGTAATCGGATCCCGACTCGATGGCCAAGTTCACAACTTTTGTCCCCACGTTCTTGAAGGCACGCATGGTATCCTCATTCATGCTGTTGACGTGGAGCCCATTTGGAAACTGCATATCCAGGTTGGGAATATGCAGCCCTTGGATCGCCGTCAACAGCGTCAGGTCCCGTTTGCCTCCACTGAGGAACATGTCATCATTAGGCACGAACGTCGTTACGCCGAATTTGCCGTTGAGGGTCTTTATCTCCTCAATGACGTTCTCCACGGAACGGTAGCGAATCTTCCGTCCATGAGTGGTGTGCTGGGAGCAGAACGTGCACCGGCCTGGACAGCCGCGTGTGCCCAGGATAACCGAACTGCGAATCTCGCGATTGCGTTCGACTTCGTGGCCGGTGATCGTCACATAAGAGATGCGCGTGTACACGTTCATGTCAATCAGATCCCAGTCGGGAAATGGGATCTCGTCGAGGTCCTGAACGAATTCACAAAGCTCCAAAGGCGCCTCACACATGGAATCCTGTGTCGAATAGACTCCCGCTACATCTATCGGATCTTCACTGCTGAACTGCCTCATGAATTCCGACAAAGCAATCTCCGCCTCACCTCGGAAAACGAAGTCGATATGAGCGTTGCCCAGCAGGCCCTTGGTGTAGTTGGTCGCGTGAACACCTCCGACCACAATCACTGATTTGGGCCAGATCCTCTTGAAGCTTTCAACGGCCTTCATGCAGAAGACGTGGGAGACCGAGAACATCAACGAACACAGAATCACATCCGGGGTGAAGCCAACCGACGAATGGGCGCGATTGAGAATGAACTCTTCGATGCTCTTGCAGTGCTTCGCTTCTTCACAGAAACCCGCATAGTCGAGTATTCCCGTGTGGCCGATTTCGTTGTGCTTCTTAAGGTACGAAGACAGGTAAAGAATGCCCAATGGCATGGACTTCTTCAGGGTAAGGAATGTATCTGAGGACAGGTGCTCGAACATGTACTCCAGTGGGACATTGGGAAAGTTGACGAATAAGATGTTCGGCTTCACAGATAGTCCCTTTCGTTGATACGTGCCCTTTCTGCAAGCTGCCGCTACGTACTGGCACAGTAACCGCCAAAATGATCCACCCGCGCGCCCGAATCGGGCATCAGTGTTGTTCGTCCCATCGGTTCCAGCAAGCGATAACGCAACCCTGGCCCAAACGGAACGACAGGTTGGACTGATATCGCGATTTTATTCTCTTCGGCTGCACCTGACAACACTTTTGGCCCTGCCATTCAACGTTTTCACCGGACTCGTGCCCACCTGCAAAGCACGTTATCGAGAACCCTTGGCCTCCTGCCAGTCGCGCGCCGCTGCCTTGCCGGTCTCCAGGGCCTTCTGCCGATCCTGGAGGACCTCTTCATGCCAAGTTGGTGAGGCGAGCGCCTTGTCGTCCTTGATGATGTCGTGCCAGAGGGTCTCTATCAGATTGAGCTTCTGAGCCAGCGTCAGTTTCGCCAGGGGCAGGTCCACGCGTTCCATGGTGTTTCCTCGTGTTGGTACCGGCCTTGATACGATCCACCATGGCAGATTTCCCATTTGTTCGTCAGCAAATCCGGGCCGGCGCGGCTGTTTCGTTATGCTGAGTGAGGATCGCCTGAAAGGACGGGAAGGGAACTGTTGTCGTGAGGGCAGAGGCGTGTTATTAGTGGAGATTCAGCGGCGTATGAGGATGCGCTGCGGGTCCGAAACCGATGCTTTTCGCATTGATCGGGAGATCGAGACTATGGCGGAGGCGCGCTTGTGAAGTGTCTTACGGTTTGGCAGCCTTGGGCCGAATTGATTGTGATGGGGGTCAAGGACGTGGAGAATCGGTCCTGGCCGACGAGGCATCGGGGTCCGATTTTGATCCATGCGGCTTCGCGCATGCGGGCTTCGGATCTGGGCGTTCTGGCGGAGGAGTACGGGATCGAACTGGACCGTTCGGCACTTGAATTGGGTGCGGTCCTCGGAGCGGTGGACGTGGTCGAATGTCGGCGCGAGGTGACGAGCCCGTGGCACCACGCCGGGGCGTGTGGCTGGTACCTGGCGAACCCGCGGCGGTTGCCTGAACCGATTCGGTACAAAGGGCAGTTGAGGCTGTTCGATGTGCCCGATCGGCTGCTGCCCGAGTCCTGGCGGCCCTGATGGGGAGATCAAAATGCAAATATCAAGAATGAGGAAGCCATCGCCGCGGCGATTCCGCAATTCTGAGGTTTTATTCTCGATCTTTGATTTCGGGTGGCGTTTTTCCTGTTGACTGGCGGTTTGGCCGTTCGGTAAAATGGAAGCGTGCTTTGGAAGGGAAGTGCCATGAAGATGATGCACGCACATCGTAAGTGGTCGAGTCGGCCCGGAGCCTTCACCCTCATCGAACTGCTCGTCGTGATCGCGATCATTGCGATTCTGATGGCGATCCTGATGCCCGCGTTGAACCGGGCACGGGAGCAGGGCCGGCGGGCGGCGTGTATGGGCAATCTCAGGCAGTTGAGCTTGGCCTGGATCATGTACGCCGACGCGAACGACGACAAGATCATCAATGGGGCGGCCGGCTTCACCGTCGATACTAACTGGGGCTCCCACGCCGACGAACTGGCCTGGGTCGGTCGCGTCTGGCACGACAACTACGGGCAGGGCGAGCAGTTGCCCGAAGAGGATCAGCGGCGTGAGATCATGGGCGGGGCCTTGTGGCCTTACGTCAAGCAGATCAAGCTGTATCGCTGTCCCACCGGTCGGCGCGGGGAGCTGGTGACGTACGCGGTCATGTTCTCGATGAACGCGGTCGAGCATGATGAGGTCAAGGGCATCAAGGGGGCGCATATCAAGCTTCGCAGCAATATCCACAACCCCGCGCCTTCGCTACGGCTGGTGTTCATCGATGAGGGCTGGATGACGCCGGACGCGTTCGCCGTGCACTACACCAATGAGTACTGGTGGGACGATCCGCCCGTGCGGCATGGGGATGGGACCAACGTCTCGTTCGCCGACGGGCACGCCGAGCACTGGAAGTGGAAGGGTACCGACACGATCAAGCGGGCCCGGCTGGTCGAGACCACCCACATGGGCAGCGGCTTTACGCCCGAGACGGAATCCGGCTTCCAGGACCTCTACCGCGTCCAGCGGGGCACCTGGGGTAAGCTCGGCTACACCCCGAGATACTGAGCGCCGCGCGTTCTCCTCAAGGTCTTTCGATCTGAGAGTGGTCCGGAGTTTAGACCTCTCTCAATGCGCCTCTGTATACCCAACTCTACCATCGCCAGGCCTGCGCTTCCCTACGGCTTGACGATGCCCCGCATGCAGTACGGATGACAGGGTCGGTGACGAGACACGGGCCACGGTCAACGTTCCGCGAAAACCCAGACCTGTTCGACTCCGCTGCGCTTCGCTCAGGGCAACGCTCGGGGGCGTTGTTTTCGCAAAGAACGGTATGCGTTCGGCCAACCGCATCTTCTCCTCCCGACTGATTTCGCTACAATTCCAGGCGGAGGTGCACAATGGCCAATACTGACGG
>Ga0075114_10000175_pt1 | contig 43134 bp, 42 predicted proteins | sample AntAceMetag02UKM_FD_69784 | JGI IMG/M metagenome (GOLD analysis project Ga0075114, IMG submission 69784) | Saline lake microbial communities from Ace Lake, Antarctica - Antarctic Ace Lake Metagenome 02UKM | ecosystem: Environmental > Aquatic > Non-marine Saline and Alkaline > Saline | place... | reverse complement strand
GTTCAGAAGCAGGGGATTGGCTGCCAGTACTTCGGCAATTAATTGCAGCGCTTCAGCTTCTGCTTTGGCTTCGATCACTGCGGATTCGGCACGCCCTTCGGCTGCCAGAATGGCGGCGTCTTTGGTGCCTTCCGCTACCTGCCGGGCTTGTTCTGCTTCCTGGAAGCGCTGGTCAACAATATATTTGGCTTGCTGGGCCAGCTGCTCGGCGATCTGTTTCTGTTCGATCGAGGCTGCGTACTCATCAGTAAAGGTGATGTTGCGCAGCACAAAATCAGACAGAATTAAACCATTATTCTCCATCGCCGTTCTCATCTTGTCCTCCATCTCCAATTTGAGTTCGTCACGTTTTGTGCTGTAGACTTCGTTGACGCGGTAAGCAGATACTGCATCACGGATCACACCGCGGACAGTGGGGCGTACCAGGCCGTCCACAAAGCGGTCCTGCCAGACGATATGCACATTCAGGACTTCAGATGGATTAAGGGAAAAAATGATGGAAGCGTCGATATAAACTTCCTGACCGTCTGCCGTCCGGGCCGCAATGGAGTCATCTCCCTGGAGTTCTCCTTCCAGCTGGGCAATGGACATGGTGTAAGTGTATTTGGATATATTATAGGTTTTTACGTTTTCAGCATAAGGAATTACCCAACGTAGCCCGGGTTCCAGAAGTGTCTGTCTGTAACCTAATGGTTCTATGGCACTTATTACTACCCCACGTTCTTGAGGTTGGATAAACACCAGCCCGGCGCTGACAGCGCTTAACAGCACTCCGGCGACAACAGCGACGATAACCCCGGTCACGGCTCCGCGGATTTTCTCTCCCTGCCTGGTTCTCAAGACAACCAGAGCTAATAAGGCAACAACCACCAGCCAGGAAAAAGCGGCTAGGGCAGAGACCAAAATTGTGATTTGCATTTTTTCCTCCTTTTAGGAAATTTTTAAATTTATAACTTAGTCTTTACTTTTTATTATAAGGGGTCTCAGTTACTAATGAAGGTTCTTATACCGTATTAACAGAGCTTGTGATACATTTTGATTTTATGATGAAAAACAGTTCTACAGCTCTTCGTATACTGGCGTTTTTTGCCCATCCAGAGGATGAGACTATGTTCCTTGGGGGAATCCTGGCTTTTTTGGCAGGCCGTGGAGAGGAGATCCATTATTTGTGCGCTACCCGCGGAGAGGGTGGAGAAATGGGAAATCTTCCCATCTGCGCCAGGGACGAATTGGGAAAAGTAGAGAGTACGAGATTCGCTGCGCAGTAAAAGCCTTGGGAGGAATTATGCCGGGAGAGCAAGTCAAGGTGCTTCTCAAGTTTTGTTATTTAAACTTCAAAAGTGGACAGTTTAAACCTGAAAACCGGACAGTTTACGCTTGAAAAGTGGACACCAATAAAAAGTTCCCTCACAACACCCAGGAGGGAACTTCGGCACAGCTGTACAAACGGTTGTAAGTATTCCGGGCGGGGCTCGGACCGTAGGCACAAACTTACTGTAACAGAACAGTTTATTAGGGATTATTTTTCTACATACGTCTCTTTGAGTTCTTGGAGATACAAATCCAAAGTCTCCTCGAGTACTTGCGCCTGACCACAAAAATCAATGTGCTCACCCACTGATTCTTCGCCTGAGATCTCTCTTAGATACTCCACATATTCTCTTTGGTAACACAATATTGTAGTTGCGGAATAATTATCAAGTGCTGATTGCGCCTTGGCAGTTTCGAGAGGAAATTCATATCCCTCAATTTCTGCCTTCAGATCTGCTAGCTGACGGAGAATTGGTTCCAGATCTTCTACCGGCGTGTCAGCAGCTACTGCTGCCAGGTCATGTATCTCATTTCTGAGATTTTCGAAATCCCAGATGGTCCTTTCATAGATGTCCATTAACAAGATGTCTGGCGTGCTGGTAGGCATTGAATCGGTCAACCCATTACAGGATGTGATCAGAAATATCCCAGTCATCAAGGTGATTCCGTATATTATCTTTGTTCTCATGTGTCCTCCCTAGTTAAAACTATAGGGCTGTTCTTGTTGCTTTCATTCTTTGGAAAGATTAGCCCTATAGTAATTCAGAACCGATGGACGAGTATCTCGGCGAGTCTATTATGGATAGCTTGGCCAGTAATCACACCAATATGGAACATAGCCACTATTATAGTACCAATATCCTGTACATATATACCTTGTGGTTTCAGGGATGTAAACAAAATTTGAACAGCACCTGTATTCGAGGGGCCCTTCAAAACATACACAACCTAAGCTAATGGAATCTGTTGCAGGGATTCAGTGTCCACTTTTGAACTTTATAGGTGTCCAGTTTTCAAGTGTTCCTAACAGGTGCTTCTCAAGTTTGAGGATTTCACAGGGCTCTATCTTTACCACTGCCACATTTTAGAGCATGAAGATATGGGCATGATGCGGAATTATCGGATTGAGGCCTGATATAGATGGAATCATTATCTAGAAACGAACATCGGGGATAGATATTCGCGCCCGGCAAATAATCCAACGAAGGGCCGATCTTTATCAAGATATATTCCTGGTGAGCCAGGAGGGCAATTGGGGCATTTTTCCTTAGTTACGAATCGCTTTTACATTCGCGATCTGTTGGTGGCAATGTGTTGTGCCACATATTGAGCGTCTTTCACCATACCGTAGATGGATTGAGATGATATAGAATATTGAAATCTCAGACTGACGAAATACAAGCCCGGGGCGGCTATCACTATCCCACGCTCGTGAACAGGATTCCCGGCAATATCAAATACACTGTCTTTCTGGTGCACGTCGATGAAGTCGTATCTTGCCTGGAAGCCTGTGCACCATACTATGCTCAGCTCCTCGGTTGAAACAGTCCTGCCATCTGAACATTGAACAAAAGCTTCTTCATGCCCAATTACCTTCCCGACCAAATCAACCCCGTAGGTATCTGCCAATTGTTTAGGAGATGGCGGTGTTGTTGGATCACTTTTGTTTCCCTGGATGAGCTTATTCCCAAGCCACGAATTATGTTTGAGATCTAACAAGTGAGACCACTTCAATAGTGTGTATATCGAAATCCCCATGATTGATAGCGGGATGGTCTGGTTTCCGCTCACCGCCAAGGTGATTTTGTCGAACCTGCCGGAACTAGCTAAGTCCTCACATATCTGGATCCCGCTGTTTCCGCTTCCCACGACTAAAACATGCTCTGATCTGATCTGCGAAGGATTTCGATACTCACTTGAATGAAGCTGAGAAATAGTTCTGGGTAGTTGGGCAGCCACAAACGGGACCTTGGGTTCTCGCAAGGTTCCTGTGCATATCACTACATTTTCTGTCACATAGGTTGAATCCGGTGTAACCATATGCCAGTTGCCATGTCTCGATTGTTTAATGGATGTGACTTCTGTGAACTCATGTAACGGGGGATTGATCGTGGCCAGGTGTGATTCAAAGTAATTTAGGGCATCCGCTTTTGTACCAAGCCGATCCCTACTTGCTCCGCAAGCAAATTCATGTGTTGAGCCGGGCAGCGAATTCATCCAATTGGCCGTGTTCATGTGAAACGAATCCCACCGTTTATACCATTCCGAGAAGGCGCGTTCTTTCTCGAGGATTAAATGGGTGATTTGGTTATGCTGGAGGAAATAGCTCGTGGCGACCCCCGCCGGGCCTCCTCCAACTATCACAGTGTTGAGCGATGATTCCATAATATTCCAGGTTCCCAAAACCTGATCCTCCTAACGGATGAGCTTTGCGAAGCATCTACCCTTCGGGTAAAGGACACCCGCAGCCGGACCATGTTTTTCCCGTCTTCCCGTCCACGGTCTTTCGTCCTTACCCGGCTGTCGGGTGGAGCGGGTGTTAGCGGTCATGCTTAACTTGAGATAAAGCAAATTGAGCTCGTTCTTGCCAGAGACCATCAAGGTTCTCTAATAAATAAACCTGATTAACTATCGTGTGGATTGGAAGTTCAGGTAATGCAGCTTCAAGGAATTCAGCTCTGATAATTTTTAGTTGTTGAGGATCTGAATTCTGAGCGACAGTAAGATGTGGAATGATTTTCTTGAATATTCCATGGTAAGGAGGTTCATCTGGAAAATGTTTAACTATCTGCCTTGTCAATTGGCGAAATGGCTCGCTGGGATCGGGTGCGAGAAAAATTGTATCGGGAAAGATTTAAATTTCTGAGAAAGAGACATCGAAACTAGGAAGATTGATAAAGATATTTCGAAGAGAATTGATAACACCGTCAGTAAGTTCATCGGGAGATTTAAAAGGATATAGGATTGTGACATGGGCTGGTACACCCAACGAGGCCGATGGATCAAATTGCGATCGAAAAGGTTGGACAAGAGTTTCAGCTTCGGGGATTAGAACTACTAAGGCAGTCTCAAGTGACAGATTTGTATTCATTTTGCCTTGGCCATAAAGATATTTTAGCTTGCACTCTTCTTTTCCTTTGCTCTCAATATCATTTTATCAATCTGTGGATTAGTATTTATTGCGATTATTTTAACTTCGGGGTAATTTCGTGCATATATTCTAAAGATTTCATCAGAGAATGCTTGGCCTATGGTTTCAACCCCTAAGAAATCAAGTAAAACTTCATCGAAATCACGGAACCGCGTCAATAATCTACGAGCCTGTGATCTTGAAATTAGATTTTCATCACCATATGTTACCAATGAAAGGGGTACATGTGTCTTATTAAAACCATAATCTTGGTCTTCTGAAGTGTACATATCAAAAACCTCTTGGATTTCCCTATTTGTTTTTGGATTAATGGTCATTAGAATAGAGGTCCCCTTCACATTAAGAGCATGTTCTAATAACCAATCATCTCCTGGTTCATTATGAGAAAAGAATAAGCCTTCAGATACAATGATAAATCTATCAAACATTCTAGAGGTAAAGAAGATGCCTTCACCTGAATGACGTTCAGGATCGGTAGTCAATTTCCCCTTCGCAAGTTCAAGAATAGCATGACGTGGATCATTAAGATCAAAATCTCGCTGGATCTTATTGAATATTCCTATTCCATCATCAATAACCATGAAACTTAATTTGGTCGCATACTGGTTAATATTAATCGTCATCTTATTGCCTTCAGAATGATCGATGACATTATTTATCATTTCACTTAAACCATATTCACAGATATGAAGAACTCTATCAGGAAGTTTCTTCAAAGTTGGCCTAATTACATGTCGCCAAATTTGATCTTCCTCTACATCTGGAGAAATATGAATTGAAAATGTCTCTCTTGTGATTGGATTTAGTTCGTAATACCGATCTCTTGTGGAACCATGAGCAGAGACAGCACGATTACTTACTAATTTATTTATGTGTCGCAAGATCGCATTTCGTGAAACACCAAAATTTTTGGCAGTAAATGAAGTAATATCTCGAGGATGTTCTTCAATATTCTCGAGAATGAATTCTTGGATGTGAAGCGTTTTTTCCCTGGGTTTTCTCATTTATCAACCTTTTTCAATCTTATTGTCAACATTAACCCAAATCATTATCAATGCTATTGAGGTTTATTGTAAACAATAGTTGGCCTTTTTGTCAACATTACTAGGGGTTTTTATAAACAATTAATATAAGATAGAAGAAAGATAAAATTATTAAAAGCAATGTGACGGGTAACGGACGAGCTCACCCGCAGCCGGGTTTTGTTATTCCGATCTTACATCCCACGACGACCGTATTAACCGGCTGTCGGGTGGAGTGGGGGTTACTAGAATGGTATTGAGATGGGCGCGGCAGACATGGCACTTTTCGTTTGACACCGAGCTGGGGACGCGTGCCTGAGGGCTCGAGCGTCTGGGTCAGCCGAAGCTGCCTATGGGATACTTAAAGCTTTCACCTGAGTATGCCCGAGGGGTTACTTGGCAACCCAACGGACTTCAAGTCTGGGACCCCACGTGCAAGTGGGAGAACCCATATCGGTAGATGTAACTCTTGACCCAAAAATCTGTGCCCCATCCAACCACTTAATAAGGAGTGTAACATGAACTTACCCCCCGAAACAATTCCAATTCAAAGGTATATCGGCATCGATATTCACAAGCATTACCTGATGATCGGCGGCCAAAACCGGCATCAAAAATGGATCCTGCGTCCCCGCCGCGTTAGGCTTCTTCTCTTTCAAATATGGAATGTGTGTGTGCTTGCTGGCCAAAAGTGCTGTTAGGCCTCGAGCTTTTTTACTAGACCACAAAAAAGAGCCCAAACCAATATGTATGTTGCTGGCGAGAGCTCTTGTTATATTGTTTTTCTGTTCTTTTTAGCTAAATTATTTGTTCACCCTTGACATTGTCATTCATCGGTAGGGAGTATTGCAATACGTAAACATAATTAATGCTATTAAGGCACCGATAAATGCAGCAATAAGATTCGTCATTGTTCCAAGAAGAAAACGTTGTAATAATCTTGATCCCCAAGCATGCCTTGCCCTCAAATAATCCAAATCGTTCTTTATCTCATTTTCAATTTTTTCTGGTACCTTTACAACGTTTGCCCAGATCTCCCATTTTGAGGCAACCATAAAGGCAAACCATCCAAATATTAATTCCGGTATCTTTAGAATGATACTTATATAGAAGAGAATACTTTCAAAGAAGCCAAGCCAAACCAAACTCCAGCCTCAGTACCTTTTCTTGAGATTACATTTTCCCAATCTTCTTTATTAACAAAAATTGGAGGAGGTACTTCAATATCTTTTGCTATTCGGTTCAGGATTATATTTGATAGAAGACCAAATAATATTGACAGGATCAGCCCAACGCCACCATAAATAAGTTCAGCCATACCTATTTGATTAAACATATACTCCTCCAAGATAAATTGTTTTTTATCTCCCTAACGCGCAAAATTGCCTATTTAACGTAGATAAACGCGCAATAATGCCTATTGTTTGCTTATCTGTATTATATTGGAAAAGAATATAAATTTGGTTGGTTTACGGCTTTCTGGTGCCGTTTCTGTGCAATTATTTTGGTTTGATGACTTCCAGATCAAAAACACCTGTATATATTGTTTTAAGCTCAAATTTTTACCCCCTGAAGATGAAAGATACCTCACAAAAATCATTTGGTGTCTGATTAATGATAAGATGGTTTTATTAGGTGTTTGATATCAAGCCAATTGTTATTCACAATCAGGAAATGGAAAAATCTAGTACCATCTGTGTCACGAGAACTGCTTGGAGGTGTGTTTTGTTGGGTGGGATTATAATGAAGCTGAAAAAAACGAATAATTAGCGGAAGGAGATTGAATAATGACTATGATATTCTCATTGGATTTGATGATAGCACTGACCGCAGCAGCAGTGTTGGGTGGCCTATTAGGTCTTGAGCGGGAAATCCACGGTAGGCCGGCAGGGCTGCGTACTCATTTGTTGGTCAGTCTTGGTGCCGCGGCTTTTATGCTAATGTCACCTCTGGTTGCATCAATGAGCCAGAGTATGCCGGGAGATCCAGGGCGAATTGCTGCTCAAATTGTCACCGGGATCGGTTTCTTGGGAGCAGGCGCAATCGTCAAAGAAGGAGTCAATATTCGCGGGTTAACAACAGCTGCTTGCCTATGGGTTGCTGCTAGTATAGGGATGGCTTGTGGAGCAGGTCTGTTTGCGGAAGCAGTATTAATATTTGCGCTTGCCATGGTCGCATTGGTCCTATTACCGTATGTTGAGTCTAAGCTTAAGAAGCATTCCTATCGGGTACTTGGGATAACCCTGCCAATTAATTCAGATATAAGTTCAATCCTGGAAACTATTCAGGCCAAAGATGTCCTAGTCGTTCGCTCTGACTTGGAACGGGATTATACAAAGAGTATATTAACAGCAACTTTTGTAATTCGGCTGTATCACAAGGGAGGAACTGACAAACACGAGCACGGTATAATCAAGGCAATCGAGAGACTTGATCTACAACCCAAAGGCATTACCTGGCGCCCCCGCTAGCGCGCCGTTTACGATGTTTGGATAGTGTATATCGATGGAGGTTTCCTCCAAAAACAAACCCTTGATATGGAAGAACATATCCTTCGAATTGGATTTTATTTCCTCCTGTGTGGTTGATTTCGTGGAACATATCACCCGATGATTAAGATTTAATTGCTTGTTAAAATTATAAACAGCGTGGATTTTCTGACTGAAATGTGTAGGGGATAATAATTTATTTGATTTCGAGTCGCCAGTCCAGTTAATGAGACTATGGTTTCTTGGTGCAGTTATGGTGCAATTGGTATGGAAGGATGGAGATTGTGCTCTTGATAGACTATTTCAAGTTCATCTCATCGAGAGGGTGGACAGGATTTACCCACATGGAAAGGATTTTCAGTCCTCTCGTTTAATTCGAAGTCAAGAGTTTGCCCTGAGCGAAATGGAGAAAAGCCGAAGGGCTCAATTCATTGAGCTACGGGTGCCCGGGTGAGAGAATGTATCTTTCCAAGGATTAAAATCAGGAAATGGAACTGCTGCATTTCCACTTGATCAAATCTTGATACTTCCTTGTTCTCGGTACAACTGGAAATCCCAGGCAATTATTAGGTAAGGGGATAACTGCTAGACCAACAAACTGACAATCCCCAGGAAAAAGAGAAAGCCAAACGTGTCGGTAAAACCGGTGACAAAAGCAGCGGAGGCCAGTGCCGGATCGACATTGACCTTCTTTAATCCCAAGGGAATAAGAACGCCGGTCGCAGCAGCCATCAGGAAATTAAGGATCATTGCTAAACAGATACCAGCTGCAATTCTCCAGTCACCCTTCCAAATATATGCGATAGCAGCGGTGATCAGCCCGATGAGAGCGCCATTAACCAATGCAACCCGTAACTCCTTGAACAGGTAGCGCGAAAAATCAGTGGGCGCTATTTCTCCCAGCGCAATGCCACGCACAATGACCGTCGCGGTCTGGCTTCCGGCATTTCCTCCTTCGCCTGAGACCAACGGCAGGAAGACAGCCAGCGCTACCATCCCGGCGATGACTTCCTCAAAAACATCCACTACTGAGATGGCAATGAAGAGGGTTAGTATATTGATCGCCAGCCAGGGCAAACGCTTGAGGATGGATTCTTTCACCGAGCGGAGGTTCTTTTCTTCACCGGTGATACCTACCATGCGGTACATATCCTCGGTAGCTTCGTTTTCAGAAACTTCGATCAGGTCATCGGCGGTGATGACACCCAAGAAACGCTCGGTCTCATCCACAACAGGCAGGACCAAGTATCCGTGCCTTGAGAGCGTGCGCGCGCATTCTTCCTGATCGGTGGTGACCAGAACAGAGACCACGTTGGTCTTCATCCGCTCGGCGATGAGGGTATCAACTTGAGTGGTGACCAAGTCCCCCAGTCCGATCACACCCAACAAGTGTTCCTGTTCATCCAAGACAAAGAGATAATACGTGCTCTCCACTTTCGGCCCCAGGCGCCGTAATTCAGCCAGGGCTCTTTCAGCGGTCCAGGCCTGATGCAGTGTGATAACCGCTTGGGTCATGAGACCCCCCGCGGTATCGTCGGGGTAACGCATCAGGGAGATTACATCCCTCGGATCATCCATCTCGCGCAGGGTTTCGGTGACCTTTTCTTTCGATAAATCGCCCAGAACATCGGCGGCCTCGTCTGTCTCCATCTCGTCCAGAATACCTGCCAACTGGTCAGATGGGAGCATTTCCGCTACCTCAGCCGCGTCTTCGTCATCCATCTCCTCGAGCACATCTGCGGAATCCGTTGGGTTTAAGCGGGAAAGCAAAGCCACCTGATTCGGCATATCCAGTTCCTGAACCAGATCAGCCGTATCGGCGGGAGGCAGGGTGTCGATCAGACCGAGTGCCTCCTTGAAATCTTCGTTTGCCAGGGAAATTTGTAACTCAGTTAGAACTTCGTTCAAAGTTTTCTCTTTCATGATGATGCCTCCAAACAGAGCGTCTTGTGAATCTACGTCTAAAAAAAGAGCTTAACCACCAAGCAATAATCGCCATCTGCCCGCAAGTTCAGGTCCAGTGTGTTTAGATAATCATCCGATAATGAACCCGCATAATTAGTCTCACTCTCAATGTTAGTTTAGGTTGATTAAATAAGATAGAGGGAATTAGGAAAGTCTCGGTACCATATAGTTGTTATATCAATGGGCAATGTTCTCTGATCGAGTTTAATTCATTCTTCAATATTTCAATAATTATTCTGTAACTTCTTGATAGTACTTTGATTTTGTTATAGTAATGAAAAAACCCTTGGTTGGAAATAGGCCGTTAGTGAAACTTCTTTCTATAAATTGATAAAAAAGTAGGTCAGGTGTATCCTTTAGCAAGGTTTCTAGACCAAAAAAGGAGAACACCATGACCTACTATAAAGATTTTACCTTACCAGTTGAATTATTGGAACAAGTTACATCCGAAGGACTTGAATACTTACCAACGTTGATCGAAGTCTTGATTAACACCGCGATGCAAGCTGAGCGATCCAAATATCTCAAGGCCGATCTCTACGAACGGGCCGATCAACGAAATGGGTGTGCCAATGGCTACAAGCCCAAAACGGTCAAGACGCGGATCGGAGATAGCACCTTTGATGTTCCCCTGGTCCGGGGTGGCAGATTCTATCCGGGAGCCCTGGAAAAGGGACTGCGAAGTGAAAGGGCTTTGACTATGACGCTGGCCGAGATGTATGTCCAGGGTGTTTCACCCCGGAAGGTCAAAGCGATCACCGAGAAGCTTTGCGGAACATCTGTCTCCTCAACACAGTTGAGTAAGGCCACCGCCAAGCTGGATGAAACCCTGGAAGCATGGAGAAACAGGTCCTTCCTTGGGTGTCTTCCGATACCTTTTCCTCGATACCCAGTATGAGAAACTCCGCCAGAACGGTCATATTCAGGATGCGGCAGTGTTGATCGCCAGTGGAGTGGGAGCAGACAGCAGACGGGCGATTTTGGGCGTTTCCGTCTCTCTGGGCGAGCATGAAGTACACTGGAGAACCTTTTTGCAATCTCTTGTGGAAAGAGGGTTGCGAGGAGTGGAGTTGATTACCAGCGACGGTCATCAGGGGCGGAAAGCTGCTCGCAAAGCCGTTTTTGGCGGTGTTCCCTGGCGGCGGTGCCAGTTCCATCTCCAGCAGAACGCTCAGGCCTATGTGCCAAGACAGAGTATGAAATCCGAGGTGGCAGAGGATCTGCGCAGGATCTTCAATGCGCCCAATCGAGTGATGGCAGAGAGTTACCTGGATGATACCATCCGCAAGTATAAGAAATCCGCTCCCCGTTTGTCTGGCTGGATAGAGCACAACATCCCGGAAGGGTTGACCGTTTTCTCCTTTCCGCCAAAACACCAACGGCGCATTCGGACTTCGAATATGTTGGAGCGTCTCAGTCGAGAGATCAAGCGCAGGACCCAGGTGGTGACCATCTTCCCCAATGAAGCTTCTTGCTTGCGTCTGATCTCAGCTTTTTTGATGGAGAAGAGTGAAGAATGGGAAACCGGAAGAATTTATTTAGTTTTGAAAGCTCAGATTAACTTGTTCAATGGATACACTTGATTTAATTTACAGAAAAGAACTTGCACAATCAATAGGCCAGGGGTTTCAACTTAAAACGAGTTGTCTCTATTCCTTCATTTGTCGCGCTTCCCAATATATAAAAAGCAGATTGACAATTATGTAGAACGGTCGGTATAATAGGCGCTGAGGTGAATATGAATACAAGAGAAAATCTGGTAAAAACTACCTGCGACCTACTCGAAAACCAGGGCTACCATGCCACTGCCATGAGCCAGATCGTAGCGATCAGCGGATCCCCAAGGGGATCGATGTATTACCATTTTCCAGGAGGCAAAGAAGAACTGGCTGAACAAGCTGTGCTTCGCTCTGGTGAGGTTGTGTCCAGCTTGATCAAAGATAACTTTCGGGATGATTTGTCCCTTGAAGATGCCCTTGCTGATTTCATACTTGGAATCGCCCGGGGAGTTGAAATCTCCGATTTCAGATCCGGAAGCCCCCTCACAACTGTAGCCATGGAGACGGCCACCACTAATGAACGCCTGAATGCTGCCTGTCAGGAAGCTTTCAAGAATATTCAATCTGCATTTTCTGCCCGTTTTATAACTAGGGGTTTGCCGCAGGAGAAAGCCGAAAATTTGGCTGAGCTGGTGGTATCCGCCATTGAAGGCGCCACTATCCTCAGCCGTACTTACCATTCCGGCGATCCTCTGCGCAGGATTGCTTCCTTTTTAAAGATCATTATCAAAGAGGAATTCCGTGACTGAAAAAATCTTGATATTCGGCGCTTCGGGGCGTATGGGGTCAAACATCATTCAAAGTCTGCCAGCAAACGTGGCGATCCGGGCAGCTGATCTCGTTGAAATGACTGACCCGCCGCCCAATGCTGAGTTTGTTCATTTTAATATCACTCAACCCCCGGCAGATCTTGGACCTATATTCGAAGATGTGAAAAGTATGTTTCTGCTCTGGCCACCCGGGACCAGCGCCAAGGCAGTGATGCCTCCCCTAATCGCAGCTGCAGAAAAACATGGTGTTGAGCGGGTGGTTTTCCTGTCCATCTTGGGGGCAGACCAGCTAAAGGTTGTACCTCATTCCGGTGTGGAAGAACTCCTGGAAGCGTCTGGAATGGATTATATTTTTCTACGTTCAGCCTATTTCATGCAGAACCTGAACGGCATTCATGCGCCCGAGATCAGGGACCGGGACCAGATATTTATTCCGGCCGGAGATGGTGATTTAGGACTTGTCGATGTGCGCGATGTTGCCGCCGTGGGAGCAAAAGCGTTGCTGGATAAAGACAAGAACGTGGCTTACAGCCTGACCGGTCCAGAAGCATTGACTTTCAATCAAGTTGCAGAGATCTTTTCCCGGATCCTGCGAAGAGACATCGCATATACCAACCCGGGAGCCATTCGATTCTTTCGACACATGAGGGGTAGGGGTATTCCAACGGGTTTGGTGATCTTTATGATCATTGAGTATCTGATGACCAAGCTTGGTAAATCCGGCCGGGTGACTGATGAGGTAGAGAGCATTCTTGAAAGGCCAGCAACCTCACTGGAGCAATTTGTGGCTGATCATGCTGCTACCTGGCAGCAATAAAATTTATTGGTAGAAAAGGAGAATAACAATGAAATTGACAATTTTTGGCGCAACAGGCAGGAAGGGGACGCAGTTAGTAAAGAAGGCTTTATCCGATGGGTATCAAGTGACTGCGTACGTAAGGAATCCATCCAAACTGACCATTCAGGATTCATCTCTGAAAGTCGTGCAGGGAGAGATAAACGACACCGAGACTATTGCTTCCGCGATTGCTGGATCAGATGCTGTCTTGAGCGGTTTGGGGGCTGTGCGGGGTGGACCGTCGGAGATCATGGCGCCGGCAGCATCCAGTATTATCGCAGGAATGAACAAAGAGAATGTGAAACGTTTGATCTGGGCTACCGGGGCTGGCGTGCCCGCAGAAGGAGACCAGCCCGCCTTTATAAATAAGTTAATCGGATTTTTGCTGAAGCTGACGGCCGGAAAGGTGCTGGAAGACTCCTTGGCTGGGGTTGAGCTGATCAAAACCAGCGGATTGGATTGGGTAATCGCCCGGGAACCGATGTTAACCGATGATCCCGGAAACGGCCATTACCGGACGGGACTGGTGAATGCTGGAATGGGGCGGACTCTTTCCAGGGAGAACTTCGCCGCAGCTATGCTAGCCCAGATCGAGAGTGATGCGTGGCTCAGGAGGATGCCAGTTTTCAGCGATATGTAATTATTGCTGGTTAATCAGATTAGAAGAAACACCACCATTCTGGAGTGTTTCTCTTTAATTTCGAGTCGTCATTCCATATGATTTAAGAGTAAAACTTTGGTGCAGTTTGGTGCAATATTGGTGCAATTGGCATGGAAAATATGGATTCTGTGCTCGTTATGGACAACTTCAAGTCCACCCCATATATTGATGAGATCTATAACCAGCTGTGCCGTTCCCTAAAATAGCTCGGTAACAAAATTTGGCTGGTAGTAGAATTTACTAATTTAGGCAATGATTGTAATGGCATTAAACAACAAACCTGGTAGTTTCGTTTCAAATGCCTGGTTGATAACGATCTCCTGATGCGTGACGAAGAAGATAGTTTGATAAGATTTATTTTTCGCCAGCCCATTTTTTATATAGATCGCTATATTTTCCGCTCTTTTTCTCCACTAAATAAACATCCTCGATGCGCAAGTTATTTTCAGTCGATTTTGCCATAACGTAAATGGTCAAGGCAGCCATAGAAACCGCTGTGAGCGCTTCCATTTCCACATCGGTCTTGGCGCTGGTTTTTACTTCAGCCCTGATGACAATTCCAGGAAGATGATCATCAAATTCGAAATCGATATTAATCGAGTTCAGCTGGAGGGGATCGCAAAAAGGGATCAGGTCCGAGGTTTTTTTTGCAGCACTGATGCCGGTGATCTGGGCGACCGTCAGCACATCTCCTTTTTTCATCTCTCCTGCTTTGATCAGTTCCAGGGTATCCCTCTGCATGGTTACTTTTCCTCTGGCAACAGCTGTACGCTCCGTGACCAACTTTTCGCTAACATCCTCCGCGTTCGATTTTCCTTTGGAATCCAAATGTGATAAGTGCTTGTTATTTATATTATCCTCCTCTCACAATCCAGGTAGTTTTCCCAACCCTGATCGGAATAGATTGAAGTTCAAGTTTTTTCATCTTATACTCGATTTACATGTCAAGATAAAAATCCCCTCATTTACATTCAACTAGTGAAGATAGGAGATTCTGTAAACCCATTACGGACATATACACACCATAGATTGGCACATTAGATACTTTTTGCTCCCTGAATTATTTGACTTAATGAAGCAGGAGGATACCGCAATTTAAACTGAAATTGAACCGTCATTCTAGTTTGGCTGGCCGGCAGGGCAATAGGTGTGGTAATTTCATCCAAATAAATCCTTTTTCCACTCCTATATCAATTCCCGTAGTGGCGGAGAATATCCTGGTAGCTTATGCTCGTTATGGAGTATGTGAAGCTTCGCCTGCAAATAATATTTAAGGTGCATGGAGTTCTCTCGAAATGAGTCTATAAATTTCTCTAATATATATTCAAGACAGGCTTTATAAAGAATATGTGGTTCAACTGAAGCAAGGCGTTTTTCAAATTCATCAGGAGTGCTTCCCCAAAAAGCTCGTCTTTTTGCCAAAAAGATTTCAACCTCTACAATAAATTGAATCGTCGGTGGTCGATTAAATTGAAGAATTGGTGCCTTGGAGATCAGGGTGCATATCTTTTCTTGCCCTTCCTTCTCGATTTGGAGGTCACCCCCAAAGGTAAAGGCAAACACAACTTTTCCTTTTCGATCTTGTATTCGAACAAGACCAGCAACAACGCGGTATTTGTTTTTATGGAGTCCATTGTAGGTAATAGTGAGATGTTCGATTTCTTCATCATCTGAAACCAAGAAAAACACTAACTTGGGATCAAAATGTTTTTCGGTTGGAGTTAGATGCAGAGTGACGTCCAATCGAGTATGATCATTCTGACCGTGTTGTATAGTTGAAGAAAACTCGTATCCAAGTTCGTGCCTGTGAAAAGGGATCATTGATTCAACCACTATTCTTCTCCCTCTGCCCTAACAAGGAGTAAAGGACGATCCACGAGGTGAAGCAAACTGGCGGCTACGCTGCCATAATAAACACGGGATAAGCCCGAACGGCCATGACTGGCCATTGCGATCAGGTCAATATCCTCGCGGTCAGCAATTTCCATGATCGTGTGGGCTCAAACATATATGTATAATCACATAAAATTTATTTGTCATTTTAATTGGGCAGGCAAAAGGACCAGTAAATTTGGGATCCTTCAGGAAGAGGATAAAGTCCTCCTTAATTTCTTCTGAAATTTGTTTGATGCATCTTGATAACCTTGTTCGATCAACCTGGGAGTTTGACTGGTATCGATCAAGCTAAAATCTGAAAGATCTAATTTGAGCAAGATATTAGAATCAGACATCTGGCGCTTCGTTTGATACTTTAAGGCAATGTCAAAAGCATTTAACATAACCCCCAGGATGTTTTCAGGCTTTGTCTGCAGGTGTGTCGAAGTTAGATCCACGCCAATGACATAGTTCGCTCCCATCTCCCTCACTGCAGATGCAGGCACATTTTCGACAAGTCCACCATCAACTAAAAGGTCATCATTCACCAAGACTGGCTCGAAAACCCCGGGTATGCTAGTGCTTGCCATTAAAGCCTGAATGACTTTACCCTCTCTGAGAACAACTTTCTCTCCCTTGTAAATGTCCGTGGCTACAACCGCCAGTGGAATCTTGGATTCGTTGAAACTAACATCTCCGAGTTCGACCTTGATCAGATCACCCAAACCTTTGTTAGACAATATACCGTATTTGGAAAGAGCTAATTTTGAGACGTCCAACCAATCTAAGTCCAGGACAATTTCCTCAATTTCATATGGGCTATACCCGAAGGCGTAGAAAGCTGCAATAACGGAGCCAATACTTGTACCTGCTATGAAATCAATTGGTACTTCATATTCTTCCAAGGCTTTTAAAACGCCAATATGGGCTGCTCCCAGAACAGCGCCTCCCCCCAGTGCTAATCCTGTTTTCCTGGGTGAGGAATAGTCCACCCACCTAATCACTCGACCAAAAAGTTTTGTAATTGTGTTGTTTTTCATCGTGATCCTCTATTTACAAGTGTAACTAAGGAGAGCGACCCGACTCTATGATGCAAGAAGTCCAATCATTGGTTGTGCCCATACTGCCAGAAAAAAAGGAAATGATCGCTCGTTTATTTCTGTAATCTGCTTCTCGGTATTCTCTGAAACATAAAGCAATTATCCTGTCACGTTTCACTCTTCGTTATGATTATACAAGATGTGGAATGCACGGATAATCATGCTGCGACTACCCGGTCACGCTCTTCTTTCTTTGCTCGATAAAGGGCCTGGCCCACTGCTCGCAGCAATGTCCTGGCATCATTACCATGGTCCGGTAAGCAGGTCACTCCTAAAGAGAGCGAAAACTTGTCCAGCAGCTTGCGCGGTGATACACATCCTTCGGTATCCAGGTCAGGCGGACAATGCCATCCTGGCCTAGGATTACACAAAAAAATGGGCAATCCATTGCGGAATCATTCATGATTACTATTCTCCACTATCTCTGACGCTCAGTAGAGGTTCCGGTTTCCTGAAACGTTTTCAAGAACATATCCACAACTTGCGGCCAACCCCAAGACTGTGCCCAAACCCCTCGGTTGATCCTTCATTGATATATACAATCCTTCCTGTCGATTGCTCTATCTGTTATTCTTGTGTCGTTATCTGCTTGACGTATTCTTCACTTTAAGCGTCCAATTCTAAGTCAGAAACCTGATCTGAGACTGTCGACGGGCTCTATCCATTGAACTGCGGGTGTTGGTGTTGAACTAATATGCTCCTGGTTTATTATTCGTCAATTTCAGGCTCAGTATATTCCCTTTATAGTATTTTTGGGATTTTTGTAATTGGGGTTGAATCGGGTGTCTGATTCCTGCCTATTTTTTGACCATTTTCTCGAGTACGCGGTAACGAGCGAATAATTGCATCGGTTCATTCCTCGATGATCATCCTTTTCTTACCTTCCAATTATGCCTTATACATCAACGAATCTGCATATTCTATAGCATCATTAATGACTGGAATAAAATCTGAAAACGGGATAATACCCATGTTTACTCAGATATCCCCGTTTAGAGTTTGATCGGTTAAAGGGAGCTGTTTTCTGTCAATTTTTATCTCTTTTGTCTCTCCGCTTTATACTTCTTTTTCCAGGTGATTACGGTGTCTCGGCCGGAGCAAGGCTCACGTCGGGAGTGAGTGCATCCGCGGGTAAGTCAGGAAGACCATTGACCAAATACAGCCAGGCAATATCCACGTAATCCACGGCTACGACTGGGAAGGCGGGAAGGTTACCCAGGGCTAAGTCCAAATGTTGGATGACTTCCTGCAGGCTCTCTGTTTTCTCTTCGGGCATCTCGGTTTGCAGATTTGAGAGAAGATCCCGGGCAACCAACACATCCTGCTTTGACAGGCCATAGTTGCTCAAGGAGAGATACTGTCGGGCGCGGGAAAGCAGTTCAATAGCACGGCTCATCGTGACTTGCCGTTGCAAGTTTGCCAGGGAGGAGTTATCACCGACTAACAAAGCTTCGTGGTTGATAGAAGTGGCGGCTAACTCATCCAGGGCTAGTTGCATGGATTCCAGCAGTTTGATATTCTTGCTGAAGGATATTATTTCGCTTTCGAGATTCTGTACCTGGCCTTGCATATCAGCCAATGTCTGGGCGTTTTCAGTTTGACGGTTCTCCAAATCATTCAAACGGGATTGAAGGTCGGAGACCTGATTGGCCAGCCCTGATACTTCAGCGGCTTGTTTGCTCGAGATTTCGCCCAAACGATCGGTGTTTGTTTCAACTGGCAGGATAAACTTTTCGTAAAGATAGGGGATGCTAAAGTATGCGGCCGCGACAATTCCGACAATAATCGCCAGAATTAGAACGAAGCGCAGGATTTTTTTCAAAGCAAGGCCCATGCGGTTCCCAAAAGAAGGGGTGGAGTTCACTACTTCGCTCATTGATTATCTCCTTGCGCCATGAACAGATTGCCCAACAGGGTTTGTAGGTCTATCAGGAAGGTTTCAAAGCGTTGGGTACGTTCATCCTGTTTAATAACTTTCTCATTCAGCGTACTCAGCTCGGTTTGTATGATGCTTATTTGTTGATTGACAGTATTTACATCATCAAACAGCGATTTCTGGTTTTTTTCCAGCGCCACAGTTCGCTCGCCGAATCCTTCGAGGGTGTCCACCCGAGTGCGCAAGCCATCCAGGTTTTGTTGGATTGTATTCATTTGTGTATTAAGTTGATCTGTTTCGAGTTGGATGGCGCGGAATTGTGATCCGGTGGCATATTTAAGGCTGCCGTTGATACCACCTAAGATAGCAAAGGTAAGCAGGACAGCTAGCAGACCTGTGATGGCACTGCTGACCAGGACTGTCCACAGCGATCCCCGGGATTTAGCAGCCTGATCAAATTTATCGGGTATTTCTTCAACAACCTTTCGGGCAGTCTGTCCCTGTTTATTTATGGATTCTCCCAACCCAGAAAGCTTCTCGCCAATAACCTGCCGGGTGGCCTGGCTTTGTTCACTAGCCGATTTCCCTAATTTGGATAAGCTTTTCTTGATTATTTCACCTTTCTCTTTGATCGTTTCCTGTATTTCAGACATCTGGGATTTGTCTGGGGTTTCACCCGGGACTTGAGATAATTGAGCCTCGTCCATTAACTTATCCAACATGCTTTTACTGATGCCTTTGAGGGCTTGTACTGATTCAATTGAGGGGAAAGGACGGGCTTCTATCAATTGATCCGCGGTTGCTGGACCAACGCCAGGTAAGGCAGTAAGATCTTCTCGACTGGCCCCGTTGATTAACAGCAAGAGTTCTTTTTGATTCATATTTTTCTCCATTGGTTTCTCTTATCCTTCAGTAAATAAAGCCGCTTCAATTTCTAATAGATCTTTGGTGATCAATTCCAGATCGATGTTGACGGTTTCTATATCTCGCTCCAGGCCTGAAATGATCAGGTTAAATCGTTGAGGGATATCTGCTGCCAGGTTGCTGTCAACTTCAGCAATGAGAGAACTGAGATCATCCAATCCCTGCTGAGTATTAATCAGGACATCTTTTGCTTCCTCGACATCACCCAGGAAGAGTGCCACGCGCGCATTGCTTACATCCACTAAAATCTTAATTAATGCTAAATGCGCTTTTGTCGCTTCGATCTCAGCCAATAAATCCTTCTTTTCAACCTCAAGGGACTTGGCCTCGTCCACGGCTGCTTGCTTCTCAGTAGTTAGCTGGTCGGTTTCAGCTTGCAAACTATCCACCTCTTGAGTGGCCTGATCAAGTACTGCCTGCATATCAACTATTGTTTCTTGTAAAGGTTTTACCCGCAAAAAATGGTAACTTGCAATACCCGCCAGGAAAATGATTGACAGGATTGCTGCCCACAAGAGCACTTTGCGGAAAATTTTCCTTGGTCTACTTATCCGAGGATTTTTAACATTGAGGGAAGTTTCTACAGATTCCGGCTGCACGCCGGCTGGGTGCGTGTCCGGAATTTTAGAAGTTGATTTCTCCGGTTGCTTCTCTGGTTTTTCACTTTCTTTGGCTTCCATTTCCTATCTCCTTTAAAGTATTCAGGCTTTCAACTAAAAATAATTCCCAGAATCTACCTCAGATGTCTTCCTTGGGCGGTTAACCAACCATCATCTCTAGAACCAGTGTGCCAGCAAAGTATTTCCGGTTGAAATTTCTTCGAGGGGGCTAACAATTATCTATTCAGGGCTGCCAGCCAAGATCAAAGCCAGTCCCCTTGAGCAAATACTACGGGCCTTTGATAAGATTACCGAGGGCCAAAAGGACAAAACCACCCACACAAAACTAATGTTTCAACCGAATATTCTGCCAATCAAGATGCTTCTGGTTTCTCTTTCCGGCGGGATACTCCTATGAGCGTAGAATTAATTTGGCGGTTAACTGAACTTATTCTTGAATTCTTTCAGCGCCGATTCGATCTCACTCCAGGAACCTTCAATGCCTGATCTAAGTTCAGTCCAGGCTTCATTACTGGAAGATTTAATCTCTACTAACAATTTCTTTGCGGCCGAGCGCTTGGACTCAAGTTCAGCCACCTGTTCAGCATAATCCGACTTCAAGCCGGCTTCCACCTTTTCGGCTTTTGCCTGAATAATGTCGATATCAGCTGACCATTCATCCAACCTGGCTTTCATTTTTTCAACAAACACATCTTTTTTCGTCATTTTTTCTCCTTTTAACATTTATTAATTGACTTATATTGTGACCGGCTTCAAGCGTTCCGAATTGCCTTTTTTCCAGCTTTTGTTGCTTCGGATAAATGATCTAATTGCTCAATTGCCAGCTTTTGACCGTGCTGTTTTAGATCCTTGATCTTATCGCGTCCATCACTTGAGAGGTCGTTCAGGTTTGAACGTACCTGCGCTATGCTATCTATGACAATGTTGGAGGTCTGGTCATACAGTTGGAGGCTTTTTCCTTTGATCTGCATTCTGGTGTCTTTTCCGGATTTTGGCGCGAGCAATAGCATCGTTACCGCGCCAATCAGGCCGCCGATCAGCAGGCCAACCAATAACCTAAATGGGTTATGATTGGGGTAGTTATATTCTTGGTTTTCTGTATTCAATTGTTTTCTCCTTTAGGTTCAAACTGGTCGCTAATTTTAGGTTTGTTTGTTGACTGCACTGGTCTGGAAACATTTTACGGAAAATTATTCACTGCCCAGGTGACCAAGAAAAATACCTGCAATCTCCTGTTCTTCTTCCGCCATCTTTAAGGATAACTTGCTGATCCTGGATCCATGCGGACTTGAGGTTCTTGATGGTTTTATTTGCTCGGGCGACACCGGTCTTAATCGCGTCATCAAAACTCTTAGGGGAAGATGCGATGATTTCAGTTACTTTTACTACTGACATGGTATGTGTCCTTATAATGGTTTCTAATGGGATTGAGATTTTTTATTTCCATGCATATTATTATCAAGAAAACACACCCCGACAACGTCCGACATCTGGGGAGTTTGACTCTAGTCCACTTGGCGGAATTCAAGTTTAATTCAGGAATCGGGCTTATATCTGAAGATGAGGGTCCCCCTCCCACAGGGTTTGTGTCCCGTGGACGCCTGGAACCAGCCCCTCAATGGTGTCTGTTTTGTTGGGGTTCCTGGCGGGGCGGGTGTGCAGATTTCCTTAATGGATTACCCTGTCCCAAGCAGTTTTAATACAACCAGAATGATGACGACTACGATCAGAATATGGATCCAGCTGCCTGCTTTTGGTAACCTTGGACTGATCTTCCCCCCAAAAGCTCCAAGGAGCCAAAGCACTAACAGAATAATGATGATCGTCCACAACATGATATTTCTTCTTCTGATACCATTATACCCAATCCAGGGAATCCATTAGACTTGGACCGCATCCGGGCATATTGGATCATGAATTGAGCGTCATTTCTGATGGGGATATTGGAAGAATTAATTAGCAGTCTGGCTCCCCCCCCTCATTTCTTGAGTTTCTTGAGCAGTCTCCGGGCCGAGATCGTTTTCTGTCGATAAACAACTGGTTTGTTGTTATCTTGTGCGGCATCAAGAATGCGTCCCTTGTGTTTGGGAAGTGTATTTTTAGGAATTTTCTTGAGTTTAAAGAATCGGTGTTTATCGGCCGCCTTGGATTTCTTGAGTTTACCGCTTTTTACTTTCCCCAGGAATACAAAATCGAACCTGTTGATCCGGGATTTTTTATAAACCCCAACCAGGTCTTTGATTTTGATCTTTAACCCCGTTTCTTCTCTGGTTTCCCGAATAGCAGCCTCTGTGGGCAGTTCTCCTTTCTCAACATGTCCTCCAGGAAGGTTCCAGATGTCAAGGTCTCGGCGGTGGCTGAGAAGTACGCGATCTTTTTTATCGGTTATTACTGCATAGGCACCAACTTCAAATTTTGTCATTCTTCCGCTCGCTTTTCCTTCCCAATAAGTATAGTTTTTAGATTGGGAACCGGTGATGTTTTCTTGTTATCTCGTCAATTACTTCAGCACAACTCCGTCTTTCCGTTTTTTCAATACTCGATTAATAAGATTTACTACTGATTTGATTGATTTCCGTTCGTATTTAGTGAGATTAAGATTCGCTGGTTCTCCCGGAGAACTGCGTAGAATCGAGCTTAGAATATCATCAACAGCCTGCTTCATATTGTGGCGGTTTTTGGCCATACCCCACATTGCTAATTTCCTTACTTCCTTGATTGCATCCAGTGTCTTTTCTGACAAGCGAAAGCTTATTGAGGAGTAGGGTCTAAACTCGGAGATCTCTCTTACGATCTCAAAACCTAACTCCAGATCTTTTTCATCTAATTCGATTGTCTTTGACATCAATATCTTCCTTTTCCGAGAGAGTGAAAATGTAAATAGCGATTTCTAAATCAAATATATTGCGTGCGGCCTATATGGGCCAGGGGTATGCTGTCCTTGAAAAATGTTTGAAAGATCCGGTAATACAGTAATTCTTCCTTGGATCGCAGATCGGCTCCATTTTCCAGCCTTCTATCTTTGGAAAATTCATTATCCGTGATCTGGCTTTCGGCATACTTGGTCAAAGCAGCCCCAGTTCCAGAACCTTCCCAAAACTTTGATTTTTCACGCCAAATAACATCTTTGGGCAAGATTTTACGGAATCCTTCCCGTAATGGCCATTTATCGATCTTTTCCTTACCCCTTATTTTCCAACGGGATGGTATAGCCAGTGCTAAACGGACGACATCCGATTCTAAAAATGGCATTTCTACACCGATACTATGGGCGGACGCAGAGCGGTCTACTCTTTGTAAAGCTGTGTTGTGTAATTCGGATATAGTATTCTGGACACTCAGGGTGAGCTGAATTTGATTAGTATATGATTTCTGGTAGGCATATCCCGCGAAAAGTTCATCAGCGCCCTCGCCAGAAAGAGCCAAAGGGACATGATCAGCTGTTAATTCAGAAACGAGATAGTTCGAGACTGCGCTGTTGACCAGGGGAGCATCGAAAGATTCAAGATGATAGATGGTTTTTTCCAATACATTGAGCATTTCATCCAATCCGTAAATTCGTTCGTGATGCTCAGAACCGATATGCTTGGCTACCATCCTGGCATACTCCAGGTCAGGTGATCCATCTACCCCAGCGGAAAAAGTATGGATTCGGTTCACGAACGGGCGCGCCACGGCTGCGATAACACTGGAATCCACACCGCCACTTAACCAGACACCCACGTCAGCCCCGTCGCTTAAAGCGTTCCTGACAGCAAACCCAAGGCGGTTGACTAATTTATCAGAGCTATCCTGAGGTTTCTCCAATTTAATAGGCTCCGGCGTATAGGCTTTGTAGGGATATATCCCATCTGCCGAGAGCATAAAATGACCAGGGGGAAATTCATGGATTTCCTCAACAATACCAATCAATCCCTTGATCTCCGATGCAAAACACAAGATGCCATTGTTGAAACCGAAATAGAGAGGTTGGATCCCCAGGCGATCTCGAGCTAAAACAAAACGATCTTCGTCTGCGACAGCAAGGGCATACCTTCCTTTGGCCATCCCAAATATTTTGGGACCATGTGCATCTAAAGCATTGAGCATGCATTCTGGATCCGACTGTTTGGAAACACTATTGGATTCAGAGACATTATTAATTATTTGGTGGTTATCAAGCGATCCATCCATAACAATCGCCTGTATTCCATTCCGGTTCTGTTTTGGCCCTGGATGCTCATTAATACTGGATAGCTTAACAGCCCCGAGAACAGAATAATTGTTTTTCCAAATCGCAGGTTTGGATGTACCTCTATGAGATATTTTTTCAAGCATTCTTGTGACAAGTTGTTGGTCGGTGGAGGATATGACACCAGCAATACCAGCCATGTGGATTAACTCTCCTTTTCCTGGATTTTATACCTTGGGAATATCAGTAGGCGGATAAAAACTAATTCGATGGATTTTTTCAATCAGCCACTTTCTTTCTTTGAGGTCTTTGGTTTGTGCTAATCTGGACTTGAATTTATGTAATTTGCGGCGACGCCGTCTTCTTCGGTTTAGTTTACGGTCTTTTTCTGTTCCCATGTTCTTCCTAGCTCCTGTTTATGAAAATCACTGGATACTTTTGAGTGGTGAGTTACTAATTATTAATAAGGATACTTTCAGATTATATTTATACACATGCGGTCATGTAATCGGCGAAGAAATAGTATTTGGCGACGAATTCGTCCCCTCGATTTTCCCGGTTCCCCTGTTATTTAGGATGCGTTCTGGCTGTGTCGCCGGCGTAGAGTTTAAGTTGGGAAGAGGGGATTGGTTTGTCTTACGCGGTAATGATTTCCCTGTCACATAGTGTGTTAACTCTTCAACACTTAAATTTTCAATTCCCAGCTTCTTTAATGTTCTGCCACGTTTCCAGTAATCAGTGCTGTGGGCAATGCAAGCTAAACGGATGAGGCTCTCCATACCGCGCACAGAAACACCATAGCGCTTTCCAAGTGATGCAATGGGCACCAAACTCATCGGAATATCTTCAGTGAGGTAGCGATGGAAAAGGGTTGATGGGGCCTTGATACCCCGGTAACCAGATTGATTGTGAATGGCTTCGTATAGATCCTTTCCTTCGGCGTTATAAGCTGCTTTTAACCACTCTCGGGCTGTAATTGTACGAATGCCCACAGAGGAAGCTACTGTGACTCTTTCACGATCCAGAACTTCCATGAGTTTTGCAACAGTTGGCGTGACCCCGTCGAGATAAAATTCGAAATCACCATGGGTCCCTTCTATGCGACCGATGTTAAAGATACTGATAGTGGGATGAAAAATGGCACCGATGTTTTCAAGGCCTGTCCGAAGAACATGACCGCCATTGATGAACTGGGGATACGCTGATTTAAGTTTATCTAAAACAAGTTTTGTTTTAGTTGCCGGCAGTGCTGCTATTGGCACGGCATCTTTGATGCGGAAAATGAGGGCTTGCGTTGGCCCATCCGAACGTGAGGCGTAGATAAGTGTTTGTGATTCGGCTAAGATTACACCTTTAGAAGCTCCTTCCTCATCTAGAATTATTTGGACCTCAATGGCGCCCAATGTGCGGCCAGGGTTGAGAACCACCATTTGTCCTTCATGTAGGTAAGGGGCAATTTGCCTGGCAATATCTCGATGACCATATGCGGGGATCACTATCATGATGATATCGCTCCGTTCTACAGCTTCTTGGATGTCGGAAGTGACATATGCAAGACGCCCAAAACCGGATGGGCCACTAGGATTCTGACTTTCTAATGTTATTCCGCCGCGGGCCTTAATCGCAGCAATATTTTCTGGAGTCCGGTTGTATAATGTCACCTCGAAACCCATAATAGCCAGATGGGCTGCCATAGCCTTTCCACCGTTCCCAGCTCCGATTACCGTATATCGAGTAGATGTATCGTTCATTCATTACTCCTTGGTTGTTTGCATTTTCAGCTGATATCCTGATTATTTAATAATGCGATTCGAACCTGCTCTCTCATGGGATCGCCAGTCTGCGGATCAACTGCTATGCAGGCTCCTCGTTTATCGATTCGGGCGATAATCTGACCTCTCCCGTAGGGATTGTTCTTTAGTTGGGGGGCGTCAAGGAGGCCAGATTTGACGGCCTGTGCCAACGTGGCCGGGTCGGTTAGGGGATCTTCAACCTTTCCAGAAGCCAGTGAACTGATCGCCTTGATGGTGAAGGCAGCTTCCCGGACCAATTCATTCGAACGGGCGGAAACTCGGCTGTCCTGAGTCATATCTGGAGCTCCAAAAGCATTTCCAATTGATCTCCGTGCCAATTTGCAGGATTCTATTACGTCTGCTACTGTGGCAGCATGATCGGCTTCAGAATATCCGACCACGTGGACGATGTGGGGGTGGAGCGCCATTTTCGTTCTTTACCGCAAGAAGGAATTCATCAATAGATACCGCGGGGCCCAGAAACACAGTTCGCTAACCCGCATGTTCGGCCAGCCGCAGAAAATTGGTTACTCCGGCAACATGTACACATTCTCCCAAAGCTCCCGCAACAATAGTTTTCATCTTAGCGATCCAAGTAGGGGGCTAGCTTTTTGATGCGTCTTTTTTGTGCAGTTCCCTTAACCTCTTGCATCCTTTGGTACTCCCGTTTAGCGCGCTTTGATCTTCTGCGGCGAAAGTGACTCTTGTGTCCTTTGGTTTGCATGATTTTTCCTGAGCCAGTTTTTCTAAAACGCTTTGAAGTAGCCTGATGTGTTTTGATTTTTTTCTTTCCCATATTTTCCTCCTGGATCTTGGATCATTTTCGATTTCGTCGTTTACTTTTGCGCAGCTTCTTGCGCCGGATGGCTTTCTTCTTTGCCAGCCCTCTGCGTTCACTTTTTGACATGTACCAACGCCTACGCCGTACTTCGCCCAGCTTCCCGGATCGAGCCACACTCTTCTGGAATCGTTTTAATAACTGTCTTTGAGTTTCATTTCTGCGCAATTCGACCTTAACCAAGATTAATCCTCCTAGTTTCAAGAGCATTTAAACGTTAAATGCGTCATGAAGCTAATTACATGGCTGCATGCCGTGTTATTGGCAAAAATCATACCTAAATCAATAAGTGTGTGGGATTACAACATTCTAGCTATATAGTTGTGATTTGAAACCCACTCCCCCGGGGAAAACGTAACTCTAGACGCAAATAGCTTGCCTAGAAGCCGAAATTTCGCTACAGCCATGCCCCCGTAAACTGCGAAATTTGTGATAAAAAATATTATAACACATGATAAAACCGAGCCGCCAAACCAGTTGATTTGGTAGGTAATTCTTTGGTGCAGCTTGGTGCAATTGCTATGGAAAGGATGGATTTTGTGCTCTTGGTGGACTATTTCTAGTCCATTCCATCGAGAGGATAGACACTATTTTCCCCCATGGAAAGGATGTCCACCCTCCCCGTCCAATTCGAAGTCAGACGGATATTTGTCTATCCTGTCTACGGAGCCAATAGTTTCTACACGGTGGTAGATAGGGTAGAAATAATGGACACTATATATAGTTTTCCCGCCACAAGGACTGTCAACGCCCCCGTTATTTGATTGTGCCGAAAAGAGTTGTGAAACAATTCTTTTAAGGCTACTAATCGATTATTATAAATACACCATATTATGATGCTCAATAGTATAACAACTACACCGATTACTACCCAAAACAATAAACTATCAATACCTCGAAATGGGGGTTTATAAATAAGAAAAGCAATTATTAAAAAGGCAGTAGCAAGTAGCAAGTAGTAAGAGAAGATCTTTCTTTACTAGAGAATTCATGTGTATATCCCAGAATATATTTGATGATTAAGTAGAGTATGCTTCATTTCATAAACCGAGTTGGTTTGCAATCCACTCTTCACTGGCCTTGTCTAACATCTCTTGCCAACTCTTAAAACATGTGTTCTTCCAAATGAAATCTTCCCATTCATCATCTGGTATATTTTCAAAGTGCTTGGTTGTCTCAATTGTGAAACCACTTTGTTCAAACATCTCGTCAACCGATTCAAAGTTTGAATTTTCTTTCAGGAATTTGACTGTCAATAAATCTGAAATCGGTAATTGATTTTCACCATCTAGTGCGTTGGCTTTTTTTTGTAATTCCTTGAGCTTCTTTTGTATATCATCTAATCCGTCAACTGAGAATTTCATAATATCTTCCTCTTGTAAATATGATCTAATTGGATTTAGATTTTAATTCAGCATGTTTTTTTGATGCTTCGTGACCAAGAGCTTTACTGATGATCTCTACTTGTTGCCGGACATACTCAAGGGCAATGTGTTTTTGAGTATCTGGCAATTGCCAAAATAGTTTGATTAATTCTTCGTCTAGAGGATCCAAGTTGCCTTGAGTGACTTTTACGCTATCGGGATAGAAATAACTAACCGGTTTATCATAATGCACGGCTATTATTAGAAGCGCGGCAGCACTTACTGAAACCCTTCCCCTCTCCAGATCAGATACCGCAACCCTGGTTTTTTGCAATCTTCTTGCTAAATCTTCCTGGGTTTCATTTGCTTGTAATCTTGCTTGTTTTATTCTTTCACGTAAATATTTATTTGCTCTGTCATCTTTCCCATTCTTAAACATAAGTCACACTCCATCGCAATTTGTTACTTCATTGTAGCATTAAATGGACAATTCCCTCTTGACAAGGGCGTCGCAATTAGTTACATTTTTGTAAATACAAGCTGCTGAGCTTTTTTTTATCGGCAAGTCTTCCGGTTTTGTTGTTGCAATGAGTCAGGTATAATTACGCCATGAAACAGCTACCCCCGCGAAAAACTTTTACACTCGCACTCTTTTTTATTGGCCTTCTGTCTGCTCTTTGGTTTTTAATTCCCCGACCAACATATGCTAACGAAGCTGAATCCGGATATTACATAACCGGGCGTATATTTGATCCCCAGGGCCAGCCCATCGTCGCTGCGGAAATCAGTGCACGCATACCCGATGAAGAAGAAGCTATCGCCGAGGCGGAAAGCCAGGAAGACGGTTCCTGGGGACTGGTTCTGAACCACGTCCCTGAGGAAGTGTCCGTCCATATTCAGCGCTACCACTTTGTTGACCAGGTGATTGAGCTGGACGCGGTAGATTTGGCTAACTTAAAAGATACGAGTATCTTGCGGATTGAGGAGTTATCACTAGAACGAAAAGTTACCGCCGGGTTCTGGATTGCGACTGCTATTTTTATCATCGTGCTGCTGCTGATTGCTTTTGAAATATTACATAGCACCACGGCCGCATTACTGGGCGCTTCTGCTGTGCTTCTGATCTCGGCACTCGGGACCGCGTTTGCCCCATCCATATATATCCTCAATTTTGAGCGCGCCCTGACATATATCAACTGGGAAGTGATTTTCCTGGTGATGGCGATGATGATTGTGGTTGCCGTGATTGAAGAGACCGGCATCTTTCAATGGACGGCGTTCCAGGCTTATCGATTAAGCGGAGGCAGGAGTTGGGTACTGGTGCTGATTTTGATGGCTTTCACGGCGGTCGCCTCGGCCCTGCTGGATAATTTCACCACCATGCTCCTGATGACACCTATCAGCTTGCAGATCGGGCTGGCGCTTGGCATTAACCCCCTGGCATTGATCATTCCCGAAGTGCTTGCTTCAAATGTGGGCGGCATCTCAACCTTGATAGGAACGCCGACAAATATCCTGATCGGGGCCTCTGCCGGGATTGGGTTCAATGATTTTCTAATTAACCAAACAGGTGGCGTAGTGATTGCTCTGATAGCAATGGGAGCTTATGTTATTTGGCATTACCGTAAGGAGTGGGCCAAAGTCAGCGGGGGGATCTCCGAAACGTTGTATGACAAACTAAAAGAGAATGGACGAATCCGTGACCCGGATGCTCTCAAGAAATCGGGGATAGTGTTTGTATTGACCCTTTTTGGTTTTGTGCTCGGCGAAAGGATTCATGTGGTGCCAGCTGTTCCAGCGATTATCGGTGCCACAGTTTTACTAATTTGGCTCAAACCCGACATCCATCAAATGATTAAGGCGGTTGATTGGACAACCCTGGTTTTCTTTATGACATTGTTCATGGTCGTTGGAGCTGTGCAGGAAGTCGGACTGATGGCCCTTGCGGCTACAGGTATCAGCCAGATTGTTGGTGAAAATTTAGGGTTAGCTATTTTCGTGATTGTAATTGGGGTCGGATCACTCTCAACTTTTATCGCTAACATTCCGCTGGCGGCTGCGATGCTGCCGGTGGTTGACTTTTTATCCGGCTCAATCCCGGGGGCCAGCAGCAAGGTTTTGTATTACGCTCTCTCAATGGGTGCTGCTATGGGTGGAAATGGATTTCTCATTGGGGGCGAAGCAAATCTGGTCACAGCGGGCATCACCGCCCAGGCGGGGTCCCCGATTTCGTTTAAGGAATTTTTCAAAATCGGTTTACCAATTACCTATATTACACTGTTCATCGGTTATTTGTGGCTGATGATTCGTTTTGGAGCCTTCTGAGAGGTCAATTATGAAAACTATTCTATACCCCACTCGCGGCGGTCAAACAAGTTACCTGAACCAGGATGCTGTGATTAAACTCGCCAGGGAGGGAAAGGCAAAGTTGATTTTCCTCTATGTCTCAGATGTGCAGTTTCTGGAGAAACTCGGTTATGTCAGATACACCAGGGTGGTTGAGGAGGAATTGGAAGATTTGGGAGAGTTTCTGCTCACCATGGCTTGTGAACGTGCCGGAAATGCTGGCTGGAAAGCCGAGGCAGTTGTCCGTCAAGGTGTTTTTCTGGAAGCGGTGAATGAAGTAATTCAAGAGCATCAGGTCGATATATTAGTAATCGGCGCTCCTGGTTCCACCCATGCGGTCACCACGATGGATTTTCTACAAAATTTGATCCAGGAAATCAAGGACACACACCAAATCGAAGTGTTGGTCATTCAAGATGGACAATTGATTGACCTCTAATCTGTAATCCATTGAGTGCATTTTCTTGTGAGTGGGAGTTTGTCCTCAGCAGAGGGTACTGTGTATATTCGCGCAGAAATATACGCTAAGAGGCGTGCAAAACTACCTTAGACCTGAATCAAACTGCGATTTAGAATGTACTCTCCGTAGAGAATCACATTTTCCCACCCAATAGGGCTGATATGCAAAAACACCCAGAATGAGGTTTTACATGGGAGGGGCTCGATTAAAGGGTAAGGAGTTTCATATACTATAAAACTTTAGCTTTAGAAAGCGTGCGCGCTTTCATTACTTAATATACGATACGTGAAATATATCAACTAGCATTGGCCTGACAGGAATATATTTTTTGCGCTTATTTTGTCAGGTTAATTTTTATGGAAATGGTGCAAATGAATAATGAACCGTGGTTTAAAAGCGCAGTTTTTTATCAAGTTAATGTTCGGGCGTTTTACGATAGTAGCGGGAATGGAATTGGTGACCTGAATGGGTTGACCGAAAAAGTGCCCTACCTTGCAAATCTAGGAATTGATTGCATCTGGATTATGCCAATTTATTCTTCCCCGTTAAACGATGATGGCTATGATATTGCCGATTTTTTCGATGTGCATCCCGATTTAGGTACACTTGACGATTTTAAACGTATGGTTGAGGTAGCACATCAGAAAGGGATTCGGATCATTGCTGATTTGGTGATCAATCATACCTCTGACCAGCACCCCTGGTTTCAACAGGCGCGGCAAGACCCGCAATCTGAATACCGCGATTATTATGTCTGGAGTGAAAGCGACCGGAAGTATCAGGATACCCGTATTATTTTTCGGGATGTCGAGACGTCTAACTGGACCTGGGATGAACAGTCCGGGGAATTTTTCTGGCATCGATTTTATTCTTCTCAACCAGATTTGAATTTTGACAACCCCGCTGTGCGGGAAGAGATGAAAAACGTGGCTAAATTCTGGCTGGATTTAGGCATTGATGGCTTTCGTGTTGATGCAGTACCTTATTTGTTTGAACGAGAAGGCACGAACTGTGAAAACTTACCCGAAACCCACGATTATTTAAAAGAGCTGCGCCAATATATTGATCAGCATTATCCGCAAGCAGTATTGTTGTGCGAGGCCAACCAGTGGCCTGCCGATTTGCGTCCTTATTTTGGTGATGGCGATGAATTTCATATGGGCTTTCACTTCCCCCTAATGCCTCGAGTTTATATGGCTTTGGAAAGCGGGGAAGTGACCAAAATTGTCGAGATTCTCGATCAGACACCTGAAATTCCGGAAAACTGTGGGTGGTGCACCTTTTTGCGCAACCACGATGAATTAACACTGGAAATGGTGACAGAGGAGGAGCGCCAGTGGATGTGGGAACGTTATGCCCCTAAACAGCGGATGCGCCTAAATTTGGGGATACGTCGAAGATTAGCGCCGCTACTGGGCAATGATACTCAAAAAATTCGGCTGGCGAACTCACTCCTGTTTACTTTGCCCGGTTCCCCGTTCATCTACTACGGTGATGAGATTGGAATGGGTGACAATATTTGGCTGAACGACCGCGATGGCGTTCGGACACCAATGCAGTGGTCATCCGAACGAAACGGCAGTTTTTCGACTGCGCCCAAACATAAATTGTTTCAGCCGATCATTGATAGTGTGGAGTTCCCGTTGGCTAAGTGCAATGTTGCCGTCCAAATTGAAGATCAGGAGTCTTTGTTTACTAGCATAAAGCAGATGATTGAAGTGCGTGGTGAGCGGTCGGCTCTTTCCATTGGGCGTTTCCGTTGGGCAGAAAGTGGGGAGAACCCCAATCTGGCAGCCTATTTTCGCGAGGATGCGGAAAGTTGCATCCTTGTGGTCAATAATTTGTCTGCACAATCGGTTGAAGCTAAGATTGTGGTGGGTGGCTTGCGTGCAACGAGTTTGTTTAAGGCGAAGCGGGAGTATATAGTTGAAAATGGGAAATTAGCCATATCCTTACCGCATCATTTTTACGACTGGTTGTTAATTAGCCCTGAAATTTAGTTATTAACCGCTTATTGCACAACATGATCTCATTTAAGAGAGGAAAACACCCCCATGTTATAATGAAGGCAATAAATCCGGAACCTATGTTCAGGGGATTCGAGAAGACAGGAGAAATCGACTTACACACTTTTTTAGAAGGAAGAGCAATTATTTAAGGGGGAAGTTGATTTGATTGATCAAGTAAGCCATTGCCGTAGCTTGTGACTTAAGCGCTTCTCAGGATCTGGTTTGCTACCGGATCTCTTTTTTATATATTCCTATTTTCCCCTGATCGACAAACTAAAGAATCCTTGATTTGCGATAAATAATTCGATGTGCGATAAAAAGATGAAAAAGATACTAACATTGAGCCTGAATCCCTCATTAGATCGTACCCTGATAAAGAAATATTTAAGTGTGGGCTATAGCAATACGGCAGTCGGAGAATCTGGTTTTGACCCGGCAGGGACCGGGATTAATATTGCGCGTGCATTGCATCAAATGGATTGCACGGTTGGCGCAGTTGTGCTGTTAGGAAAGGATGCGACGGGAAAGGCGTATAGCGCTATCGCGTCGGATTTTGATTTCGAGGTGGTTTCAGTGGCGGTGCCCGGCAAGACCAGGAGCAATACAATTATTTTTGATCCCAGTAATAATACTGAAACGAATATTACTGAATTGGCAGGGATGCGCAAAGAAAAGGATATTGACCTTGTACTGCGTGCTTTGGTTGGGTTGATTACTCCAGGAGATTATGTAGTGTTTGGCGGAGATGCGCCTGAAGCTGTCCCGCCGGGTACTTATGCTAGATTAGTTACCTTTGCGAAAAACCAGCATGCACATGTTTGTGTGGTTGGCGGGGGCATGTTATTTGAAGAAGCGCTTGTGCAAAAACCGGAAATTGTTGCGGTCACACAAATTCAACTAGAAGGTATTTTTAGTGTTCCCCTTAGAGATCAACATGATCTGGTGGAATATGCAAGAAAGCTGCTGTCAGAGGGTGTTGATGAAGTGTTGATCTTGGTACCAGAAGAAAACGAAGTATATTTTATTAATAAAAACCGCGCTGTGCAGGTTGCGTTTCCAGCAGAAGAGCAGGAGGGAACGGCAACCGGTGTATGGGATACGTTAATTGCCGGTTTTTTGGCAGGTAAAGTAAAAAAGCTTGATATTGAAGAGTCGTTGGGGTTGGGCGCGGCTGCTGCCAGCCTCGCTGCGGCGGAAATCGGCTATGATTTCCCCGAACTTGAGCGAATTGAAGAACTTACGGAAGACGTATTGGGTGAATCTTTGGATGAAGATCATCCAGACGAATAAACAAACAAGCAGATATTATTAATGACTTACGGGTGTAAATAAATGAATGAATCAAAATTAACACCGCTGATTATTATTGCCTCAAACCGTGGGCCCTACTCTTTTCGTGCGAAAAAGAACGGTGCTTTTGAAGTTGAAAGAGGTGCGGGGGGACTTGTAACCGCGCTGGGCGCACTGGCACAGCAGCACGAGGTTGTCTGGGTGGCCGCTGCAATGAGCAAAGGTGATAAAAAATGGGCCGACCAACATCAAGATGGCTTAGAGGAAATTGATGGCATTTATCTTAAGTTGATCAATCCGAATAAAAAAGAATACGATAATTATTATAATAAAATTGCCAACCCTTTGCTGTGGTTCACTCAACATCAGCTATGGAATACGGTCAGCGATCCCGTGATTGATGAGGATATTTGGGAAGCATGGAAAGACGGCTATCATCCTATTAATCGCGACTTTGCAGAAACCATCGCAAGTGTCATCCCCGATAATGATCGGGAGGTGATTGTCCTGGTGCAGGATTATCACCTTTATCTTGTGCCTTATTATTTACGAGAACTGATTGGTCGACGTGCGCATATTCAGCCGTTTTTGCACATCCCCTGGCCGGGTCCAGATGCATGGCGCGTTTTGCCGGGCACCATGCGCGAGGAAATTCTAAAAGGTATGTTGTCTTCCGATATGATTGGTTTTCAGACGCGGAAAGATGCCTTTAACTTTGTGCAAACCTGCCGTTTTTATCTGGAAGATGCCCATTCGCATGGTTCACGCGATGCGATTACCTACGGTAATTACCGTGTGCCTGCAAAGGCGTATCCGATTTCAATTGATGTGAAGCAGGTTGAGGAGTTGATGCAGGATCCTGAAACCTTGTTTTTTAAATCCCAACTGGCTGATTTTATTCGGGGGAATAAATTGATTTTGCGGGTTGACAGGGTTGAGCCAAGTAAAAATATTTTGCGCGGGCTGGATGCTTTTCGCACATTATTAAAATTACACCCAGAATATGTGGGCGAGGTGCAGATGCTGACTTTATTGGTGCCTTCGCGGATGGGCGTGAGTGAATATCAGGATTATTTGCAAGCGGTGATGGCAAAAGCAGGCATGATTAATGCAGAGTTTAGCAGTTCGTTTTGGGAACCGAGCCGTATCATTGTTGGAGATAATTATTCTCGTGCGATCGCGGCAATGCAGCTATATGATGTGTTGATTGTTAACCCCATTGCTGACGGGATGAATCTTGTGGCAAAAGAGGGCGTGTTGGTCAATCAAAAAGCGGGTGTATTGGTCTTGTCCGAATATGCCGGCGCATTCTATGAGATGGGCGACGCCGCCATTAGTATTTCTCCATTTGATGTTTATGGTACAGCGCAAGCCATGCATATCGCATTGAATATGCCAATAGAAGAACGTTTTGATCGATCTAACCAACTGCAGGGGATTGTTAGAAATTCTGATGTCAATCGCTGGTTTTATTCCCAGGTCGAAGATGCGATTGCATTTTCCAGAAACCAGGATAAAAATTCAGTAACACCTTCTACGCCAGATACGGCCATATCGGAAAGCTCAGCTACGGACTGAGGCGTACCGTCATCGATGACGCCAATTGCAAAAGATTCACATTCCCCAGATTTTCTAAGTGCTCTCGCGGCAACGAAGGCGGCTGTATCGGTGATGTCGTCGCCAATAAATACAGCACCGTCCAATTTGTATTCCTCAATCAAAGAATGAAGAGCTGTGCCTTTGTTGATCGGAGTAGGGGGACGAAGTTCAAATATCAAACGCCCTTCAAATAATTTTAATTGATGCTTTTCTGCAGTTTGTGTAATAATGGGTAAAAAGAGTTTTTGTACCTCAACTGGGTTTTCTGTTTGCCGATAATGAATGCTGAGGGTTACGATTTTATTTTCAATCTGCATACCGGGCACTAGCTGCACATCTAATTCTTCAGCTGCGGCTTTAATTTTTTGCTTGTAGAGGACGGCTTCTGGTAGTACTTCAAGCACATTATTGTGATATCTTTCAAGGCCGTGGTTACCAATATAGGTTAGTCCTTCGATATTTACGAGCCCTGCAACATCTTTTCCTGCTCGGCCAGAGACCACAGCTACGGTTGCTATTGTTTTTTTTAGCTCGGAAAGTAAGAGATGGTTTTGAGGAAGGATTACAGCTTCATCCGGTTCCGGAACAATCCGGCTGAGGGTGCCGTCAAAGTCACAAAACAGGCCGATACGCTTACGCTGAAATAGTGGTTTAATCTTTAAAAAAGGTTCCATTTTCCCATCATATCATAGTGGATAATTATCTTGTGCCCGGAGTGAGGTGTTCTGACACCAAGTGGAACGTTATAAGACGGATCAATCCCTAAGGCAGGGGGAATTGTATCTTTTCAGAGAGTAAATCTCAAGAAATCCGATCCTTTTTTCCGAACCTTACAAATCAGGGTCATTTTGGGTGCAGTTTTTTGTTTACACTAAAGCTGCCCGACTTTAATATTTTTATTGCTAGATTCAATAACCGCTTGATTAGGTCTTTTATTATTCTAGGCTGTCATCCCGATAGTGTGAACCGCGACTCAAGCGATTTTGACGAGCAGAGCGAGACACGAGCAGAGCGTTCTGGATACTGTTACGCAATCCAATCAGGCCGTCGGTCAGGCGAGTTTTGCGGTAAAACTCCTCGATATCCGACCAGAGTTGGCGTAAATTGCGAGTGGCTCTCCGCAAGCGGTATTCACTGCGCACCAAGCCCACATAATGCCACATCAGATTGCGGATGGTCTGCATATCCCCTTGGATCAAGGCAGGGTCGGCGTCATATGCCAGACCGGAGACATCCCAGGCGGGAACATCTCTTTCAGAAATCGGTGGTTTTGAATCTCGTTTTTGGATATCCTGCGCAGATCGCGCTCCCCAAACCAAACCTTCAAGAAGAGATGTAGAGGCTAAGCGGTTAGCGCCATGAATACCGGTGCAGGAAACTTCCCCTACTGCGTACAATCCATCCAACGATGTATTTCCCCACATATCCACAAGCACCCCACCACAAAAATAATGGGCAGCGGGGACAACGGGGATGGGCTGCCGAGTGATATCCAGGTCATGTGTCAGACAGGTGGTGTAAATTTGGGGGAACCGCTCCCTAATATAATCGGGTGGTTTGCGGGTGGCGATGTCCAAGCAGACATAGGGGTAATCATTTTCGAGCATCTCCCAATAGATGGCTCTGGCGACGACATCGCGGGGAGCTAAATCTTTCCATTCAGGAGCATAACGCTCCATAAACGGATCTCCTTTTGGAGTCAGCAGGATGGCACCCTCCCCACGCACGGCTTCAGAGATCAGGAATTTATTCACTCCCGGCATGCTCAGTGCGGTGGGATGAAATTGGATATATTCTGTATTCACTACCCGCGCTCCAGCCCGGTAGGCCATTGCCAGGCCATCGCCGCGGGCTCCAGGGGGATTGGTTGTATTGAGGTAGATCTGTCCCAAACCGCCGGTTGCCAGGACGATATGACTCGCCAGGATCAGGTTAACTTCTCTTTTGGTTTGATCGAAGACATAAGCCCCATGACAGGAAATCGGTTCATAGACAGCCAGGGGGTCACGGGCATGGTGTGGAAATGTGATCAGGTCTACCACAGTATGGGAGGTCAGTATCGTAATATTGGCTTGCTCCTGCACTTTGTTCATTAAGGAGGTCATAATTGCCCTACCGGTTGCGTCTCCAATGTGAAGGATCCGCGGCCGGGAATGGGCACCTTCTAACCCGAAAATCAAATTACCACTTGGATCTTTATCAAATTTTATTCCTGAAGATTCTATGAGAATCTCATTAATCAATTTTGGACCTTCGTCTGCCAAGAGCTGAACGGATCTGGGATATGAGATCCCCGCACCAGCTCTCAGGACATCTTCAACCAGAATTTCTGCAGAATCATTTGGCCCTCGCCCCACGATGCCTCCCTGGGCATAGAAGGTATTTGATTCAAGGGGAGTATCAGAACGCGTTAGAAGGGTGATCTGCCGCTGACGATCGATTGCCAATTTGAGCGCTGCTGTGGCGCCTGCAATCCCGGAACCGATGATAAGGGTATCTGTTTGCATACTTAACCAATTATGATCATGCGCTCGACCGATTTTGCGGCTTTAAGCCTGATTTCCTCGGGAATAGTTACTTCATATTGATTGAATTGTAAAGCCTTGAGTGTGTCTTCCATCGTGATCTGATTCATATGGGGGCAGCGTACGGAGCAAAGCCGCAGCATTTCTTTATCGGGGTTGGATGCCGCTATGTTATCGCCCATCGAACATTCTGTCAGCAAGAGATATTGCGGAGCCTCTGTTTCTTCCACAAACCGGATCATGGAACTTGTGCTGCCTGAAAAATCAGATGCTGAAACTACTTCCGGGCTGCATTCGGGGTGGGTGAGAATGACCACCTCTGGAAATTGGGCGCGAACGTTTTGAATATCTTTGACCGTGAATTTCTCGTGAACCTCACAGCGGCCGTGCCAGCCGATCATGTGGTAATCTATATCTGTCTGGGAGCCTGCCGTTGGCCAGGTTAAAGTCGGGAAAATGATATGTTTTCCAGTCTCGCGGGCAACATTTTTGGCCAGATATTCATCTGGTAAAAATATCACAGTATCAGTGTTGAACGATTCGACTACTGCATTTGCATTTCCGGAAGTGCAGCAAATATCGACCTCGGCTTTTACATCAGCATAGGTATTTACATAGGCCACAATAGGTACACCTGGGAATCGCTCTTTTAATGCCCTGACATCGGCTGCAGTAATGCTCTCGGCAAGAGAACAGCCTGCTTTTTCCGATGGTATCAGGACAGTTTTTGTAGGATTAAGAATCTTGGCGGTCTCCGCCATAAATTTCACTCCACAAAAAACGATGATGTCCTTTTCGGTGTGGGCCGCCATACGGCTCAGATAAAGAGAATCTCCTACAAAATCAGAGATGGAGTGATAGAGAGTCGGTTCCATGTAATTGTGGGCCAGAATAACTGCGTTTTTCTCTTTTTTGAGTTGATTGATCTCGTAAGCAATTTTGGCTTTGTAGCGTAATTCAACATCGGGGACGACGTTTCTCAGTTTGGTGGATAAATTTTGATAAATCTGTTCTACCGACATATTTTCTCCATTATTTTTTATGCGACCCATTTCATCGCGAATACCACGAAAGAATAATTGTGCAATGTTATTATTAAATATTTTGTTCGTAGTATCCGTAAAATATGCGATTAAAACAATCTCATGCTCACATCGAAATTTGGGACCGAATGCGTGAGCGCCCCGACCGATATAAAATCCACGCCCATTTCTGCGATAGCGAGTACGGTCTCCAGGTTGACATTACCGGATGCCTCCAGGGGAATGAGTCTGTGGGTAATATTAACGGCCTCGCGGATCATCTCGGGTGACATATTATCAAGCATTATCCTGTCAACGAGAAGCGTGAGGGCAGTTCGAAGTTCATCCAGGTCTTTGACCTCGATTTCAATGGGGATCCTATTCCCATAGGTTTTTCTCACCTTTTGGATGGCCTCGGCCACTCCCCCGGCCGCGTCGATATGGTTATCTTTGATCAGAGCCATGTCATACAATCCCATACGGTGATTAGTGCCGCCTCCCTGACGAACGGCGTATTTATCGAGGATCCGAAAACCGGGTGCTGTTTTACGAGTATCCAATATTACGGCATTCGTTCCCGAGATGGCCTCCACATATTGACGGGTCAACGATGCAATCCCTGATAGACGCCCCAAAAAATTGAGGGCTGGTCTCTCAGCAACCAATACTGCCCTCCCTGGACCAGAAATAGTGACCAATACCTGCCCAGGTTGGACTTTTTCCCCATCTGAGGTCGATGCCTCAAAAGAGATCCCTGCATCAACCCATTTGAAGATGGTTTCGACCACAGGCAGACCCGCCACAACACCTGAATCCTTGGCTGTGATCCGACATTTTATAATTTCGTCTCCCAAAGTAGCCGTACTGGTAACATCTCCTCGAGTAAAGCCCTGGCCAATATTCTCTAAAAATCCGTCGGGCGATAAATCTTCGGCCAGGCTGAGTTCGATCAATGCGATGACAGCCGAGTGTTGTAATTCGAGCGGCAGCGCTTTCCAGGCGGGAATATTTGAATAAGTTGGCATTTCTTTTCCGATTATCGGCATTTAGTTGCCCTTTATGCTAACATTTAAACTGCGATTGTGGATGATTCGGAGAGTCTGGATTCCCTTGATTCCGTGCCTTGTGTTTTCGACCTATCTACTTATCGCTCTTGAATATTTTGTATAAGGCCGCGAATTCTCTGGATAAATTTTCACACAGAGGGCTTATTTATCCGCCACCACGGTCACCATTTTTAGACCTTTATAAAATTACCTATGACTGTTGGCTCTATACCTTTGAACTACATGACGCTCTTGTCACGTTAAAGTCATCATCTGGAGAGTTGATTAAGCTTAAGAACACTTCATAGCTGGTAATTGTGAAAAACATCAACTATCGAGATACCTGATTGATAGTACATGGTGTGATGACTCCTAAATTTCACTTGCCCAAACCCTTTGGTTCGCATAATTTTCCGGATCCGGTTTTCCGAAAACGCTTTGATGTAGCCTGATGAGTTTTGATTTTATTCTTACCCATAATTTCCTCCTGGATCTTGGATCATTTTCGTTTTCGTCGTTTACTTTTGCGCAGCTTCTTGCGCCGGATTGCTTTTTTCTTTGCAAATCTGCGGCGCTCACTTTTTGATACGTACCAGCGTCTGCGCCGTACTTCAACCAGCTTCCCGGATCGAGTTACACTTTTCCGGAATCTTTTTAATAACTGTCTCTGTGATTCATTACGGCGCAATTCGACCTTTACCAAGATCAATCCTCCTAGTTTTAAGAGCATTTAAACGTTAAATGCGTCATGAAGCTAATTACATGGCTGCATGCCGTGTTATTGGCAAAAATTCTACTTAATTAAGTAAGCGTGTGGGGGATTACATCATTTTAGGGAAATAGATGTGTTTTGAAACCCACTCCCCCTGGGAAAACTTAACTCTAGACGCAAATAGCTTGTCTAGATGCTGAAATTTCGCTACAGCCATGCCCCCAAAACCGCGAAATTATTGACAATTAATATTATAACATATGAAAAAACCGAGCCGCCAATCCTGTTGAATTGTGGTCATTTTCTGGTGCATTTCTAGTGCAATTAGCATGGAAAGGATGGATTTTGTGCTCTTGGTGGACTATTTCTAGTCCATTCCATCGAGAGGATAGACACTATTTTCCCCCATATACAGGATTTTCACCCTCCCCGTCCAATTCGAAGTCAGACGGATATTTGTCTATCCTGACTACGGAGCCAATAGTTTCTACACGGTGGTAAATAGGGTAGAAATAATGGACACTATATATAGTTTTCCCACCATGGGGACTGTCAATGCCCCGTTATCTGATTGTTCCGACAAGAGTTGCGAAACACCCCTTAGAAGGCTACTAATCGATTATTATAAATACACCACTATTGATAAACATTCACTTGGAGCATGTTCATGAGCGGTCTTGAAAAACTGGTAACTTTATTATCCGAGATGAACTCCATAGGTGAAAAGGTCTCTGAGATCACCCAACGGCCGGCCTCCAGAGGACATACCGGGGAGTATATTGCTGCAGAGATCTTTGATATTGAGCTAGAAGAATCGGCGAATGCAAAAGGATTCGATGGCCGATTTAGAAGCGGATCCCTGGCCGGCAGGACCGTCAACGTTAAATGGTACGGCAAACTGGAATATATGCTGGATATAAACCCTGACGCCCTTCCAGATTTCTTCCTGGTTATGACCGGTCCCAAAGCCTTAGAGATGACCTCTAAAGGGGGCATACGGCCCTGGTTGATCGACTATGTGTTTTTATTCAATGCAGCTGAGCTAATGATTGAACTGAATGCCCGAGGCGTGAAAATTGGAATAGCAACAAGTGTCCAGAAACATGAGTTCCAGGCTGCTGAGATCTTTCCCAACAAAAGGAGCATGGTCTATCGTATGACCGATGATCAAATGGGAAAGCTCCTGGCTTTTGGATCCGGATTGGCAGAAAGCTGGTATTAGGATACTTATTCATGAACATAACGGCAAGATATAGAGAGAAGCTAGCTAACCAATTCGCAGGATATGAAAAAAAACCTACTTGTTATTGAACGGAATACACGAGACTCGCTTACAAACCTTTTAACAGCAGAAGGTTACTCTATTTACACGGCAGAAACAGCTGGTGCTGGCCTGGAAGCGCTAAAGCGGCATAAGATCACTCACTCGGTTGTTCTTAATGCTATATCCATGCGAACAAATGGAGATAGGACCTGTGCTGCTCTAAAGAAAGCAGCTCCCAACCTTCCTGTATTGGTCTACTCTGACCAGGAGAAGCCGGCTAAGGCTGATATTCTGGTCCGCCCAGGGCTTTCTATCAGGAAGCTGGTCAACAGTATAGAGTTGTTTTCTCCGCTGGACAGGAAGAGCTGCATCCAATACGGAGACATCTTCCTGGACGAAGAGAAACAACGTGTGTTCACACCTAAGGGAGTTACTCACCTGAGCACCAAGGGAGCGCAGGTCTTGAAATACCTGATCAATAAGAAGGGCGCCCTGGTTTCCAAGGAAGAACTCTTTACCAGGATCTGGAAAACG
>Ga0075114_10000171_pt1 | contig 43771 bp, 52 predicted proteins | sample AntAceMetag02UKM_FD_69784 | JGI IMG/M metagenome (GOLD analysis project Ga0075114, IMG submission 69784) | Saline lake microbial communities from Ace Lake, Antarctica - Antarctic Ace Lake Metagenome 02UKM | ecosystem: Environmental > Aquatic > Non-marine Saline and Alkaline > Saline | place... | reverse complement strand
TTTGGAACGTCTTTTTGAATGCGAGGAAAAATTAGTGGGATTGGATGAGGTTTTTTATCAATCTGTTTTTGCTCACATGGCTCGGGAAGCGGCGATGCGATCAGAATTTACTCCCAAGATGATCGATTCTTTGGATTTCAGAAAGACGATTTATCGAGAAATTTTCCCCGATAGAGATCAGTTTGAATGGTATAAGGGTGCTGATGTGAAAATTGGTGCAAGAATAGCGGAATCTAGTAAGTATATTGTGGAGGCAATTAATGAGAAGGTTAAGCAGAAGGGGATTCTGGGTAAGGTTTTTGGTAGGTCGGCTAAGTCTTTTTTAAAGAGCTTTGCTTCGGAGGATATTAATGGCTCTCTTGAGAAAAAATATGAACAAGTTAGGTCTGTCGCGGATAAGATATATAGCACAGGCACCATTTCTATGTAATATGATATTGTATATTAGATTATACTAGTCATTTTAAATGAAAGTTTGTTTTCTTTAATATGAAAAGAGTTGAAGTTGGTAAGGCGAAGTGTTTTGTAATTTGTGCTCCTTCGGGTGCTGGTAAGACTACGCTTATGAATAAGATAATAGAGGGAAGCCGAAATATTTTTTATGATTCTGTTTCAGATACTACGAGAAAAATGCGTTCGGGAGAGGTTGACGGGAAAGATTATAATTTTATTAGTGTTCCAGAGTTTAAGTCTAGGCTTAAGAATGGCGAATATTTGGAAAATGCCGAGGTGCATGGTAATTATTATGGAACTAGGAAAGCGCCACTGTTTGATGCGATGGATGCTGGTAAGTCACCATTTTTAGTTATAGATGTTCAGGGGTTTTCTCAACTGCAGAAAAATATTCCCGAAGATAAATTGTGTGCGATTTTTATTTTACCTCCGAATGAGGAGGAGATTATTAATAGAATTAATAAGAGAGATGATATGAGTGAGGAAGATTTGAAGATAAGATTGAAAAATTCGAAGAAGGAATGTGCAGTTGCTCCTGAGTTTAGATATTGTGTAACAAATGACGACCTTGAAACAACTTATTCGATTATGAAATTTATTATTGGAAAAGAAATGGAGCTTAAAAGATATTAGACTCTATTCCAGGTGAAAACCATTAGGAAGATGAAGATTAGTGTTAGTGCGATTTGTTTATTGATTATGTAAAATATTGCTGCGGCGATTGCTAGTCCCCATAGAATGATTGGGAAATATGGAGATTTAGAATAGATTTCCTTTTCATCTTCTGTGATTTTTGCGAATATGAAACCCAGTGGAATCGCCAATATTAGTGCAATATATTCTATCATAAAACTTTTAAGGGGAGTTTCTTTTAAATTGTTATGGATTTTGTTGAAGATATCAAGAACGGCGCGGTATTCATTTATCCGACCGATACAATCTATGGCTTGGGCTGTGATGCTATGAATCCGGAGTCTGTTAAGAAGGTTAAGGAATTGAAGTATCGTGATGCTATGAAGCCAATGAGTGTTATTGCACCGTCGGTAGATTGGATTAAGGAGCATTGCGAGGTAACTGACGACCTGATTGAGAAATATTTGCCAGGACCATTTACCTTGATTTTAAAAAAGAAGAATGTCGATTTTATGAGAGATGTTGCTGATTGTGATACCATGGGCGTTCGGATTCCTGATTGTGAGTTTACAAAGTTTGTTGAAAAGGCGGGAGTTCCATTTATTACCACTTCTGTTAATTTTGCTGGCGAGCCTTTCGCCATTAAGATTTCTGATATTGATTCTAAAATTTTGGATTCGGCTGAGATAGTAATTGGGGTTGGTCAACTTGATGGTCGGCCTTCAACATTGATTGTTGACGGTAAGGAAATAAGAAGATGAAATTAGTTGACGTTCATGCGCATTTGGAAGATGCTAAGTTTAATGATGATTTGGATTCTGTGATTGATGGATTTAAGGAAGCTGGTGGTGAGTTCATTATTAATTCTGGAACTGATACTCAAAGAAACAAAGAGACTTTAGTGATTTCTGAGAAATATGATTGTGTGAAGTGTAGTTTTGGGATGTATCCGGTTGGTGATTATGATGATATTGATGGTTCGTTGAAATGGATTGAGGATCATAAAGATGTATGTGTAGCGATTGGTGAGATTGGTTTGGATTTTGATAACGAGGAGAGGAAAGAAAATGCTGAAGAACAGAAGAAGCTGTTTGGGAAAATGTTGGACTTGGCGAAGAAGTTGAACAAAACGGTTGTGATTCATTCGCGGAAGGCTGAGTTTGAGGCTGTTGAGATTCTGGAGAAAATGGAAATGAAGAATGTTGTTATGCATTGTTTTTGTGGAAAGAAAAGCTTGGTTAAGCGGTGTGTTGAGAACGGTTGGAGTTTTTCGGTTCCGCCGGTGATTAAGCGATGGAATAATTTTCAACTGTTGGTGGAGATTGTGCCGCTTGAACAATTATTAACAGAAACTGATGCTCCATATTTGGGGCCTGAAGCTGGGACTAGAAATGAGCCTGTGAATGTTGGTGTGACGATTGAAGAGATTGCGAGGATCAAGGGCGTTTCTGAGGAAGAAGTTAGTGAACAAGTGTTTATTAATGCGAAGAAGTTATTTGATTTATAATGGAATGGTATTTGATTGCATTGATCTCTGCTCTTTTTTCGGCATTTGCAGCTATCTTAGAAAAAAAGATTTTGTTTAAAAATAGTGCTTTGTCTCTGTCTTTTGTCCTGTCTTTTTTTAACTTGATTTTATGTATACCATTTTTCTTTTTTATAAATTATTCAATGGTTTCCGGTATTGCGCTTGGAATTTTATTTATTAAATCTATTTTGGCGGCTGTTGCCTTTTTGCTTGTTATGCAGGGAATTAAAACTATGGACATTAGCAGGGCGTTGCCATTGTTGGTTTTAACTCCCGCGCTTGTTGCACTTTTCGCCTTTATATTTTTGGGAGACTCTTTGAAAATTATAGAGGTGGTTGGAATGGCTTTCCTTCTTTTGGGATCTTATGTTTTACAAATTAATGGGAAGACTGGTCTTTTGTCCCCCTTCAAAAATTTTATCGAGACCAAGGGGAATTATTATATTTTAGGAGCTCTTGCTTTGTATACGACAACTGCGGTTTTGGACAAATTACTTTTGGGTGGATATAAGGTTCCACTTAGTGCCTTTATGGGTTATCAGCATTTGTTTTTCGCAATTATATTTTTCATCTTAGGATTTATTTTTCTTAGAGACGGTGAGATTAAAAGTTCTTTTAAGTTTTCTTGGAAAATTATAGGGGTTCTGGCGTTGGCAACTATTGTTTATCGTTATTCTCAGTATTATGCTGTTAGTGTGGCTCCTGTTGCTCTCGTTCTTGCCTTGAAGAGAACAGCTGTTTTCTTAGCTGTTTTATTCGGAGGCGTGTTGTTTAAGGATAAGAATTTATTAGAAAGGGTTGTTGCTACGGGTTTGATGATATTAGGAGCAGTACTTATTATTATGAACTAAATTTTATTCCTTTTGCTTTGTTCATTAGACCTTTTCGGTCTTCGGGAATGAGTTCCTTCAGTGATTTTTTCATATATTTTAGAACCATATTATGTTTTCGTTTTATACTTAGTTTTTTATTTGTGTGTGGTCCGCCGATGCATCCACCCTCGCAAAATAGACAATCTAGAAACTTTATTTTTGGATCGGGATTTTCTAGGAATTTTATTACATTGTTTATTCCGTCGAGGACTTTTATTTCATCTTCTTTTAGCATATCTTTTATGTGTGCCGTTTGGGCAAGTCCTCCCGATAGAGGATATATTTTTGTGTAATCGTTGTAGAATTTGTCAAACTTTTCTTTCTTTTTGAATAATGGGTTTTTTATTTTGTGTTTTGTGAATAATTCTTTTAATTGTTCGTAGTCAATTACTCCGTCTATGTATTTTGATGATTCTGTTTCCATTTTTTTAAAGTCGCATGGTGATAAGAATATGGTTTTGTGGTCTGGAAAATGTTTTTTGCAAATTTTTGCCATTGCTTCTACGGGGCTATCTACTTTGGCTAATTTATTTTTTAGCTTTGGAAATTTGTTTGAAATAGTTGTTACAATTCCGGGACATGGCGAAGATATAACTAGACCTTTGGATTTTTTGAGAAGTTTATGATATTCTCGGTTGACCATTTTGGCTCCGAAAGTTAGTTCTGTTACTTTGTCAAATCCTAATTTTTTTAATCTCCAAATTAAGTTAGGATATTTGAAGTCGGTTACGAAAGAGGGAGCTACTAACGCTATTGTTTTTTCGTTTTTGTCTCCGAGGATTTTCTCTATTTTTGGGATGTTATTTTTCTTCATTTGTTTTGCCAGCTATTTTTCGAGTTAAGAAGTTTTTTCAGCTGTGGCCATTTTTCTGCAAGGCACTTTTCTTTTGATTGGTATATTACACCTAACGGGATTTTTCCTGATTTAGAGTTGTAGTCAAATTCGTCCGCCATTTTTTCTGCTTTCTTTTTGTCGAAGTTATCATGTACTTTGTACATTAGCTTGTCTTTGGCGTTTGCTTCTAGATTGAAGATTAAACAGTCTTGGATTACCTCTACAAATGAGAATCCTTTGTGATTGATTGCTTTTGTGAATGTTGCGACCATGTGTGGGATATCTCGTGCATTTGTTCGTGCTACAAATGTTGCGTTTGATGCTAATGCTAATTTTACTGGATTCATTGGTCTGTCGAAAGTTCCGAGTGGAGAGGCTTTACTTACATATCCTTGTTGTGATGTAGGCGTTGGTTGTCCTGTCGTTAGCGAGAAGGATTGATTGTCGTGTAGGACCAGTGTCATGTCGGCGTTTTGTTTGAATGCGTGGACGAAGTGCGAGATTCCTTCTGAATATGTTCCACCGTCGCCTGCGAATGTTATGACTTTTAGGTTTGGGTTTCCGAGTGTTATTCCTACTGCTGTTGGAATTGCTCTGCCGTGAAGTCCGTAGATTCCTGATACGTTTAGGTAGTCGAACATTTTTGAACTACACCCGATGTCTGTTGTAATTGCGAAGTCGGTTTGTCTTGTCTTTTTCGATTCAATCATATTAGACATTGTTTTCTTTATCGCTGTTAGTATCATGTGATTTGGACAACCAGGGCACCACGTGTTTTCAGATTTTGTTCCTAAATTGTCTTTCATTTTAATAGCCCATTTATTTTAATTAATCCCAAAATTGACGAGACTATGAAAACACCTTGCAATATTATGAATATTGTGTCGCCTAGATAGATGCTGTAGATTTCTAAGCAGATTCCACCGATGATTAATAATGGGTAAGTGTATCTTCGTCTTACGTTTTTTCTCGATGAGATTAGAGACGTTCCTGCAATTATTGAGATTAGTCCTACAATTGCAGTTAATGTGTATATATTTATCATAATATGTCTTTGATTAATTTGTTTAGTTCGTCGGAGTGGAAAGGTCGGCCGTTGTATTTCAACAATCTGTTTTCAATCTTGATACCAGTTTTCTCTCTGATTAATCTTCCAAGTTGCCCTGTTTGGTTGCATTCAACTATAATTACATTTGAGGCCTTTTCAATTTCTTTTCTAATTTGTGAGGACATTGGTTTGCAATATAATATTTGTAGGAATTTAGCGTCGAGATCTTTTATTGCATCTTTGATAGCTCCGGACGTAGAACCCCATCCAATGATTAAATTTTTTGATTTTTTATCGCCGTGGATTTTTACCATCTCGAAATTCTTTTCGATGAACTTTTTACTTTCTTTATATTTTCTTTCTCTGTTGTTGGCATTTTCTTCCGTTAGTGAATAAAATTCTGTTGAGTTCCCGAACTTGTCTGTTTCGTAAGATGAATTTTTAATTAGAGAGTCCCCAGGAACAGGTCTTTTTATTTTGAACTTTTGAGTCTTTGCTGGTTTTTTGTTTGAGGAGAATTCTGATTCTGCTAGATGTTTGTCTCCAAGTAAAATAGAAAGTGTTCTGAATTTCTCGGCGAGGAATAATGCCTCTGATGTTTTCTCTATTGTTTCGATTGCATTTCCTGGTGTGATTACGAATCTTGGGAATTCCCCGTGGCCTGTTCTTAATGCGATGTCAAGGTCTGATTGTGATGTGTAAGTTGGGACGCCGGTTCCGGGACCTGGTCGTGAGGATAAATATACAGTCAATGGAATTTCTGAGATCCCTTGTAGTGATAATGCTTCTCCCATTAGGTCGAACCCTCCGCCGGAAGTTCCTGTCATTGTTTTTGCTCCTGCGAAAGACGCACCTATTGCCATGTTGGCTGCCGCGATTTCATTTTCGGCTTGGAATACCATTAGTTTGTCTTCGACTTGGTTTTTAGCTAGCTCGTGCATTGCATTTGTCGCTGGTGTCATCGGATATGCGATGTATAAATCTAATCCTGAGTTTCTTGCACCCTGTGCGACGGCCTGGCTGCCGGATAGAATTGAAATATCATTTTTTAATTGTTTCAAATTAGAGATTGTTTTTTGTGACTCGAATCCTTTTTTCGCTGAGATAATTGATTCACCCGATTCCTTAAATTGAGACTTTAATTCCTTATTTAATTCTTCTAATGGAATTCCGAGAATCTTGGTTAGAGCTCCAGCGAGTGCAACATTTAGGTTTCGGCCCTCATTCTTGAATTGTTCACCCAGAATTGTTATACCGTTTTTCTTTAGGGCTTGTTTGTGGGTTTTTAATGTTCTTTCATCGAAAGCAATCATGATGTCAATTTTTGCTTCTTGGGACTCTATTGGCTCATCAGAGATTGATAGTGTGTTGAAGTTGTGTCCTCCCCTTATTAATGATTGGTAATCTCGGTAGTTGAATGTAAAGTATCCGTATGATGATAGTACGTTTGATATAATTTGAGAAACTTTGTTAATTCCTTGCCCAGCTTTGCCACCAATTAGAACATTCAACCTCATGTGTTATTTAATTTAGGTAGTTATTTAAACTTTTGTTTGTATTTTATATTATGGAGAGTGTGATTGAAAGTTTTGATATCGTGAAGAGTTTGCCTATGGTTGCATGGAAAGTTGTGACGAAATATGAGGATCTGGGCGAGTTTGGGTTTCCGTGTTATTTGAAAGCAGATGTCGCTGGACATAAGACAGATATTGGGGCGGTTATTCGGTGTGACAGCCTCGAGGATGCGGAGAAAAAGCTGCGAAAGATGCATAAAGATTTTCCGAAAAATAAAATAGTTGTTCAGGAAACTTTTGAAGGCATTGAGATGATTATTGGATTAAAGAGTGATGATGTTTTTGGAAAATTGTTGATTGTTGGATTTGGTGGAATTTTTGCTGAGGTTAAGAAAGATGTTTCGTTTCGGGCTTTGCCAGTGACTCGGAAAGATATTGTTCAGATGATTGAGGGCTTGAAAGGCGTGGATGTTTTTAGGGCGCGAGGGAAAAAATACGATATGGAGAAATTTGTGACATTGATTGAAAAGGTTGCATATCTTGGCGATAAGATTGATATTAAAGAATTGGATTTGAACCCCGTGATTATTGGTGAGAAAGATTCTAAGATTGTCGATGCGAGAGTTGAGTTAAATTAGTTTTCCGATTGTGTCGCACATTTCTTTTGGGTCATCGAAATTTATTATACCGGCTTTATTCATAAATTCTTTTGCTTTTTCAATTTGTTTTTGTCCGACGAAGCAGGCGAAGACAGGCTTTCTCGATTTCATTAGAATTTTCGCTGTCGCTAATGATTCTGTCATTCGTTGTGGTGTTAGTAATATTATTGAGAAATCAAATGGATCTCTTTCTATAATCTCTAGTGTTTTTTCGTAATCTTCGGCTGGGGCGTCTCCGATTAAATCGATTGGATTATTATGACTCCAGTTTGGTTGTAAAAATTTGTTTAATTTTTCGGTTGTAGATTTTGGTAAAGATGGAACTTTGATATTGTTTTCTTCACATGCGTCAGTTGTTAGAACTCCAAGTCCACCGGCATTTGTTATTATTGCGGCTTTATTCCCTAGTTGTGGATATTTTTCTAAAATTTTTGCAACATCGAATAGCTGTTTTATTGAATTGGCCTGGATGCATTCCGCTTGTCTTAGGATTCCGTCGTAGACTCCAGCTTCTGAGGCGAGTGCAGCTGTGTGAGATTGTGCTGCTTTTTGCCCAGCTTTCGATTTCCCAGATTTTAAAACGACGATTGGTTTTTTACATTTCTTACAAGTTTCGATGAATCGTTTACCTCTACTCTTCTTTAAAGATTCTAAATATATTGTAATTACTTTTGTGTTTTTATCTTCGGAATAATATTCGATGAAGTCTGAGAAATCTAGTTGAGCACAGTTCCCGATCGATACGAAGCCTGATAATTTGGTGTCTGTGTCTAGGACGGCTGAGCCGATTGCGCCTGATTGTGAGATGAAAGCTGTTGTGCCCGGTTTTGAAATTCCTTCGAAATATGTTGTGTTGAGTTTTTGTGCTGGGTCAATTATCCCGTATGAGTTTGGTCCTATTAATTTTATGTTTGCCTCTGTGGCGATTTCTAATATTCTATTTTCTAATTTTGTTTCGCCGATTTCCGAGAAGCCTGCCGATAAAATTATTGCTGATTTTACTTTCAATTTTTGAGCTTGTCTTAGAATTAGTGGAACGCCCTTTGCTGGGATTGCGATTACGACGCAGTCTATTTGGTATGGAACTTCTAGAATGTCTGCATAAGTTTTGTGTCCGAGGATTTCACCGGCCTTTGGATTTACTGGGAATACTTTTTTGTCTGACTCTAATAGATTTTTGAAAACTGCGTGTCCGACTTTGTTTTCGTCTCTGGACGCGCCTACAACTGCATAAGTTTTTGCATCAAAGAATATACTTACATCACCCATGTAATGAATAATTGTTTAGAATATATAAAGATAGCGTCACGGGCTCACATTAATCCTTGTTCATCGATTCCTGCTTCATCACTGTCGATTGCCGCTGGTTCCGCTTGTGTTTCTGCTGGAGCTGCTACTGGCGCACTAGGTGCCATGTCTGCCGCATCTACAGAATTGATCATTGTTTTGAATTCTTCGAATTTGTCCGCCGGAATTCTTAGACCCTTTTTTGTAGGTCCGGTATAAGATTCGCTTTGTGTGTACTCTCTAATATCCAATCCAGTTTTACCGTTATACTCTCGGAGACCGATAACAATTTCTGTTATAGTTCCTTGGTATTCACCCTTCGGAATTTTGCCAATATCTTTTTCCATGAAGTGTTTTGTAAAAATGCGTATTTAAATATTTAGATAGTAAAAAAGAAAAAGGAAGGTCAAGCAACCGAAGCTATTTAACCTTCCACAATTTGACCGAAGCCAAAAAGATTCAACCGAAGTTGAACTAGTTAATACAGTTTGCAAAGGTTATAAAGGTTTCTGAGGACTTTGGGGTGGTTACAATTATATAAGAAAACGCCCACAGCAGGAGTCGAACCTGCGCGCCCCGAAGGGCCCGAGTTAGCAACCCGGTGCAATAACCACTATGCGATGTGGGCATGTAAAATAGGAGAAATGATGGGTTATAAAGTTTTCTTGACTAAGATTTATAAGTTCGATAATGTAGATTTGTGTATGGGTGATTTAAAGATACTATTTTTGAATGCTGGCTATTGTTTGGGAATAGATGGTTCAACAGTTGATTATATTCTGAAGAGTTATCGTTATGTTTATTGTTCGAAAAAAACAAGGAACGAAATTTATTCTAAAGTTAAGGGCCTTATTTTAAGAGAGAGTCCGGACCTTTTTTGTATGGCTGAGGTTGATAAAGGTTCTCTTAATACAGGGTTCGAAAATCAGATTTTGAAGTTAACTTCGAAAAAAGAATCCTTTTTTGATATCTCTGTTAAGTATGGAGAGGATAGTTTGTTGAGAAAATTTCCTTTGTCTTCGGGAAAGAGCAATGGGTTTATTTCGAAGGAGAAAGTTAAATTCAAGAAACTTTATTTTAAAAATGGGGCGAAGAAGTTGATATATGAGATTTATATTAAGGGGTTTACGATTTTGCTTGCTCATTTTTCTTTGAAGAAGAAAGTTCGGAAGAAACAGTTTGATGAGATAGCCGATTTGATGAAGGGTAGGAAAAAATAATTCTCTGTGGGGACTTTAATATTTTTGGCGGACTTTCCGAGGTGTATGATCTGTTGAGTAATGCTAATTTGGAGATTGCGAATAAAAAATCGGCGTTTACTTTTCCGGCTTATAAGCCAGATAAAATATTGGACTTGTTTATCTGCTCAAAAGATGTGAAGGTGAATAAGATAAGAGTTATTCAAAACGACGCTTCGGACCATTTGCCTGTGTTTATTAGTGTTTCTTGAGAGAGTTATTTTTGTAAATTTGTGGAACAATAAGTATTATAAAGGTTTTTTTTGTAGTTTTATAGTAGGCAGGTCAGCGAGCTAGCCCCTCGCTATTCGCAAATGGGCTTTATGGCGGACTGCAAGGCGAGACGTAAGATGAAGTCGTTAATGTCGTTGATTTGACGTTGAGAGTTTGTCCTTTTTGATCTTGTCTTTATGAAATGGGTCAGGTCAGGAATGAAGCAGCCCTAAGTTAAGATTTAGGTGCTTAAAGGGTCGCAGACTTGAGGATTATCAGTAACCGCTTGGCGTTGGATTTGAGCTACTCGTCGGCCTACGCTTAATTTTTCGGTCGAAGGTAATTTTATAAAGATATTAATTCTCTATTTATTATGGTGATGGGAAAGAGGGCGCAGTTTTTTTTGTTAGCAGCGGTGATAATTTCGGCTGTTGTAATTAGTTTAGGTATCACTGCAAATCGTGCTACGGTAAATCGTGAGCCAGGAAATTTCTATGATTTTAGTTATGAAGTGAAGCGAGAGTCTGGAGCAGTTTTGGACTATGAAATTTATACGGATATAACAAGTGATGATCAGGATCAGCCATTGGAGGAGTTTGTTGATTTGCTGGCGACCGATATTAGAGACAAAAATCCTGATGCAAACTTTGTTTTTCTTTATGGAGATAATGATAGTATGATATTTAGAAATTATGGCTCGGAAGATGCTTTTGGCGAGGGTGATTTGGCTACCGGTGCTGGTGCTGTAGCAATAAGTAGTATTTGCTATGGGGGCAGTTGCGAACTGATTACTACAGACTTTAGTACTTTTGACGAGGGTGCCGGCTATTTGGATTTGGGAGCTGTTGGTGATGAGGTTGGTGTAGTCGTCGAAGGGAATGATTATGAGTTTCCGGTTTCTGAGCATAGGCAAGTTATTTTTATAATGCAGAAGGGGGTTGGAGATGAGAGCTTTGTCGCCGTTAGCTAAGAAGAAACGTGGACTGAGCAATATAGTTGCTTATGTTCTATTGATTTCAATTACGATTTCGTTGTCGGTTCTTGTTTATGGCTGGTTGAGGTTTTATGTTAGTGGTGAGGATATAGAGGCCTGTTCCGACAATGTTAATCTTATCATAAGAGATTATCAGTGTTCTATAGCAGCTGGTGGCAGTGGGTCTTCTGATAGTTTGGTTGTTACGTTAAAAAATAAAGGATTGTTTAATGTGGATGGTTATGAGCTTAGAGTTCATAATGAAGATTATGCCGAGTTTGGTATTTATCTTCTCGATGAAAGTGGAGATATTATTAAGCCAGGTGCTGAACATAAGGCTACATATAATCTTTCTAACCCGAAATATTACCAGGATATTGATGGAGATGGTGATATGGATGATCAATTGGATGATATAACTCTTTTGGAGATTCAGCCTTTTGTTTATAAGGATGGAACTACTGAGGACATTCGTTGCAAGTCTTATTCTTCACAGAGGATTATATGTGGTGGATGATTACATTTATAAAATATGGAGACAAGTAATAATATGAAAAGAGGAAAGAAGAGAGGGCTTTCGCCGGTGATTGCGAGTGTCTTAATGATAATGTTGGTTCTGGTTTTGGCCGCGATGATTTTTTTATGGGCGCGTGGTTTTATTAGTGAGCAAATTGAAAAGTTCGGTAAGCCTGTAGAGGATTTGTGTGCTGATGTTAATTTTAAGGTATTGAAGGTAGATGACGGTCATGCTTTGGAAATTCTTAATAAAGGTAATATTGATATTTGGTATTTTAACTTGAAGATGTTTGACGATAGTGGAAACTCTAAGATGACTAAATTCGATGTTCGTGTCGATGCTGGGAAGGCTATTAAGCAAGAGGTTGCTTTGGTTATGGCTGATGAGACCGAGCCTGAAAAGATAATTATTTATCCAGCTTTGCTTGGTTCTGTTAGGGGTAAGGATTCGAACCAGGCTTATGTCTGTACGAATGCAGGAGTTACCATATGAGATTCATAGTAAACAAAATTGGTGGGTTTGGTTTGATCGAACTTCAAATTTGTAAACGAACTTGAAAGAGGGTATGATAATAATGAATAATAAAAAAGGTATAAGTGCGATTGTTGCAACGGTATTAATAATTTTAATTACTGTCGCTGCTATCACTATTATTTGGGCTGCTATCATTCCTATGATTTCTAACCAATTAGAATCTGGAACTGTTTGTTTAGATGCTGTATCTGGTGTTTAATTGAAGGACGAAGGATATACATGTGTTAATTCAGATGGAATAGTTACTTTACAGATTAGTAGAACTGCTAAGGATTTCGATTTGAATGCTATTCAGATTTTGATTTCTGTAGATGGTGATACTAATACAGAGACTAGAGATTTTGCTGATGAGGAGTTTGTGTCTAACGGTGCTATTGTAATCAATACATCAACTGGGTATCCTGGAGCTACTAAGGTTCAGATTGCACCTGTCGTAGGAGTAGGTAACACAGAAGAACAATGTGATATCTCAGCAACTAAGACTTTGACAGATTGTTAAATTAAATTAGATTTTTATTTTATTTTTAATTTTGGGCCCTTCGGGGCCCTTCGATATTTTTTGCGAACCTTTATAATATATAATTTCCTATATTCTGTATTGGGTTTAACCTATTTGAGGAGTTTGATAAAAATCAAACTTCAATTTTGTTAAACGAATTTGAAAGGAGGTATGATATAATGAATAATAAAAAAGGTATAAGTGCGATTGTTGCAACAGTATTAATAATTTTGATCACTGTCGCTGCTATCACTATTATTTGGGCTGCTATCATTCCTATGATCTCTAATCAATTAGAATCAGGAACGGTTTGTTTAGATGCTGTTAGTCAGGTTCAATTATTGGACGCTGGATATACATGTTACAACCTTGATGCTACCGATGCAAATGATAATGTTTCTATTCAGATTAAACATGGAGCTAAGGACTTTATTTTAGCTGATATCCAGGTATTAATTTCTTCTGGTGGAAGTACAACTCCAATTCTTTTAGTTGAGGATGAAGGTGTTGATCCTAATGATTTGCCAAAACCTAACGAAGAGAAAGTTTATGTGATTGATGCTAGTAGTATAACTGGAACTATCGATAAGGTTCAGATTGCACCTATTGTTTCTGTGGGTAATACACAAGAGTCTTGTGATATCTCAGCAACTAAGAACATTGCTGCTTGTTAAGCTAGATAATTAATTTTTATTTTATTTTTAATTTTGGGCCCCTCGGGCCCTTCGATATTTTTTGGGAAAGTATATAAACATAATTTATGTTTTATTTCTATGAGAAGTGTGGTTAAGAAGAGGGGGCAGGTTTGGGTCGAGACTGTTATTTATACATTGATTGGCTTGGCTATTATTGGTTTGGTTATGGCAGCTGCTTTGCCGAAGATAAATCAAAAGAAGGACGAAATTATAATAGAGCAATCTATTGAGGCTCTTGGAAATATTGATGATAAAATTTATGAGGTTCAGCGAGCACCTGGGAATAGGCGTGTAGTTGATTTGGAAATTGGAAAAGGTTTCTTTCTTATAGATATGGAGGAGAATCAAATTTCTTGGACAATCGAGTCTAGTTTTCAATATAGCCAGGAAGATGTGCCCGTTCCTTTGGGTAGAATTACCGTTACAACTACGAGTGGAAATCCCTGGGATGTTGAATTGAAAATGAATTATAGTATGGATTTGCAGTTTGATAGAGCCGAAGAGGGTTTGAAGCAACTGGATTCTGCGCCAACTCCATATAATATTATGATTGAGAATGAAGGGAAAAATGATCTCGGTAATATTATTATTCAGATAAGTGAGCCTTAGTCTTAAGTTAGTTTTATATATCATGATTGTTTATGTTTTTTATGGGTGATATGAAGATGAATCTTAGTCCGAGAGTACCTTCTATTCCGAAGTTTGAGGATAAGACTAAGATAGATGTGAGGTATATGGTTATTGATCCTTACGTGTCGATTCATATTTATTATGATGCGAAGTTGGGTGAGGTTATTTATGACGTTGAGGAGCCGATACTTTCTGCTGAAGATAAGGAGAATTATACTAAGCTTGAGCAGGCGATGAGAGAGGTTGTTGACGTTAATATGGTCGGAGATAGCGGCACTAAAGAGAGTTTATTGGATTATATTGATAAGACGGCGCGGTTGATTGTTTCTGAATTGGGCCTTTCTGTTGAGGAGAGTTCTTATAATAATATTTTTTATTATTTATATCGGGATTTTATTGGGTTGAATGAGATTGAGCCGATGATGAAGGATTATTTTATTGAGGATTTGGAATGTAATGGGGCTGGCGAGTATATGTATATTGTTCATCGGGTTTTTAGAAATATTAAGACGACAGTTAAGTTTACCGATATGGAAAAATTGTCTAGTTTTGTTGAGAAGCTTGCGCAAAAGACAGGGCGTTATATTTCGTATGCGAATCCGATTTTGGATGGTTCTTTGCCTGATGGGTCAAGGGTTAATGCTACATACACCCAGGATATTACTTCTAAGGGACCGACTTTCACCATCCGTAAATTTACTAAGACTCCATGGACACCGACGCAGTTGCTTGGTTTCCATACGCTTAGTCCTGAAATGATGGCTTACTTTTGGCTTGCATTTCAATATCAGTCTAATCTTATGATTGTTGGTGGAACGGCTTCTGGTAAAACGACGCTGCTTAATGCCTTGGCGTTTTTTATTCCGCAGGAGAATCGTGTTGTTTCAATTGAGGATACTCGTGAGTTGAATTTGCCGAGGGAGAACTGGTTGCCGTCTGTTGTTCGTGGTGGTGTATCTGGAAAAGAGGGTGGGGCCGGAGGAGTTGATATGTTTAGTTTGCTTAGGGCATCGTTTCGTCAGAATCCTGATTATGTAATTGTGGGTGAGGTGCGAGGTAAAGAGGCATCTGTTTTATTCCAGGGTATGGCTTCGGGTCATGCTTCAGTCTCGACGATGCATGGTGATTCCGTTGAATCTATTACTCGTAGGTTAGAGACTCCACCAATTAGTCTTTCTCCGATGCTGGTTAATGGTTTGGATATGATGGCGATTATGACGCATGCGATTGTAAAGGGGCAGGAGACTAGGCGACTTAGAGAGATAGTTGAGGTTATCAATATCGCGGCAGATGGTACAGCTATAACAAATACACCATTTAAATGGAATCCTGCCGATGACAAATTTTATTATGCGAAGGGTAGTAAGGTTTTTGAAAAGATTGGTGAAAAGTATGGTGTGACTGTTGATTCACTTCAAACTGAGTTTGAGATCAGGACAAGGTTGCTTTATGCAATGTTTCAGCAGAAAATTCTGGGTTACGAGGAAGTTCAGAGAGTGATTAATGATTATGCTAAGACCCCAGCAATTGTTCTAAAGAAGTTTGGGCTCGCATAATGTGTTTTATGTAACATTAATAAATAAGGGTTTCTTTGTTGTTCTAAGATGGTGGATGTTGAATTTGTAGGTCAGTTGATTCAGTCAATGGACGACGCGGTTTCGCAGTTACAGGCAGTGCTTGCGGCGAATAATACTAGTGAAGCAAATAAATTAAGGACGTTTATTTTTAGTTTGCATACGCAAATTGAAGATGCTCTGGTTAAGAAGAATGTTTGAAGACCTGAAGAAAAATCTAGAGCAAGAGAAAAAAATTGTTGCCGACATGTCTGCGATTCAGATTAGTATGCAGAATGACGCGAGTAATAAGGATTTTTATGTTTCGAGTATGAGTGCTTTGTTGCAGCAGTTGGTTTTGTTAAATAGGGCTGTGCCCGAGTTGTTAAAAGAGTGGTCTCCTATTACTAAGTTTGCCAATAGTCCTGCTGCGCCAGGCGTTGTTCCAAAGGCTCTACCTGTTGCCGCTGTTTATAAAGCGCCACCCGTTGCCGCTGTTCCAAAAAAAGAAGTTGTTAAGATGAGTTATGTTTCCCCGGTGACTAAGGAAAAGAAGTATATTACTATTAATAAGGCGGATAAGAAGGAATTTCTTACAAAGTTGAAATTATCAGAAGGTGCGCTGATGGGTATGCAGAAGATGAGGGATAAAAAATCTGGTACCTCAATTGTTAAACCTAGTTTTTATGCTAAGATTTCAAACAGATTGTTTAGGAAGGTTACTGATAAGATGGCGCCACAGTTTGATGGTCTTGCAAAGGATTTGAAGAAAGCTAATATTCGGTTTTTGCTGTCTAGTTATTTATCTATGGCAGTTATGAGTATGCTGATAGCATTTGTTCTGGGTCTTTTAGTTTTTGCTGTGTTGCTTTTGATTAATCTTAATAATTGGATGTATGCTGTTTTGCCATTTGGACTTGCCGGTTTAGCTTTGACGGCGTTTTATCTTTACCCTTCCAGTGAAGCTAGTTCGGTCAAAAAGAAAATTTCTGGCGAGTTGCCGTTTGCTACAATTCATATGGCAGCAATTGCTGGTTCTGATATTGAGCCTACTAAAATCTTTAAGATTATCGCGCAGTCGTCAGAGTATCCTAATATGGGGAAGGAGATAAGGAAAGTTCTTACTCAGATTAATGTTTATGGTTATGACTTAGTTACTGCCTTGAAGAATGTTGCTGGTCGAACTTCGAATAAGATGTTGGCTGAATTGTTTTCTGGTTTGGCTACGAATATTGCAACAGGTGGTGCTCTGAAGAATTATCTTGAGAAGAAGGCTGAGAATTTTTTGCTTGATTATAGATTGGAGAGGAATAAATATGCGGATTTGGCGGGGACGTTTATGGATGTTTATATTTCTATTTTGATCGCGGCGCCCTTGGTTTTGATGATGATGTTTATTGTTATGAATGTAGCTGGACTTGGCATGGGTGGTCTTGGAATACAGACATTGTTGGCACTTAGTATTGGTGGTATAGTTATCGTTAATATTATTTTTATCGTGGTACTAAATATGAAACAACCTGGAGTATGAAATTCGAAAAGATGCATTGGCTTGGTGTGGGGATTGGTTCAGCTAGTATGCTGGCATCTTTCTTGGCTTTTAGGGGCGGAAATTTAATGTATTTCTTAATGGTTATATCTTTGATTGTTGGGTCGTTGCCGTTTCTGATTTCTTTCTTATTGGGAGAGAGCAGACAGAGGGAGAAGGAAGAAAAGTTTTTAGCATTCGTTCGGGATTTGGTTGAAACGGTTCGTTCGGGTACTCCGATTAGTAGAGCCATTATTAATTTGAGGAACAGGAACTATGGTTCTTTGACTCAACATATTCAGAAGTTGGCTAATCAGTTATCTATTGGTATTACTTTGACCACGGCTCTTCAGAATTTTGCGAAGGACACGAAGAGTAGGGTTATTTCTAGAGCGGTTAGTTTGATTAGTGAGGCTGAGCGGGCAGGTGGTAAGATTGATACAATTTTGGACTCGGTTGCGAATTCCGTTAATCAGATTGAACAATTAAGAAAAGAGAGGAAGGCGGCTGTTTCGAATTTGGTTACTCAGGGTTATATGATTTTCTTTGTGTTTATTATTATTATGTTGGTCTTGGAGTTTAAGATTTTGCCGCTGGTTGGGGACTTGGGTTCGACAGATGGGCTTAGTCTTGGAGGAACTGGTGGCGGTGCACCCATGGATCCTGATGAATTTTCTAGGCCGTTGTTTATCATGCTTTTGGTACAGTCTTTTTTTGCTGGTCTTGTAATCGGGAAGATAGCTGAGGGAAGTGTCAGGAATGGGTTTAAGCATTCGTTTATTTTGATTGCGGTGACGCTTTTGGTTACTACGGGTGCTAAGGCACTGTTTCGTTAGTTATTTAAATGAGAAAGGAGTTTTATAATCATGAGGCGATTACTTAGTAATAAACGTGGTGCGGCGCATTTTGAAATGATATTCTCAATTGTGTTTTTCATGGGATTTGTGTTTTTCCTTTTCATGGTTTTGAAGCCACAGGATACTTCGACTTTGTCGGGTTCAGTTATTGAGGCGCTTTACGATTCTTTTGAGGCTCAGGTTTATACTAATATGTCTACGATGTTTTTGAAAGCGGAGAAAGTGGGGGGATGGACAGGTTCAGAAATTTGCTTCGAGATAGAATTGCCTGGCGAGATTTTTGCATATCCGATAAGTGATGGTAATAGTTATGTGACTACTATGGCTGGAACATCTGTTGATTCTGGTCTTAGGGTTGATAATAGTTTAAATATAAATAAGGACGAAAATTATTTTAGAGTTGCTATTTCGCCAGAATTTGAAGACAAGGGAACAGATATTTGTGAACTTTTGCTGACTTATGATCTTGGAACCGTTCTTGAGCGTCGGGTTGTTTCTTATACTGCCTTGGAGGATATGTATAAGAGTTATACCCTTGGAGGATATGAAGCTTTGCGGGATAGTTTAAGGGTTCCGCCGATTTTTGATTTTGCGATTACTCCAGAAACCCTGAAGGATGTGAATATGGAGCCCAGCAATGGTATTCCTGATTCTGTTGAGGTTCGGGCACAAGATTATGTGGTTGAAGTTTTGAGACCTAATGGGACGCTTATTAATGAGAGGTTTACTTTGAAGATATGGTAATGTCTATTAGAAAAAACAAGCGAGGATGGATGAGAATTTTGGAAGCGACAATTGCGGTTATGTTGGTAAGTGGGGTTCTGGTTGTTGTATATTCGAAACAGGTTGATAGAGGTGTTGCTCCAGCTGATTATTTTTTTAGTTTGCAGAGGCAGATTTTGGAAGACGTTTCTTCAAATAGCAAGTTAAGATTGGCGATTCTGAATACTTATGATGATAATGATCCCGAGGATGGTAATTTTTCTCAGATAGATGAATTTATTTCGGAGAAGGTGCCGTATGCCTTTGGTTATTCGTTGAAGATTTGTAATTTGTCGGATCCTTGTAAGATGAATAATGATGATTATATCGCGACGGTTGGAAAGGATGTGTTTGTCGAAGATATAGTGATTTCTTCAGAGTTGGGAGATGGGGAGAATAGGGTCTATACTAAAGGTAGGAAGTTGAGATTTTATATTTGGGAAGGGGTGAGATGTATACCAACAACGTCTTGTGAGATTATTGCCGCCGGAGTGGATTGTGGGCTTGACGCAGGGGATGATAGTTGTGGAAGGGATTGTGGTCTTGGAACGAATGATGATGTTTGCGGTGTCGGTGAGAGTTGTGGGGATGCAGGGACTTGTATTGTTGAAGCAGAACCAGATTGTATTGTTGATGGAGATTGTGGCGGAGCAGGAGAAACTTGTGAAGCTGGAGTGTGTGAAGTAGTAGCACCAGAACCAGATTGTGTGATTGATGCCGACTGTGCTGCGGGTGAGAGTTGTATTGCTGATGTGTGTGTTGTTGAACCGGAGGCTATTGATCCTAATTTAGTAGCTTGGTTTAAATTTGATGGAGATACTAATGACTTTTTGGGTACTTATGATGGAGTACCTTCTGGAGGACCAGAATATACTACGGGAATTAATAATCAAGCATTATCATTTGATAAAGTAGATGATTATGTTACTGTTGGTTCTAATGAACCCGTAAGTGAATCAGAAGGTTCCGTGTCATTGTGGGTTTATCCTAGAGAACATGACAGAAACCAAATTTTATTTATGGGGGGAGAGAATACAGCTGGTGGAGAAACCAGTTATGTAAGAGAATATCTTATTTCCCTAAGGGCGAGTGGGAATACATTAAAAGCTGGTTGGAGAGAAGATGCTGCGAATGATGAAGATAGGGCTCTTAGTGATGAAATATTACCATTAAATACTTGGACACATGTGGTTTCTACTTGGTCTTTGTCTGATGGGCCTAGTGGAGCAGTTAAACTGTATATAGATGGATCTTTACAATCAACTGATGATGTTTTTACGGGCAATAATAAGGATGGTTGGGTTAATGAATTAAAAATAGGAAAAGCCATGGATGGAGCTGTCCTACCAAGATATTTTAATGGATATCTTGATGAGTTACAAATATATAATAAACCATTATCCGAGGCAGAGGCTCAAGATCTTTATTATAGTTCTCAAGGATTTTGTTACCAGGAAAGTGCTAATGTAGCAACTAGCTGTGGTGGTTTGAGTGCTGGAAGTTATAGTTGTGATGGAGCTTGTGGCAATATTATGGATGGAGATTGGGAGACTTACACAGATGTATCTGGAACTAATATTCTTTATGTCAATTACACTAAGCCTACAGGAGCACTGTCTTCAAGTGTTTGGAAAGTTGGAACATACTTCAATGTGGTTGGTGGAAATCAAATTGAAACATTGGATGTTTCAACTTGCTTGGGTGGAGACAATTTAGAATTGCGAATAACAGGGGAAAGTTCGGCATATTTATCTTCATCTTCTTTTGAGTGTTTAAAAAGTGATGAGACTTGGGAGATGTTATCTGAATATACCGGGGAAACATATAGTAAATATTATTATCCAGCTGAAGAAGCTATGGTTTGGAAATTTTAAGTTAGTTTTAAATATCAGCTTTGTTTTCTTGATGTATGCCATTTGATGTTATTGTCGGGAGAAATGAAAGTGATAAGAAAGCTTTTGGGAGTCGTGGACTTGCTTTTCTTGGAAGGAGTTTTGTAACGATGGGGAATTATACTTCGCTTTCGAATCCGATCTATATGGACGTTGCGCGGACACATGTTGTTTTGATTTCTGGTAAGCGAGGTTCTGGTAAGTCCTATACAATTGGTACTATGGCTGAGGCTTTGTCTAATTTGGGCGTTGAAGAATCTGGTAATATTGCGCCTTTGATTTTTGATACGATGGGTATTTTTTGGACGATGAAATATAAGAATCAGAAGGATGAGGCTTTGCTTACCGAGTGGGGACTTGAGCCGAAGAATATTCCGATGAAAGTTTTTGCACCATTTGGTTATTATCAGACCTATAAAGATAAGGGTGTGGATGTCGATGCTGAATTTGCTATTAAGATTAGTGAGCTTGAACCGACCGATTGGGTTACTTTGTTTGAGTTGAAATTTACTGATCCTATTGCAGTTACTATGGAGTCTGTTATTAGTGAGCTTCGAGATAAAAAGAAAAGTTTTGGTTTCGAAGATATTTTTAAGATGATTAATTTAATTGAGAATGTTTCGCAGGAAACTAAGAATTCGGCGATGGCTTTGTTTGATGCGGCTAAGACTTGGAAGGTTTTTGATGAGGAGAAGGGAACTGCTGTTAGGGATTTGGTTGAAGCGGGCACCACGACAGTTATTGATTTGTCTATGTATGCTTCGCTTGGAACTTTTAATGTTCGGGCTTTAATTATTGGTTTGGTTTCGAAGAAGATTTTTAATGAGAGGATGGAATCGCGTAAGGATGAGGAGATTCAGGCGGTTCAGCATGGTGCGGATTATGCGCGGTATCGAGTTAAGAGGGAGATGCCCTTGGTTTGGATTTTTATTGATGAGGCTCATGAGTTTCTGCCACATGAGGGCCGGACTCCTGCGACAGATGCTTTAGTTCAGTTGTTAAGAGAGGGTCGACAGCCTGGGATTTCAATGGTTATGGCGACACAGCAGCCAGGGAAGATTCATACTGATGCGATGACTCAGAGTGATATTGTTATTTCTCATAGGGTTACTGCTAAGTTGGATGTTGATGCTTTGAATGATATTACGCAATCTTATATGCATGCGAGTATTTCTGATAAGTTGAATGCCTTGCCGCACCTGAAGGGTTCTGCGATTATTTTGGATGATAATTCAGAGAGGATTTATCCAATGAGAGTTAGGCCTAGATTTACTTGGCATGGTGGTGAAGCGCCTACTGCTATTAAGAAAACTGATGAAGAATTATAAGACTTTAAATTGAGCTTGCCAACGATAAATATATGCTCCGATGTCGCCGGCTTTTCGGATTTTGATTTTTCCGATTTTTCCTTTAGTGTCTTTTTTGATTTCGTTTAAGACTGAGTCTTTTGTTCCGAAACCGTGATAGAAAATTGTAGTTCCTTTTTTAGAAAGTTTAAGTGCTGTTTTTAGGAAAGTGTCTTTTAGATTTGGCCTTGTCATTAATATGATATCTTGTTTCTCTTTAATTTTTTCTGGAAGTTTTTTTGCATCGCCGCCAATCAGTGTTATTACTTTTTGAAATTTATTTAGTGCAATTATTTTCTTTGCTTCAATATTTGCTTTCCTATTTAGCTCGTTTGATATTATTGCTGCGTTCTTTTTTGATTGTTTCAATTTCTTGGCGATTACGATTGGGTAGGGAGAGATGCCCGCGAACATTACTAAGATTTTAGAATCCTTCTTTGCTAGTTTCGTTACTTCGTCCGCGATTACTTTTCTTTCGTTTGATAGTCTGGGGGAGAAATATGATTCGTCGACATTGAACTTGAAGATACAATCGTTTTCTTTGTAAGTTGCCTCTTTTGTTTTTATCCCCGCTAAATGTTTCGTTGTTAAAGTTCTTAGTCTTCCGGAGAATCCTTCTGTTTTTTCTAGAACGGTCTCAACTCCCTTGTGAGATTTTAGAAATTTATGTGCCTTTAGTTTTCTAGTTATCCATAATGTTTTTTTTGGAAACTTCAGAATTGCGATGTTGCCGACTATATCTTGAGGTATTTTTTTCATAGTTAACAAAGTTTCCAAACATATAAAAAGGTTTGGAGATATTCTTTATTATGGAAATGAAAGGGAGTGAAACGGAAAAGAATTTATTGAAGGCGTTTGCTGGAGAAAGCCAGGCGCGAAACCGTTATACTTTTTTTGCTAGTGTTGCGAAGAAGGAAGGTTATGAGCAGATTGCCGAGATTTTTAAAGAGACTGCTGATAACGAGAAAGAGCATGCTGAGATTTTTTTTAAGTATTTGAAGGGCGGCGACACTGAGATTCAAGCTAGTTATCCTGCCGGTAGAATTGGAACCACGAGCGAAAATTTATTGGCTGCGGCTGATGGTGAGAAGATGGAGTGGGGAACTCTTTATCCAGAGTTTGAAAAGGTTGCTCGAGAAGAGGGTTTTGACGACGTTGCCGATTCATTTAAGGAAATTGGAGAGGTTGAGGCTTATCACGAGAATAGGTATAGGAAGTTAAAGGAAAATGTCGACGAGGGAAAAGTATTTAAGAAAGAAGAACCTGTTAAATGGAAGTGTAGGAACTGTGGTTATGTTCATGAGGGCGCGGATGCTCCGGATGTATGTCCTGCATGTAAACATGCTCAAAGTTATTACGAGATTTGGGTTGAAAACTATTAGAATGGTTAAGAAAAAAATAAAAAAGAAAGCGGTGAAAAAGAGCAAGGCTACGTATTCTGAATATCCTTGGTTTAAGCGAAGGGATGGTAATACTCGTTCTAGTTGGGGAATTGTTCCTATTAATTGGAAGGGTTGGACCGCGATTATAATATTGGTTCTTTTAAATGTTTTTTCAGCGAATTATTTTGACATTATGAATGCAGCATTTGATGAAGTTAGTAAAACCATTGTCGTTTTTTTATTGTCGATAATTGTCTTTATTTTGATTGCTAGGAAGAAAACTAAAGGCGTCGAGATCTGGTAATGGCTGCTGAATTTGGAATTTATAAGTGCAAGGTTTGTGGAAATATTGTTGAGGTTTTGCATGCTGGTGACGGTGTTTTGGTTTGTTGTGGCGAGGATATGATTTTTATGAAAGAGAAGACTGAAAAGGAAGAAGGTAAAGAAAAGCATGTTCCTATTATTATTGACGACAAAAAGGTTAAGGTCGGAAGTGTCTTACACCCAATGGATAAAGAACATTACATTGAATGGATTGAGGGAGATGATGGGTTTGGCCATTCTGCGAAATTCTTTTTGAAACCAGGAGATAGACCTGAGGTTGATTTTAATTTTGAAGTCGAGGAGGCTAGGGTATATTGTAATGTTCATGGTCTTTGGACTAGTTAAATTAGAATAATTCTTGTTGTCCTTCTTTTTCTTGGAACTCTAGCGGTAATTTGTTTCCGTGTTCTTTGCACATTTCTTTGTATTCGCACCAGTCACAGAGTCTTGTATTGTTTGTCTTCCAGGTTTTGTTTGTTTCTATTTTATTGATTGTGTCTATGATATCTAGTTTTAACTGATCTAGTTGCTCAGGCGTTCTTGTTGATACGATTTTTTTGTTGTGAGCCAGGTAGTGCCAGATTAGGTTTACGTTTTTTGGCCCGAATAGTTGACGGATTCCTATTGAATATAGAGCAAGTTGTCGATCTTTGTCGAATTTGTCTTGACCGGGCAAGAAGTTTGCGGTTTTATAATCATGAATTTCGTATTCTTGTTTTTCGCTGTTGTATACTAGTCGGTCGATATATCCTATTATTTTATGTGGGAAGTCTTTTTGTAATTCGACCCAGATTTGTTTTTCATTTTCTAATGTGTTGTCGTCAAATGGTTTGTTTTTTATATAGTAGTCTATTATGAATTTGATTCCTTTGTTGAAATAATCAGTATGAGTGAATTCTTTTTTTACGATTAGGATTTTTTCGGAGAAGTCTTCGTTCCATTTTTTTATGTATTGTTCTACTACCTCATCTAGATTTGGAATGTTTTTTTGTAGGACTTGATTGTATAGCCATTCTAGGGCGTCATGGGTCGCGGTTCCCAGATGAGATTCTATCGATTTTTCTATTTCGGGGTTTATTTTGTAGATGTATTTTAGTTTGTATTTGTAACTACACTGTTCGAATGTCTGGAGTTTTGAGTGAGAGAATGTTGCCATATAGAAAATTGGGGAGTTCGTGTTTTAAGTTTTTGTGTGATGATTGTCTAGGTAGATTATTAAATGTCTTTTTCTCGAGGATAATATGAAATTAGTTAAGAAGATTGAATCGTTGAAGAAGTCGGATATTGCCGGTGTGATTAGTGGAAGGATGGAGGAATTTAGGAGCGTTGACGATTCTTTTAATGAGCTTTGTTTTTGTTTGATGACTGCAGGTTTTCGAGCGGACAAATGTATTTCGATTCAGAAAGAGATTGGATCTGGTTTTAGGGATTTAGGTTTGGAGGATTTGAAAGTTGAGTTGAAAAGAATGGGGCATAGGTTTTGGCCACAAAGAGCTGAGAGAATTTGTTTGGCGAGGGATAGTGAGGGTGAGTTGTCTAGGGTTATTGTTGAAGGGGATCGTGATTGGTTGGTTGCGAATATTAAAGGAATGGGAATGAAAGAGGCGAGTCATTTTTTGAGGAATGTTGGATTCGAAGACGTTGCGATCGTTGATTTTCATATTGTTGATTTGTTGAGGCGAGAAGGTTTAGTTGGAGAATTTAAGAATTTGAATAAAGGAAAATATCTAGAGATTGAAAGTGTGCTTCGGGATTTGGGCAAGAAGGTTAATTTGAGTTTATCGGAATTAGATTTGTATCTTTGGTATATTGAGACCGGAACTGTTTTGAAATAATTATTTTTTGAATAACTGAGGATTATCTTCTTTAATCTCTTTTACAATACCATCGAAGATAAAAGATTTTTTTGTTTTAAGATAGATAAGACCGATTCCAGAGGCTATGATTGCACCGATGGTATCCACTATTAAATCACCCATGGTGTCAAATAATCCATTTTTTTGCATACTCATTTCGAAAAATTGGTCCATCGAGAATTCAAATATTTCCCAGACTGCACCAATTGCTATTGCGAATGAGAATGAGAAAATTGCTATTGCTATTGGTTTTGCTTCGACCTCGTGACGAGAATACATTATGTATAGTATTGTAAATCCAATAAATCCAAACACTATTGCCGAGCCTGCATGAAGAAGAGTATCCCACCATGAGAATAGATTATAGAAATCGTATATTTCACCAAGGAATAATGTTGCGTAAATAAAAAGAACGCTAAGAAGTTCAATTTCTACGGGTATTTTTAGTCTCGCCTTCATTCTTACAAGAATTGGGAGGGATGTAAGGATAAGAACGAGAGCTGATATAAAAAATACAACCCAGTTTTGATCATATATTGCCCTAAGTATAGCGAATGTAAGAGAGCCGATTATGATGAATAATATAGTGTTATAAATTCCTTTCATCGATAAAATTCTTCTTATCACCATCTCAGTCTAATGAATATTTAGTATAAAAATGTTCTTGGAATTATTTTAGAATCCAAGTTTGGACGATGATGAATACGATTGCGATTATACTCATTATTCCCTTTATTGCTAAAAATGCCGGATTTTGAATATCGATCTGTGGTAAAGACAATATTCCTGCGATTAAGGCAAGCATTCCGACGGTAAGGGTTGTCATTGCTGTGAAATTTCTTTCCCCTAGCCTGTTTTTAATCCCACTCGCCAATCTTGGAGGATTGGATTGTATAATGAATCCGAAACCAAGAATTCCTAGCCATAGAGCTTCGACGTATTGTTCTATGTTTTTGTCGAATAAAGTGTAGCTTATAATACTGATAAAACCAAGAACTGATAATATCGCTAAAATGTTTACAAATGCTTTTGAAACTCTTGTTTCGCTAGATGGCTTTTCCACTATCACTTCTTTTTTTGGCATAATATTATATGTGATGAATGTTTATAATTTTTTATTATAATGAGTTATTGAAGATATGATTTCTTTTAATTTTTAAAAATATAAACCCAATCGTTGATGCCATGGCTGCGCCGATGGTATTTATCATCAGATCACCCATGGTGTCTGCTAATCCTGATCTCTGCATATTTAATCCGAAGAATTGGTCCATTAGGTATTCAAATATTTCCCAGGTTGCTCCAATTGCAATTGCGAAGGATAATGAAAACATTGCGATTACTATTGGATTTGCTTTAATTTCTTGTCTAGAATATATCATAAATAATATTGTAAAACCAATGAAACCAAATACCATTGCTGAGCTAGCATGTAATAACGTGTCCCACCATGGAAACTTTTCATAGAAACTATATACCTCACCAAGAAAAAGGCTAGCATAAATAAATACTAGGGTTAGGACTTCGATTTCTAGTGGGATTTTTAGACTGGTTCTTTTTTGTATTATTATAGGAATACTGCTTAACACTAGGACTATAACCGACACAAAGAGTACAAGCCAATTTTCATCGAATACCGATCTAAGAATTGCGAATACAAGAGATGATATTATCAAAAATGAAATTATTGCATAAACTGATTTTTTCGAAATATAATTCCCTATTTTCATTTTAGTCTAGGGTTCTTGTGATATAAAAATGTTGGTTTAGTTAGTCTTATATACCAATATTTCTTTTCTTGTTGATGTCATACGAATTCCTTGAACATACGGCCGACGTGAAATTTCGTGCGAAGGGTGCGACGATTGAGGAGATGTTTAGTTCTGCTGCTGATGCTATGGATGATGTTATCCGAGGAGATATTAAGATTGTCGAGCAGAGAGCTGTGACTTTTGATGTTAAGGGAAAAGATTTTGAAGAGTTGTTATATAATTTTATTGAGGAGTTCTTATTTTTATTGGATAGTGAGGATTTTTTGGTTTCATCTGTTAAGGAAATTTCTGTCAATAAGGAAGCTTTTGAATTAAAGGCTGTTGTTATGGGGGATTCTGCGGAGCATTACAAATTTACTAATGATGTTAAGGCTGTGACTTACAATGAGATGAAGGTTAGCGAGAGTACGAAGGGTTTTGAGTGTGACGTTGTTTTGGATGTTTAGTAAGGTTTATTATCTTGGTTTTTGGAATTATTCTATGGATTTAAAGAAGATTAGCGACGTTGAGTGGGAGATTCCTGAAATGCCCGATAATCATAAGGTATTTAAGGTTTGATTAGTTGTTTTGTTTATGTATATTGATGAGAATTTGGCGGCGGTTCATGCTTATTTGTGTGGTGACGGTTATGTTATTAAGAATCCTGATATTCAACGAAAAAAATATTATATGATTGGTTTAAGAAATACAAGCATTGTTTTGTTAGAAGATTTTCAAAAGAAGTTTGAGGTTGTGTTTGGTAAGAGACCTTATGTGACTAATGAGGGGCGATGTAGGATAGGTTCAAAAGAAATTTATGAAGAATTAATTCAGGAGTTTGGGAGTTTTTATTCTTATCATTGGACAGCTCCAAGGTTAGGTAATAATCTTTCTAAGATTTGGCTTAGGGCTTTTTTTGATTGTGAGGGATGGGTTACTTGTAAGAGTCGTCAGAATAGGTGTATAGGTTTAGATTGTGTTAACGAGAAAGGAATTTTTCAGATAAAGGACATGTTAGAAAAGATTGGGATAATATGTAAGGTTAAGAAAAGAAATACAAGAAATATATTTTCGTTGAGTATCTTCGGGAGAGAGAATTTGACTAAGTTCAGGGATGAAATAAACTTTTTGCATCCTTCTAAGAGAAATAAATTAGAGGAGGTTCTAAATGATTTTGTTAATTATGATTGGGAGTTTCCTTCTGATGATGAGGGATTGAAAGATTTTATTGGAAATATATTGATTAATAAGGCGAGAGTTAAAAAAGATAATGGAGTAGTGAGGATTATCTCAAATATGGAGAAGAATTTAATCAAGTTGCAAGAGGCATTGAATGGTTTGTTTGATATAGAATCTAGGGTTGGTATGAGGAAAAATGGACTAGGAGTTGTTTATTTTGAGATGAGTATAAATAAAAGAGATGAGATTAGAAAACTAATTAAACATGATTTGTTGAATGATATTGAGAAGGAAAAATGGTTGAATTTAAAAAAATCAATGATATAACGTGGAAAGTGGAGAAGGTTGGGAAAATGAAAGTCCCGATTATTTTTTTTGCTTCTGAGAATTTATTGGAAAAAATAAAACAAGATGCTACTATTAAGCAGGCTATGAATATGGCATCATTACCTGGGGTTTTGAAAAATATTGTTGTCTGTCCTGATGCTCATCAAGGATATGGCGCATGCATTGGAGGAGTTTCTGCCTTTGATTTAGAAGCAGGGGTTATCAGTCCAGGTGAGGTTGGTTATGATATTAATTGTTCTGTTCGATTATTGAAGACGAATTTGAAGGCGAGTGATTTGGTTGGTAAAGAAAAAGAGTTAGCGCATTCTTTGTTTCGGAGTGTACCTAGTGGCGTTGGCCGAGGTGGGGATTTGAAATTTGATGATAAGGAATTGGATGAAGTTTTGGTTGGCGGAGCTCAGTGGGCAGTTGCGAAAGGTTATGGAGTTAATGATGATTGGAAGCATATCGAAGAGGAAGGAAAAATGGTTGGTGCTAATCCTAAAGATGTGAGTGGTAGAGCTAGGGGTCGAGGTCGGGGACAGCTTGGTAGTCTTGGAGCAGGGAATCATTTTCTTGATGTGTTAGTTGTCGATGAGGTTTTTGATAAAAAAGTCGCCAAGATTTTTGGATTAGAATTGGGACAAGTTGTAATTCTGATTCATTGTGGTTCTCGAGGACTTGGCCATCAAGTCGCTAGTGATTATATCAAGTTGATGGATGATAAATATGGGCATCCTGAGTTTGATAGAGAGCTTGTTAATGCTCCGATTAAATCTGAGCTTGGCGAGAAATATCTGTCGGCTATGGCGTGTGCTGCGAATTTTGCGTTTGCAAATAAACAGATTATTACACATTTTATTCGAGAGAATATGAAAAATTATTTTTCAGATTTTAAGGCAGATGTGGTTTACGATATTTGTCATAATATTGCTAAGTTTGAGAAGCATGATGGGAAGGATACGTTAGTTATGAGGAAGGGTGCGACTCGTTCGTTTGGTCCAGGTCGAGAAGAAGTTCCTTTGGATTATAGAGAAGTTGGTCAGCCTGTTTTGATTCCGGGCTCGATGGGGACGCCGAGTTATGTTTTAGTTGGCACCAAAGAAGCAGAAGAATTATCTTTTAGTTCGACGGCTCATGGTGCTGGGCGTGTTCGGAGTAGAACTGAGGCTAAAAAGAAAATGACTTTTGAAGAGGCTAAGGCCGATATGGAGAAGAGGGGAGTATTTGTTGAGTTTGGAGGACAGAAGGGAATGGTTGAAGAGTCGCCTAATTCATATAAGAATATCGACGAGGTTGTTGGAGTGAGTGACGAAGCTGGTATCGGGAAGAAGGTTGTTAAACTGGTTCCCAAGTTGGTTATAATTGGATAAAGTTTATATAGTATATTATTGTTAATGATTTATGAAAAAGAGTGTGTTGGTGGTTTTGCTTGTAGGGATTTTTATGATTGGACTTGTGAGCGCTGCTTACGATGATATAGCCCTGGAAGGTAGTTGCGTCGATAATGACAGGGAGTGGATAACCGATTGTGATGTTTGTTCTCATGATTCTATCTGTAACCCTGCCTTTGCTTTGGGAGATTTGACATATTATTGGTGGACACAGTCAACGCTTCAATTTGAATTGGATGCAGTACCAACGGATGATAATAGTGAAATAAAGTACAAAGGTGGACAGTGGTGTGTATGTAATTTGAATGGAGATAAAATATTAACTATAGCTAAAACTTATGTGAATTATGAACTGGGATTCTGGCCGTTAGAAACAAGGACTGAATCTATTCCCAGTGCCTCATTCCAACGCGGAACAAACTCTATGAGTTGTAGTTGTAGGGGACTCCCCGGGGCAAAATATTTGACAGGTAAGTTGTCGGATTTTCGTATAAGTAATGCAAAACCAAGCATAACCCCTGCGTCTGCTCCAGTTGTTTGGGTAACAGAAACGACAGACTCATCTATTAATTGGACATGGTGGACTACTTTGCCTTCTGCCGAGATAGATGTTTGGTGGTGGAATGTTTATGCTGGTGATTCTTGTGAAGAGCCCTCTTTAGAAGGTTCTTTTTCTGGTGGAGATATTAATACGACTTATAATTATTCTTCTCTTGGTGAGGGTCAAACCTATTCTATAAATGTTGGATATAGGAATACGGCAGGTACCGTGAGTGATTTTGTATGTAAATCTGCAACAACAACTGTACCTCTGGCTCTAACTTGTAGTGATCCTAATCAAACGATTATGAAATTAGATCAGCCTAGTAATTCTTATGGTGCTCTTTGGAATGATCCATTTTATGGAATAGATATTTGTTATGATGATATTTTCGGAACACCTTATGAGGTTGTTGCAGGCGTTGATCCTCATGATTGTGATGCTTTCGGTAATAATAGGGTTGTCAGTTTGTCTGCCCCAACCAATGCCCATGCATCTAATATTTCCAGCGATGCTAATTATCCAATAGATGTTTGTTATGGTGATTTACAATGTACATACACTACAGGTACTTGTGACGGAGAGGTGATTGCTAGAATGTATAGCGGAACCAATACTTATCTTTCGAATGCCTCGGATACTACTTATCCAATTAAGATTTGTTGTGAACCAGCATTAGTTGCAGCACCAGTTTTAAAGTGGTATGATATAACTCTTGGAGAGATAGTTAAAGGAGGAGATAATATGCCGAGTGTTGGAGACACTGTTTATCTTGTTGCGCAAAATTCCCCGGTCGGAGATTTTAATATTATAGAATATGATTTGGTTATAGATAATGACATTATTACTATTCCTGGACAGAGTTATTGGGGTACGTTATTTTTTACTTCCTGGAAAATAACAGGGGATGATTTAGATAAAGCTGGTAATCTTGAGGATTTTTATTTTACCACAACCACCACAGGCGGTACTGAGAGTAATAAAATTGACATCAGTAAAGTACCTCGTGATAGTCCTACGAAGATAACCATTGAAACTCCTGCTTGCGGAGAAGATTTTGACGATGATGAGGATGTTACAATTAGAGTTATAGCAACAGATCTGGATGATGTTATTACTGGAAATGTAACTGTTGATGGTGTGACTTTTGCTATTACTAATGGAGTGGCAGAATTTGAGCACCGCTTCTCAGGGCCAGGTAATTATCAGATTTATGCTGAAGGTATGAATGGTAGAGATGGTCAATATGCTAGGACAGCTAGGGCTTATTCTAATATTATGATTTTAGAGACTGACGGTGCTGGATATGCAGCTGATAAGACATATGTTGCTGCTTGTATTCTTCAGCCTGAGGATGCTTCTTATATTGAAGATACTAATAGGGTACCGTTTGATGCTTCGACAACAACAGGTGTTAGTGTTGATAGCAGTGGTAATATGGAAGTTGTACATGCATCTGATGATCCAGAGCGTTTTAGTTTCTTTTGGATGTTTCATCCTGATGGTGGAACACGTATTAGAGATAGGGTTGATAATCCTACAGGTTATGCTTTTAATAGAACCTTCCCACGTTCTGGTGGAAATTCAGCTAATCTGAAAGTAGAGTTTTTTTAGGTTAGTTACTACTACAACATTACACATAGTAAGATTTTTAAAGTGATTTATACCTAATATTATATACAATAATTTACACAATACCCAACAAAAACAAACAACTAATGACTATGCTTCGGCGTACTTAACACCTAGAAACAATGTGTAAGAAAATTAAATTGTTCAATTGATGAATAATAATTCGTATCCTTTATGGTTAGCGGAATATGTTCGTTTAGGCGTAAAAACCTTTAGAATTGAGTAATATTAATTCTTAATATAAGTGGAACTATAATTTTTTTAAATAGGTATTTCTAACGATTTTTCTTGAAGGGAGGCACGTAATGAGAAATCTTTGGTTTAGTTTCTTAGATAGCTGGTTTGTTTTTTATATTGGAGAGTTTTTCGCGATAATGCTTGAGGCCGGATTCTCTTTATTGCTTTTTTTACTTGCGGCGATTATATTTCTCGCGGGTGCAATTTGGAGGGTATTGGTTTTTTGTAGTGATGTTCTTTTTGTAGTACTTTTCTTTTTACCTGGTTGCGGGCTTATTAATAAGGACCCGTATAATGATGAATAATTTCAGAAGGAGGTATTATTATGATAGTAGATACTAGTGAATGTGAGGATTGTTTTAAGAAAAAAGGCAGGGGAGTTTTTACCCAGTTTGACAAGGCCGCTTTCTCAACTGGCCAATGTCCGCTTTATTACACGATATCGGCATGTACTTGCGATAAGACCGGAAAGGTAATCCCGATTATTGAATGTAATTAATCGATAATGTTTCATAACAGGAAGGCGGTGTTTAATGTTCAGTGATGTTCAGGAGGCTAAGAACGATTGGCGAATTATTCGTGTTCCTGTTCTGGCTCTTTTGGTGACTATGGTACTGATGCTTGCTTCTAGTTCTCAAGCGAGTGCTCAGAATAAACTCATCCCGGAGATTAAACTCGGTGATGCAAATATTAAACTGTGGGGGTATACTCATCTTCTCCACGACAGTAATTCCGATGACTGGAATATTCCGAACGTTCGGTTGCGGACAAAGGTTGACTACGGGAAATTTGGTTTTTTCGGTGAAGTAAACTTCGCGCATACCCAGCGTAAAGATGTTAACTGGTTGCGCCTGGCTTACCTTATTTACAATGTTAATTCTGACTGGGAAGTTCACTTGGGCAGAGTCTTTCTTTCGGCTGGCAAAATGACACCGCCGCCGTTTGTTCTTGAAACTGTTCAGTATCCTATCGCTGATATGTACTAGTGTTATGGATGGGGTTCCCAGGTCGTTGGTAAGTTTGGTGATGGTTGGAGTCTTTCAGCTGATATTACCGGTAAATCTGGACAGCCTTTTGAGTCCGATACCAATTACCATGGTATGGAATTTTCAGCTAGGCTGAAGAAACAAATCGGCGATTTCGTTTTGGGCGGCACGGTGCAGATTGGTAGTGATTATCAGCGCTTTGGCCCTGACGTTACGTGGAAACCGCGGCGTGATTATCACATTCGCGCTGCAATTGTTAAGGAAGAGTCCGATGTCGATGAATCGGATAGTCGTGTGGGCGCGTATGTGCTTAGCGTTTGGAAACCTCTGGGAGTTATTGAGATTCATAACCAGTTGGATTTGCGACGCCACACTACCGGTAAGAAGGTCAAAGACGTTGTTATGACTAACGGCGTGCGGATCTTTGTCGATGAGAGAGGCATTATGGTTGTTACCGCTGATTATCAGACAGTGTTGTCTGGGCGGCGAGAATCCTGCTTCTTTTTGCGGACGCAAATAATGTTTTAATAAAAGATATAATAGTATGCTTTTTGCCGACGTGAGATTTGAAAGGAGGCAAGTCGGCGCCAGTTATTTTGTTTAAACGGATAGGCCCAATTTTGGGTATAACAATAATGTAGTATATATGGAGGTACGACAATGAAATATTTACGTAGTTTAGTAGTATTGGCAATGGCGATCATCTTCCTGGTAGGAGGTATGGTCAATGATGGTTCGGCAGCTACGCCTTGGACGATCGAGAACTCTTTGGGCAAAATCCAAGTTAATGGTGGGCTTCAGAATATTAATTATACTCTTAATAATTCCACCTATAACGGTTCTTCTCCGATGCCTGATGATTTCTATTATTTTACTTTGTCTGAATTCATTATTGATCCTGAGAATCCTGAGGGCGGAAAAGAAATTCGGATTAACGGCTTTGGGAAAACCATTCAAAACAGGCTGGGTTTTAATGTGGAAATCTGGACCGATGATACTCAGGTCCCCGTTCTGGTTGATATGTTTGCAATCGTGGATAATAATAATGATGGGATCCTTTTTTATCTGGATACTGTCACTGGTAAGATAACTATCGATCTGGAAGACACTTATTTTGGTAAAGATTACTTTTCTGTTAACAGTGGTGCTCGCGGAGATCTCAGCGCACTTGATTTTGAGATCGATCGCATTTATTTAGAACTTGACTCGTTCGATATATCTCTTCCGTCTATTGAGTTGAGTTATCCTTCGGATGGTGAGCGTGTCGAACCTACTCTCGTTGAAATAGGTATTGTGAGCAATAGAGCCGCTGAGGGAGGCGATAGTTATATCATAGAGCTGACCGATGAGGATAACAACACGACGGTTTTTGATATCGTGCTTGACGAGCAGCCTTTAATTATTACTAAATACGTTGTTCGTGGTGAGACGTATTCTTTCCTCGCTAAGAAGTTTGAGTACGGTGAGTTGGTTTACACGACTCCTTCCAGGGAATTTACAGTCGGTGATTGTTCAACCGGTGGCGAGTGTTCCTTCGATTCCGTTTGTTATGTTTCAGATGGAGACTCTGGAGGGGCCTGTACCATCGATGAGCCGATATCTTTCTGGACATATATGCGTCTTGCTGGTGGTGGTTGGTGGGCAATTCCTATCAATGCTTCAAAGGCTGTAGGGTATGTCATCACTGAGTACTGGGCCGAGAAAGGTATTGCTGTTATTTATGACGAAGACTATGCGACCTGCCCAGAAGATGGACAGCCTCGACAAATTCTTTTGTTCTACCGACCTCTTGGTAGCACAGAAGCGTGGAAGGCTATAAGTGGTACTCAATATCCGGAGTATGAGCCCATGCTAACACACTTTATTCTTCCTTACACCGATATGCCTAATGGTCAGTATGAGATGAAGGCACAAGGCATCGACTGTGCAGGTAGCGTGTTGGGTTTCCCTCATATTATGGGTAACGTGTCAGAGTCCATAAAGGCTTATTTCACACTGGACGTGTACTGATTCTGTGTAACAGCGTGAAAGGTGGAGCTATCTTCATCAAGGCTCTGCCTTTCTTGTTTCTTTTGTGAGTATAAGATTAATTGATCACCCAATTAAGGGTGTATGAAGGAGGTTGTTAGTATGAAGAAATTAATGGTAGTTTTCCTGACAGTAGTCTTTGTGTTTTCTTTTAGCGTGCCTGTTGTTTGTGCCGCTGGTGGTCCGAAGGGTAACAATGGTAAGCATTTTGGTAAACTTCTGCGTGATCATGGAGAAGCCAAAACGCGTGCTGAGCGAAAGGTTCTCTTTGAGGCAATGAATGCTATGGATGAGAATCCTGAGTTTGCTAACCCTGCTGATTTTGATCCTGCTGATTTTGATGAGCCGGAACCTATGAAGAAAAGGGGCCAGCGTGGTGAAAACAAAAAGGGCAAAAGCCAGCGCAACAAGAAGTAGCTGCGCGGTGTTGTGATATAAAAAGAGGTGGGGTTATGTGCTGTTTGCATAACTACCACTTCTTTTTTTTATTTCATGTTGTGGTAACCATTGGTAACCATATATGGGTAAAATCGCGTTTTGATAATCTTTATAAACATTTGATTTGTCTAATATGTATGAGGTGGGCAGTATTAATTTTGCTTGGAATATTTTTAGTTAGTTTTGCGAGCGCAGACATCCCTGGTGATTGTGATCGTGATGGTGATATGATCGCATATTGGAGAATGGAAAATAATATTCTAGATAGTGTCGGACCTTATGATGATGGAACTGATAGCGGTGTTGTTTATAACATCAATCCTACCGGAGTTGGTCAAGTTGCTAATTTCGATGGAACTGATACAATATCTGTTCCGGGAGACTCTTTCGCTTTTCAGAGTTCTTTTACTATCGAGATGTTAGTAAGGACTTCTTTTGATGTGACTACACTTAGTTCACTTTTTAAAAAGGGTGCATATGAGTTATCGATTTTAGATGGAGATCTAGTTGGTAGTGTTGGGAGTACTCAGGTTACCTCTCCTGCCGCTATAAATCCCGTTACTACTTATCATGTTGCTCTTAGTTGGGGAGCGTCTTCTGACAAGAAGTTAAAACTTTATATTAATGGAGTGGAAGTAGATAGCGTCGATATGGCAGATACTCTTGGTATTAGTTCAAATGGGCCTTTGGTTATTGGAAAAGATTTTGTCGGTTATATTGATGAGGTTGCTCTTTATGATGAAGCTTTGACAGGTTCTGCAATTTTTAGACATCGTAGTTTGGTTTCGTCGGGCGTAGATTATTGTGATACTTTAGGATCTATAATTGATACGTCTTTTACTGTTGATGGTTGTGATATTACGACTTGGCGGGGTGATACTATTGGTGTTGCTTATGATACTTGTTCGCCTGAGATTAATGGGGACTATAAGGGATATTTTTATTGTGATAGGGTTGATGGTGGAATTGAAACTGGTAATTGGTCTTCCAATCCTAGCTGGCTACCAACTAGGGGTTGTTCAATGGGAAAAGCTGCTTATGATCCTGCAGATAATGTTGGGAACTTAACTTATTGTTGTCCGGATGGTAAGATTTGTGTTGGTGATATTGCGGATGGTTGGGAATGTATTACAAAAACTGACCTTCAGCCTTGTGTTGAAAAATTGGATAAGGATGCTTGTTTGGAAACAGCATCTCAATGTATCTGGTTAAATGATACTATTCCTAATCGGTGTGTTGATTCTTTTGAGGATTTACCTTGTGATTATTATACTACTGAAACTGATTGTGATGGTGATCCATATAATCTTGGTGAGGTGGGAGTTGGTACTCAGGATGGTACTTGTGATGGTATAGGTGTTTGTGGTGACCCTGCTGAGGAATTTGTTTTAAATTGTGCATGTAAGTGGAATGATACTGCTGATACTGGCAAGGAGTGTTACCTTAACAAGAGGGCTCGTAGTAATTATGACGATGCGATGATCGACTATAAAGAGTTTAGTTGTAATAGTAATTATGTACTTGGAGAGTGTATTGATGGTAAACAAGATTCAAATTGGACTGCTTTTGCTAATATGGAGTTTGAAACAACTTTTGGTGGTTCTGTTATTGTTCCGGACTCATGTTTGTCGATGTTGAATTGTAGGGATGGTGATGGTGTTCGGTTTTGTGGAGAGCCTATAGTTAAGTTGCCTGGATTTAGTTTGTTTGCTTTGCTTACTTCTTTGTTTATTCTTGGTTTGTATTATATTAAGAGAGATGAAAAGATTTAAATAAAGAATTGTGTTCTCTTAATTATGAAATTGGTGATTTTTGCATTATTACTTTTAGCTTCGTCTACGTTTGTTATGGCTGCAAGCTCTGAGGCTGTGATGGATTTTAATATTGGTAATACGGTAGATGTTGCGTCAGAATATACTTCTTCACCGAGTTTTTGGGATGTCTACGGGACATGGATAGCTGTTCTTATAATCATAATCATAATCGTTGCTTTGCTTAAAAAAAATAAAAGCAAGAAGGTAGTAATTAGAAAGGCTAGTAAGAAAAAGCCCGTTGGTAAGAAAAAGCCCAGCAAGAAGAAAAGAAAGTAATTTTTGAAATGTTTATAAAGTATTATTCCTAATCTATTATATGAAAAAGTGGTTGATATTATTAACGTTAGTTTTCACTTTCGGTTTTGTTGCGGCCTCAGTGGATGTTCATAATTATAGTGTTGATAAGGATTATTCCCCGTTTACAAATATTACTGGTGAAATTAATTTGACTATTATTGGCGAAGATTATTTTGCTCGGATAATTTCTAATGATGGGGATTCTATTGGGCTTGGAGATTTTTTAGATAAGACTGGAAATATATTTACTTGCTCGCCTCCTGATTGTTCTATAGATTACAGCTCTTCTTCTGCCGCTGCGTCAAAGAGTTTTTCTGTAACCTCAGGCGGGAAGGTCTATGCTGGTTTTGTTATAGAGGGTGAAGATGTTAATATTACTGATATGTCTTTTGATATTCAAAGTACTTTTGGTATAAGTTCTAAAGTTCCTTTGGTGATCGAATTTTTTGAGGATGAAGATTGGGATTTTCATGAATTTTCTGATGAACTTTTAAACACTAAGGATTACGGATGTTATAGTGGTATTTCGCCTGTCGCGGGTCCAAGAATTAGTGATACTGTTTATTGTGAGATGGTTACTATTCCCGATACTGACAGGGTGTTTGTGGGGGCAGAAATTACTGGTACTGATACTGGTAATTTGAAAATGGTAGTTTATCCGGAAACTGGTACGGGTGGCGAATGGGATTGTGAGTATGATCCAAACAGTGCTGTTGGTGGATGTTATCCTGATACCGCAGGAGTCCCCTTTTCTTCTGGGGATTATTGGGTCTGCGTTACTTCAGCATCTGGAGATGGTAAGCAATATAAAATTAATACAGAGAGTACTGGGGAAACCTGTGGATTTGTTAAACTTACTGGACCTTATAATAGCGATATAGATTATGGTATCTTTGCTCAGGGTTTGAAATATGCAGATGCATCCTTTTTCGATTCAAGTGGGTTTGAGTTCGAAGATTTAATTGGTGCGGCTAATGAATTAATTGGAGAAAAATATGGAGGGGATTGTTCTACCGGTTGTATTCTACCAATGGTTTTTTCAGGTGTCTCACAAAATATTGTAATTGATAACCTTGCTCTGGAATTTAAGGATGGTGATGATTTAGCAGATGTCCAAACCCAAATTTATGATTTAGGAGTTATTCCAGCTACTGTTGATTTTGATAGTATTACCGATGGTCTTATTGATCTTAACGTGTTGGGATTTAGTGTTTCGAAAACCATGAAGTATATTGTTTCATTATCAGGCGTTGAACTTTTTAGTGAGCTCATTGATGTTTTACCAGCTCCCATTATTTTATCGGTATTCCCCCTTGATCCACCAGCTGGCGTTCCCGTTAAGTTTTTCGCAGGGATTGAATATAGTGAGAATAAAACACTATCTTATAGTTGGACCTTCGGAGATAATGAAACCGAGAAGACTAAGGTCCCTCGTATCGAACATGTTTATGATAACATGGGTAATTATACTTTGACCCTTACGGTTAGCGCTGGTGGGAATTTGACATCTACGAGGAGTTTTAGTGTTAATACAATTAGTCCGGAGGAAGCTGTTAATGTAACCTTGGATATTAAGAGGGATTCTCTGGAGGATGTTTTTGATCGACTTACAGAATTTCCTGAATGGTATAGTGATACTTTAACAGATCTAATTCAGATGGATTTTTATGAGGGTGAGCTTGATAGATTAGACAAAGAATTTACCCGTGCTTTTCAGCCTAGTGATTTTGTTGATATTGCTAATGATCTTTACGCGCTAGATGTTCCTGCTGGGATTCTTACTAAAAATTTCGAGTCATCCCATTTTATTACAAATCTTGCAGATGTTGATATTGAGCCTGTTGAGATAATTGGTGGAGCATCTACGGGAGCCACTAACGATGCTTACGCTGCTCCTATTTTGAATTGGCAGCTTAAGAATGTTGATGTTGAATTTACAAATGATGTTTACACACTTATTACTTATTCTGGGCAGAAAGGAGATCTTCTTAATGTTTATAGTTATAAGGTTAAGTCTAATGATTTTTATGAAAGTTATTTTGTGATTAATCGGCCTTATAATGAGTTATATTTTGAAGAAGGTTCTGCTAAACATAGAAAGGCGGGTGATTATGCGACGGTAGTAATTTTGCCACCAGAGGGCGAAGCTTCATTTTCATTTTATTATGAGGGTGCTGACCCTACGTCGGTTTTTGTTTCTCCAAGGCTTTCTTCTATTGTTATTGAGGCGAGTATAGATGATACTTGCAATCATAATTTGGTTTGTGAGGACGGCGAGGACTACAAGGGATGTAGGAGTGATTGTAAGCCGATTAAGTTGGCGATTATTCTTGTTATTGTTGCACTTCTTTTTCTTTTGACTGTTTATACAGTATTGCAGGTTTGGTATAAACACCGTTACGAGATTTTCTTGTTTAAGGATCAGAGACAATCTTATAATCTTTTGATGTATGTGACTAACGCTAGGGCTCGTGGGATGAGTGACCAAAGGATTGCTGCACAGCTTCGAAAGCAGGGATGGTCTAGTGAGAGAGTTACTTATATTGTTAATAAATCGGCTGGTAGAAGGACGGGTCTTATGGAGATTATTCCTATTACTATGATTATGGCATATTTCAGGAATAAATCGGCTAAGAAGAGGGTTTCTGCTCAACCTCAACAACAGGGAAGGGTTGCTACTCAGCCCCAACAACAAACTGGGAGAAACATTAATAAATCTAGATTGCCGCGAAAAGTGTAAGATAAGATGATTAAGATAATTAAGAATTTTGCGCGGAGAGTTTTTTCGGGCATCTTTAAGAAAAAGGGGGAAGTTAAATTAGGTTTTTATGGTTCTCCGAATGCTGGTAAAACTAGTTTAGCGAATAGGATTTCTCAGGATTGGCTTGGTGAAGATTTGGGTTCAGTTAGCAAGATGCCCCATGAGACGCGAGAGATTCAGATTAAGGAAAAGGTTTTTTTGGAAAGAGATGGAAAGAAAATTGAATTTAAATTAATCGATACGCCAGGTATTGCTACTAAGATTGATTTTGAAGATTTCATGAAGTTCGGTATGAAGAAAAAGGCTGCACAGGGCAGGGCGAAAGAAGCGACTCAAGGAATTATTGAATCTATTAAATGGTTGGATGATATGGACGCTGTTATTGTTATGATTGATTCGACGATGAATCCTTATTCGCAGGTTAATATTACAATTATTGGAAATTTAGTTGCGAGAAATATTCCGGTTTTGGTTGTTGCGAATAAGATAGATTTAAAAAAGTCTGATATTAAGAAGGTACAAGGAGCATTCCCTGAATACGAAGTTGTTGGAATCTCTGCAAAAGATGGTAAGAACATGGAGGAGTTCTACGAGGAACTTTTCAAGCTAGTAAAAAAAACAAGATAAGATGGTCTCGAAGAGTACCATAAATAAATATATTAAAAGATAAATGGCAACAAAAAAGAAGGTGATAAACAAGAAAGTTAGTAAGAAGACTACTAAAAAAGTTAATTCTAAAGAGTTGACGATTCATTTTATGCCGTATTCTGAAATTGCGAATGAAGATGCGATTGGACGGATTAAGAAGATTATGGGAATTATTCTAGCGCATAAGATTATTATTTTACAGGGAAGATTGCATCCCGATGAAGAGGCACGTTTAATTGAGAATTCTATGACGCTGATTGGGAATATTAAAGGTTTTCAGGGAATTGAGATTGCAGCGATTAGCGGAGAGAACGAACATCAAGGTTTGTTTAACAAAGTGAGGCATAATATCGCGAAGATTTTAGTTGGAGAGCAAGACGCGATTACTATTATAGGACCTGCTTCAGTTGTGAAGGATATCACTCGTGATCCGAAGAAGATGGAAATGATGTTGCAGAGAAAGTAAACCAAACCTTTATTAATTTCTTAATTGTTGTATTGATATGCCACACCAATGTGTACATTGTAGTAAAATAATCGAGGTCGGAAGTAAGGAAATTCTCGAGGGATGTAATGATTGTAGTGGAAAGTTTTTCTTTTATATTCGTGATGAACAGGCTGAGAAGATAAAGCAATCTAAGAAAGAGTTGATTCCGGAGTTTAATACTGTTGATAAGGTTAAGGTTGAAGAGGATGTTAGAAGTATTTTGAAAATTGAGGACGAAGATAAGCCTGTTATTTTGGATTTAGAAAGCGTTAGGGTTTTACAGCCAGGGAAGTTTGAGATTGATATTGTTTCTTTGATGAATCGGAAGCCGGTTGTGTTTAAGTTGTCTGAAGGAAAGTATGTTATCGATATCGAGGGAATGTAACAATTACTTTTATAAACTATAAACTCTAATAGAATACATGAGAGGAAAGAGAGGTATATCTGCTATTGTTGCAACTGTGTTAGTTATATTGGTAACTGTCGCTGCGATTTCTATTGTTTGGCTTGTGATTATACCCGTGGTAAAACAAGGTGCAACTTTTGATGATGTTGATACAAGGCTTGATGTTGTGAAGTCTACGGGTTATACTTTTTATGATCCTCTTACAGATATACTTTATGTCCAAGTTAAGAGAGGTTCTGATGATAATGAAATGATTGGAATGGATATTGTTTTGGTTATCGAAGGAAACAGTGAGACCTTCACTTATAATAAAACTTATGTTCCTGGACCAAACCAGGCAAAGACAATAGTTATCGAGGCTGGACCAATTAAGCCTGAAGAGATTAGGGTCAATCCGGTTGTTAATGATGGAGGAACTATAAAACGTTCTAGTATTGTTTCTGATTCAGTTCCTGGAGAGAGTGAGGCTACTGAACTAATGGATGTAACACCGGTCTCTGAGAGGGACTTGTCTATACCGGCAGAGTGTGAATCTAATGATGATTGTGAGAGTGGTGATGTTTGTTATGAGGAGTCTTGTGTGACCCCAGCTCCTTGTCCTACCGAGAATTCGTCTGTTTGTGTTGGGACTAATGTTACTTTCGATAGAGGTTATGGAGAGAGCTGTGAAGTTCCAGGAAGTATACCGCAAAGCTGTGATAATGATGGGGATTATTGTGATGAGGTTCCATATAATGGTATTTGTGGCGCATCTTGTACTGGAAATGTGTCCGCTAGTTGTGTCGATTCTTCTTCTGTTTGTGGTACTGGTACGATAACTTCTACAAGTACGAATTATTTAGGAGAGACTTGTGGAATTTGTGATTCTGCGACAGGAATTAATTGTGAGGATAAGGTTGCAACTACTGAATGTGGACAGCCCGTAACTTCTACTTGTGAGGATTGTGGAGACATAAAGGGGGCTGAATGTAGTAGCGGGTTTACATGTGATGGTTTTAGATGCGTAGATAATGACATGGTTGCATGGTGGGAATTCGAGGGAGATGCTACGGATTTTGTTGGTGGAAATGATTTTGATTGTTCTCTTTGTCCATCTCCAACAGCATCGGGTAAGATTGGAAGTGCATATGAGTTTGAGGGAAGTGCTTCTCAGTCGTTTACAAAACCTGTTGGTACTTTTACTTTCAGCAATAAAGACTTTAGTGTTGGGCTATGGT
>Ga0075114_10000165_pt1 | contig 44936 bp, 35 predicted proteins | sample AntAceMetag02UKM_FD_69784 | JGI IMG/M metagenome (GOLD analysis project Ga0075114, IMG submission 69784) | Saline lake microbial communities from Ace Lake, Antarctica - Antarctic Ace Lake Metagenome 02UKM | ecosystem: Environmental > Aquatic > Non-marine Saline and Alkaline > Saline | place... | reverse complement strand
GTTCCATCGCCGATCGCCGGCACCAGGATGGCGTCACCCAAACCATCGAGGCTGGCGATGCCACCGCGCGCCGGATCGTTGGTGATAGCGGCATCGCCCACGACCTGGGCGTGGTTGCCGGAACCGGAGCTGTCCTGGAAGTCGCTGTCAAAGGTATAGTGAGCCATCAGACCCGCCGGGTCGGGCTCGACTGGCTCGACCATCTCGATTTCCTGTGGGTACAGGCGAATGTCATCGATATACACGACGCCCGAGGCGCCGGCGCCTTCGACACCGATCGCCAAGGTGGTGACATTGCTCACGTTGCCCAGAGCAGAGACGTCGATCGTCCAGGCCAACCAGCCGGAGACTTTCAGATCGTCGGCCGAACCGCCGTAGACCACCTTGGTCCCGTTGACCTTGAGGTACAGTTGACCGGCAACGTTAGCCGCATCGCCGGCGAACGCCACCGACAGTGACTTGATGCCATACGCCGTCCAGTCCATCGGGACATCGAGGGTCCGCTCGGCCTCCGAGACCGTGACACCGTTGGTGTTATCGAAGAACAGGGGCATCGACTGCGCACCGCCATGGATGACGGTCTGCTCGGCGAACGGCGCCTCCATATGCCCAACTGTCGAACCGTTACCGTTGATCTCGTAGCCGTCGATCCAGTTCAGGAAGATGGCTCCGCCAGCGTCGATGTCGTCGGTGTAGCTCTCGAAATCCTCGACGACGATGTTGGGCTCCGTGGAGAAACTCCAGGTCACGCCTGCCCAGGTGCTGATCGCCTCGGCGTCGTTGACCTCATCGACCCGCCAGTAATAGGTCGCCGCCAGGTCCAGAGCGCCGGGGTCGACGGTGGTCGTACTGGTCGTATCGATCAGTTCCAGGGCGTCGGGATCGGTGCTCAGATAGACCTCGTGCGAGACGCCTTCGCGACCGGCCCGCCAACTCAGATCGGCGTCCGCCGCGACATTCACAGCGCCATCCTCGGGCTGGGGCTCGCGGGCCTGGACCGGGACTTGCAGGAAGCGTACTTCACTAAGACCATATTGCGGCGTAGGAAGCGTGCCCCAGCCGCTGTTGACGGTGAGCTTGACGTACTGGGCCGCCACGCCGCCGAAATCGACGGTCGTGTTGGCCGCGTAGGTCGGTTGCGCCGTGGCCTGGTTCAGCACCACATCGCCCAGAACCGTCCAGTCTTCGCCGTTCTCGGAGTATTCGATCGTGACGTCCTTGAGTCCGAAGCCGAGCATCAGCTCGAACTGCACGTTGTAGTTCCAGACCAGCATTTCGTGCAGCTTGTAAACGGCGTCGAACGCGTACTCGATGGTAAGCGGATCGTCGCCGGTCGGAGCAACCTGCCACATATCGAAGCTCTCGGTCGAGTGCTCGTCGTTCTCGTTCAGACCGGAGCCGTTAACCATATTCTCCGGGCCGGCGCTGGGCAGCGGATCAACATTACTGGTCGCCGTGACATTGGCGATCGGATAAGCCAGCGGCTCGACCGTGAAGCTCCAGGTATCGCCCTTGAAGATCGTGTTGTCGGGCGCGCCGTTAACTTCATCCACACGCCAGTAATAGGTCTGACCGTATTCGTAAACGCCATCGAGAGCGTAGGTCACAGCCGTCTGACCCTGGCTGAGCAGCAGGCCCATGTCATTGTCCCGACTGGCGTCGTTGACGTCGTCGAAAACCGTTCCGAGGTAAACATCATGTGTGACGGCATACTCACCGGCCTCCCAGGCCAGGGACACGTCGCGCGGCACATCTATCGCCTGGTCAGCAGGAGTGGGGCTTGTAGCGAGTTCCTGACTGATTCCCAGCATCGCGGCCTTGATCTCATCCGCTGTCAGGGCGTGATTGTAGAGCTGAAAGTCATCCATCATCCCGGTCCACCAGCCCTCAAGGAAGGAGCATTTGGTGCCGAGTACAAATTTGGTAACGCCGGTCATGGCCCTGGTGGCACCGGTGCCGCTGTGCCAGAGCTCGCCATTGATGAAGATCTGCTGGTCACCTGTGTCGGCATTCTTGACAAACGCCCAGTGCATCCAGGCGTCTGCATATTCTTCGACTGTGGGCGCCTTCTCGATCCTGTCATAGTCGCTGCCGTCATAAGCTGTGTCGAAGTATATATTGCCGTTGCCCCAGACAACATGGGTGGAAAAGACCCTGGTGTTGTTGTCGGGGGGATCTTGATAGGCCGAGAAAGTAAAGGGACTCTGAGTTATGGCCGAGTCGATATACATCCACACCGCACAGGTCGCCTGCTGTTCAATGGGATCCCATGATTCAGGGGGAATGTCCACGTAGGCCTGGTCGGCGCCGACGAATTCCAATGCCGAGCCAAGCTGTCCCGCCACCCAGGTGGCGTTGTAAATGGTCCCATCGTTGCCGTAGCCGGACCCATCTTTGGCAATCTCACCCTGACCCTCGTCAAAGCTCCAATGGCCAACCAGGTCGGCCGAAGCCGTCCCGATAAAGCCGAGCACGACAAAGGCGGTTGCCAACATACACAATCGTCTGCACATGATCCTGTTCCTCCTACCTACGCGAATCTTCCAACACCTGTTTTCTTGCTTGCCCCGTACCGAACAGGGAAGCGACTGTTTAACTCTGTCTGAAGCCACGGTCAAGACACGAACCGACCGCGTCTGTCCCCCGCAGGTGACCGCTATGGAAACCCTCCATCCGTGGAGATGTACTCAGACTATCTCTATCGGCGACAGAATATTGCCCTACTGCAACTGCCGATAGGCATAACCCCTGAGCATGACGTCGAAATCTTCCCACTCTTCATCGTCGGCCGGCGTTCGGTAGAAATTAAATTGCTGAGGGTCGTGCAAGGCAAGCAAGTTCCATTCGATCAGGCCCTTGCTGCGCCATCGTTGCATTTCGGCGTGACCGTCGGCGTAACCCAGCGTGCTGGTATTGTCGCGATGCCAAACCGCAAAGGGGTCGACCCATTGTTTGGAACTGGGATACAGCACCCAGGACCCATTATTGTAGCCCCGCTTGTCACACTCGGCCAGGAAGACGTATTTGGTCGCGGGCTGCTTGATTTCCGTGTAGTTGACGCAAGGCACGATCTCCCAGGGATTCACGCGAGGGAGCCCATTCATGCCACCGGCGATGGAGTAGGTACGATATGCATTCTGGTGGAACGGGCTGTTCTTGCGCTTGTCTGACGGACAGCGGTACACCTCGACTTCCTTGGCGTAGGGCCACATCAAGCCGCGCTTGATGTATTCCTGCTTTTCTTCGATCGAAGCGCTGCCCGGATCGGCCGGCATGCGGACCCAGGAGTTGTCGCCGGTCGGTCCCGGCGTCTGGCCGGAGACGAGTTTGGCGTCGTTCTCGTCCTTATACATCAGCCAGGCCAGGGTCAGCGTCCGCACGTTGCTGCGGCAATGCAGGCTCCGCGCCTGTTCACGGGCAAGTTTGAGGGAAGGCATGAGAATCGCCATGAGAACTGCAATAATGGCAATGACGACCAGTAGCTCGATCAGGGTGAACGCTTTCGCCTTCATATCCATTCTCCTCACTTGCCGTGTATAAGGAAATGCCGCTATATAGGAGCACCAAACCTACATTAGAGTATCATCGCACAATTCGGCCACTAGGTGGACTCGATTTTGCGTTTATCTGCTTCGATTTTGCGACACCCCCTTAATCTAACACGGACAGCCCTCATCGAGCCCGCCTACGCGGGCCATCGGGCTTTTTCGGCAGGTTCTGGTCGCGATACCCTTGGGGCGTCATTTTCATCACGCGCTTGAATGCGACTCCAAGATGGACCGGGCCGGAGAAGCCGGCCTGCTCGGCCACCTGACGCAACGGCCACTCCGTGCGCAGGAGCAACTCGCAGGCGCGCTCCACATGCACGCGCTGAATCTCCTTGTGAACGCTCCTGCCCAACATACGTTGGAAGTGGCGTTCCAGCAGTCTCCGAGAAACGGCGGCGGCGTTAACAATGTCCTGAACCGTGATCATATCGGCCACGTGGCTTCGAATGAAGCGCAGGGCGGCGGCGACCGACTTGTCCTCGATCGCCAGGATATCCGTCGATTGTCGGGTCACGATATGCGTGGGCCTCTGGTGGATCTCCCACACGGAGGGCTCGTCCCCCTCCATTTGTCTCTGGAGTTGTCGAGCGGCTTCGTACCCGACATCCTCAAAATCTATCGCAATGCTCGAAAGAGGGGGATCGGCCAGATCACAAATGATATCGTCGTCGTCAACGCCAATAACGGCGACCTCGTCGGGCACGCGCACATCCGCCAGTTTTCCCGCCTCGAGCACCTGTTGAGCCCGCTCGTCGTTGAAGGCCATCAGGCCGACCGGCTTGGGCAGCGCTCGCAGCCAGGCCGCCATCTGGCGCTGCTCGCCTCCCCAGGTGGTTTGACTCGACCACGTCTTGGGACGATAGACGTCAGGCTCAAAACCGGCCTGGCTGAGACGGTGAGCGAAACCTTCCTCTCGAATGCGCGACCAGTAGGTCTGATTCAACCCACAATAGGCGAACCGCTTGAAACCCCGGTTCAGCAGATGCTCAGCCGCCATCGATCCCACCGCGTACCGCTCTTCGACAATACTGCAGCAACCCGGGACCACCTCCTCCACGGGAATGATGATCGAGGGCAAGCCGGGCGGCAGGAAAGCCTTCGCCTGGGCTTCATTGACGGCGAAGGCAATGACCCCATCGGCGCCCATATCTCCCAGGCGAGCCAACGCTTTGCCCCTTCGATCCACCCCCTCGATGTACGGATACTTCCCATAAAACGGAGGCTCCGTCTCGAACACCCAGGGCGCGTGCAGACTGGCGAAACGCGCAATGCCGCGCAGAATGGCCCGACCCGACTTGCGTTCCGCTCCGAGCGCCAATACGACTTTGCGCTTTCGCCTCATGGGCCTTGTCCTTGTCAGTGTCACATGTTCGAGTTCAACTCATGTATCCACGTCATCACGCGTGTCATTGTAGTAATTCAGCGCCGCTTGCATAGCCCGATCTCCGAGCCGCCTCAGCGGCGCCGGCGCCTTAGTCATGGGCCTCAATCACCTGGATCTCCTGGAACGCCGTGTTCTCACCGCCGGCAACCGCAGAGATCGGAGCAGTCACCCAGAGAAGCCAACGATAGGACCCCAGCGGCTTCTCGGCGCTGCGGCTGAGACTCGTGGCGACAAACGCGGTCTTCGCGGGTTTGCCCGTGTCGACATCCGCGACAGGCGCGAAAAGCTCGGCGTCCTCCACGTTCCAACCGGGATCGGTGGCGTGCGAACTGCCGTAGAGCACGAAACGCTGGCGGCCCCGATTACCGTTCTGATTGTACGACCACGTATTCACCCGTCCGACGCGCCGCACGGCGCCCAGATCGAGCTTGTACATACCTCGAACCCCGTTGCCAAAGACCGGCCCATAATTCCTGCCGAGCTTTCCATCGCCAAGAACGGCGAGCGGTTCATTGGAGATCCCCGGTTCGCAGGCCGTCACTTCAAATGGCAGGACCTGCGTCGCTGGAGCAAGGTCAATGGTCTGGAATTGCGGTTCTTGTCCACACTCGGTGCTGACGAAAACGTAATCGTCCAGGCCCATAGGCAACAGCTTCTGCTGACGCATGACAGTCAATCTCAGGGGTCCGCCCGCCGTACGCGTCTGAATTTCCATCAGATCATCGAGCGTCTTGACTTTCTGGCCGTTGCAGGCGCGAACCACATCACCCTTCCGCAGGCCCGCTCGGGCGGCGGCGCTGTCGGCCGGCACGCTGACCATCAGCACGCCGGAATCATCGGGCAGTCCATAGGCCGACTGGTCTCCCAGCCCGACGATGTCGCGCGCCGGCGCTTGCCAAACGAGACGCAAACGCTTCGGTCGTGGCTTGACAGCCGTCGTCGAGCCCTTCACAGGGGGAATCTCAGGCGTGCGGGCGATGGCCTTCAACGCGGGCGTCTGCACGCCGAATCGGTCCATCGGAAAGTTCTTGAAGCCGAGGGCCAATGCGGGCGAACCGTCCCTGACTCGGAAATCGCCTTTGGCAGGATCGACGAACATGGCGTCGACAACGATCGAATGCGCGTCGCGCTGCGATTGCTCGGTCAATGTCTCCGCAGGGGACGGCGACGTCACTCCCGCTCGATGCACCAGGTTGTAGTCCATCTCTTTGCCCCAGGGAGTCGAGGGCATTCCGCCGGCGGGACGATAGCGCTCGATCCCCATGATGTTTCGCCGAACGATGTCCTGGCTGTGCTTGTACCAGACGTGCGGGTGGAATCCGTTGTTGACGATGATGTTGTTCTCAACGACGCGATAGAACCCTTCGCGGTTCTTGATCCCGCCCCGCAGGCAAAGGTTGTTGTAGAGATGGTAGTTGGAGGAGCCGTCGTCCAGATCGATGTCCCAACCGTGATCGCAGCGCCAGCGGTTGTTGCGCAGCGTGACGGTCTTGACCACGTCGAGGAGGGGCAGGTTCTTGTGACGCTGCCAGGTCGCGTCGTCATTCAGATCCACATCCGTCAAACCCCAGAAACGATCGCGACCCCAGGAGTTGAACGAACCGTGATCGCCGGTCTCCTTCACCGTATCGAAGACATCGCAGAACTCGATAAGGTGGCCGCCCCAGCAACCGTCGCCGATGTTGATACCGGCGCGGGGGACGTCGTAGACAGAGCAGTGGCGCACCGTGATGTCCTGGGACAGCTCGATCTGCACGGGCGCCGTCTGCTTCTCGACCCGGCCGGACAGGTAGATCAGACAGTCCTCGACGAGACAATCGGCTGGGAAGTTCTCCGTCTTGGGTCCGGATCGCTTATCGATTTCGGCATAGGTCTGCCGCTGACCATACTCGAACAGGGGGTCCCGCGCGGCCTTCGCGTCGCCCACAAAGGCTACGCCGTTGGCGCCGGCTCTGGCGATGTGGCAACCCCGCACGGTGACGCGGCGATTGTAATTGTTGGCAAAGACCGCATTGCCGCCCACCTGGTCCAGAAAACAACCCTCCAAGGTGCAGTCCTCGGTGCCATTGAGGAACACCGCGCCGCCGCGATAGGTCGTCCAATCGCTGCGCACCATCGGCTCTTTGTTGTCCATGAAGGTGCGCGCCGCGTGACGGAAGGTCAGGCCCTCAAACGTCACGAACCGGACAGGGGCTTTCTCCGTACCGCGCAGTTCGATCAGATGCCGCAACCGCACCGCCTCGACGGTCGCGTTTTTCATCTCCACCCCCACAGGGGGATAGAAATAAAGGGTGTGAGTCTTTGCATCCAGGAACCATTCGCCCGGGACATCGAGTTCCTCGAAGATATTCTCGACGAAGCGGTATTTGCCGTGCATGCCCATCTGCCGGTTGTTCTGCCAGCCACCCTCGTATGTCACGGCGCCGTCGGCCTGTTTGCCGGTAATGAGGTAGTGATAGTCGCCCCACATGTGCCGATGCATGGCATGGATGTATCCGCCACGTGGATCGGCCCAGCGTCGGGCTCGCTCGGGGCTGAAAGCGTCCGCCGCGTAACCGTTAAAAATGCGCTGGTCGGGATCGAAATTGGGGTAGCGCGCCATGTGCTGACGCTTGCCATTAACAAAGAGTTGATCGGTCTTCAAACCCGCCGGAACCTCGGCTTTCATGATTCCGTCTCGATACGCTTCCCAAGCCAGATCCAGCCTTAGACCCCCACTGACAACCGGTTTCTCGTGTCCATGGGCGCGGTAGACGATAGGTGCATTCTTGGCGCCGGAATCCGCTGCGGTGAGGACGAAGGTCTCAGGCAGGTAATAGATCCCCTCTCGCAGAAAGACCGTGACAGCCTCACGACCGTCCTGACCTCGCGCAGCCTCGCGGGCCCGCGTCAGCGTGGCAAAAGGCTGTGCGAGCGTACCCGGATTCGAATCCGACCCGTCGGGAGCGATGAAAAACTCAGCCCCGCCGGCAAAGGCAGCAGTCGTGAGAAACAAGCCGAAAGTCAGGCAGACGGACAGAGAATTGAGCCTTGGCATCATGCTTACTCCGTGAAAACGCATTGAATGGAGTCGTACGCATCGCGTACACGATTGTTATGGATGGCCATGTCTCAGACGAACAGGCGATCACTACTTGACAACGATCTCGTAGTATATCGTCTTGTCCCGAGTCCCATCAACTGAGAATCGTCCGCCAGTGACCGGGATGGTTCGGTCGGTGCGCCGGCCATCGTGATCCAACACGTTGACCGCCGCGATCTCACGCCCGGAGAAGGAGAGGGTCGCCTTGACCGGTTCCATCAGAATGGGAGCGTCCCCCCGCTCAATGATCTCATCTTCCGCATCATTGAGCTTCATGCCGGTATTGCGGGCACGGGCCAGCGCGACCACCAACAGTCGTCTTGATGAACGGATGGTCTCATCGGGCCCCAGCGCCGTCACGTAAACGGCGGCAAAGCGACACTGCGGCGTGATCGTCACCGAACCGAGCTGACATGCCTGATTCTCCGCGAAGCCGACCACCGCCTTGGTGCCGGGCGAATCGATGGTGAAATAGCCCGCCTGGCCGGTCTCAAGCCCTTCCTTCCATTTGAGTTGCCCCGTGGACGAAACCAGGAAACCGTTCCGCTCGAACGGAGTTGTATCGAAAGCTTGCGTCTCCTGTTCGTCCTCGGTGAACTCAACGGCGCAACGGGCGACCGCCAGCGCTCGGGCCGGGACCTTGTCGGTATCGAAGGTCTTCACATCATACTGCTGTACGACGCGGTCGGCAAAGCCCAACCTGCCCTGAGCCAGCGACGGAACGTGGACGCGCAGTGATACGCACTGCTCCGATTCTGTGACATCCCCACGCAGGACCTGTCGGGCCACGGCGGGAAACACGCCCAAGACCTGCGGCGCCGTCACATCCCAACGATCGCGTCCGATGCGCTCGCTGAAGCCACCCATGTCACGATTCTGGAACAGGTAGGAAACGTCCCAGCCCTGGAGGCCGCAACCGTAAGCCCCGAGCAGAGCGGGACCTTCGACACCCCATTCGTTGGGAAAGACGTGAATCCACTCGGACAGCATGAAGGGTCGGTCGATGCACTGCTGGAGCCCGACACTGAGCGTACCGGAACCGGCCGAGCGCAACATGGTGGCGTTGTCGAACTTCTCGCCGGGCTTGGCTCTGCCGCCACCGAAGTAGTTGTGCCGATCAATGGTTCCGACGCGCCAGTCCGAATGAAGATTGTAGAAGTGGCTCAGGGCGCGACCCGCCTGCCAGTTGGAGCCGAGGATCTCGCCCGTATAGCCGGCTTCGCGCATGGCTTGTACATATCGGTCATAGAAACCGCATTGCAGCCCATAGAGAAACTCAAGCGTATCGAGCAGGCGCTGCTTGCGATAGCTCTGTGATCCGTTCAGTTGGGCCGGGTCCCAGTACCAGGGGTTGCCCAGGGGAAGAATATTGCGTTTGTCGAGGTGCTCGCCGACCGAGGGGAAACCGTCGCCTGTGAAACCATCGAAAGCCTTGTCTCCCCAAGCCGCCTGAAGTTCCTCGTGACTACCGTACTTGTCGCGCAGCCAGGCCGAAAACCTCGCCGCCACCGCCCGACGCAGTGTGGGGCTGGCCTTCAGGGGTGACATCGAGGTGAAGAAGAGGATGCTCTGCTCGTTGACGATCTCGACGAACGCGACCGCTGGGTCCTCGGCGTAGGTCAATTGCGTGTAGGGATTCTTGTGCTTCAGGAGATTGACCATCTGCCGGATCTGGACGTCCTGCAGTTCAGGCGAGTACTGGATCGCACTGTGAGGGGTCGTGACGCGGTTCTTCTTGCCGTCGAAGGAACCGAACTCGTCCAGGTATGGGACATATTCGCGATCGGCCGGGCCAAGCTTCAGGGCGCCGAAATGGGCGGAGAGCAGAACGTAGATGCCCGCCTCCTTGAATTTCGCGACTTGATAATCCATTCGATCCAGGCCCTCGGGATCGAACGTCACGCAACTGTCGGCCGACTGGATGCCGGCCCAACCGGGACCGTCGAGGTACTTGTGCAGACGCACCGAATTGACGCCATACTTGGCATAGAACGCCGCACGCTTATCCGCCAATTCCTTCCTGGGAGCGCAGGTGCTAAAGCACAGGTTCAACCCCCAGAGCTTGATGGGCCGACCATTGTAGAGGAGCTTGTCGCTATCCCGCTCGATGCGACCCTGCTTACCGGCCGGCTTGTCCAGCCAGCCTTCCATGCCGATCACGCTAGGACCGGTGTCGTTGGCCGGTTGAAAGGCAAACCAATCCGCCATATCGGCGGCGCCGACCGCGGAAAAGCAGCAGGCCGCCCAGGAGCAGAGGATGGAAATCACGACGCGAGAAAAGTGACGCCTCGACAGGCCCATGCTCAAACTCCCGGAGCGGCCGCTCCCTTGAAGTGTCAAAGACTCTCGATCTACTGGAGACTGAGCGTCAGTTCATGAATCGACCAATACCAACTGCCCGAGGTGCCGGTCTGGACGATCTTGATAAAGCGAGTCCGGACGGCTTTGTCGAACGTGATCTCGGTCAGCGGCTTGGTGTCTTTGCCTGCAGCGACGGGCTTGCCCCAACTGCCGCCATCGAACGAGACATAGACCTCGTAGCCACGCGGGTAGTCGTTGGACGACTTCCGGGCATCGAGCGTCAGGCCGCGCACCACGTTCTCGGTGCCCAAATCCAGGACAAACCACTGGCCCGGCCTCATCGTCTCGGCGGTATCCCAGCGGGTGGCCGGATTGCCGTCGATGGCATTCTTCGCATTGCCACTGTTGCGCGACGCCTGGACCTTGAGACTGCTACTCAGGAGCGTCTCCTTGGTCTTCTTGAGAGCCAGTTTGGCCTCGCTACGAAGCGCCACGTTCTGCATGGCCTTTTCGGCCAGCGCGACCGCTTCGGGGCAAGGATACTTCGGCAGTGCAGCGAGGACCGCTTTCTTCTCCTCAGTGCGTTTGGCAACCTTCATGGCCTTGCCCAGGAACCCCACCGTCTCGGCGGCGCTGCGATTGGCCGGGGTGCCCAGAAGCTTGATGTACCCGCGCACCGCCAGAATCTGCTGCGTCGCGTCCTGGCTGGTCTTGGCCACTTCCATGAGGTCGTTCAGAGGCGCTGAGTTAGGCCAATCCGCCAGGGCGCGGATCGCCGCCTTGCGGATGTCGGTATTGGAACTATCCAACTGAGACCGCACGGCTTGGAGTGCTTCGTCGTCACCGATGCGGGACAATACCGTCAGCAAATGAGGCTTGACGGCGTCCCTGGCCTTGGCCAGGCCGGAAGCGACCGCCGAGGCCTTGGGCTTCTCCGTGCGGACCACAATCGCCACCATCGCCCGCTCGATCGCACCACGATCGCGCGAACTCTTGGTCTTCAGAAGCATGGAAACAAGGGTCGCTAGATCCTTCTGATCGGCCAGTGACCCCAGGGCCTTGTAGGCCGCCTGGCGAACACTGGTGTCGTCGTCTTGAGCTACCCGGAGCAGTGACGAAACCACCTCTTTGTCATGGCGATTTACCAGGGTCTCAATCGCATTGACACGAACCGATGCTTCATCGCGTCCTTTCGCCACTTCGGATAGGACAATTCTGACCGCCGGTCCCGACAGGCGAGCCAGGCTGTTCATCGCCGCCTTCTCCAATGCAGGACTTTCGACAGAAACCTGCGTGAGCAATTTCACGCTCTCCGCGCCGCCCACAACTGCAAGGGCGCGGATCGCCGCCAGGCGGACGCGCTCATCCCCGCCGGCAACCGCCTGGGCGACGTACGGCGCCGCCGCTTTGTCACCTCGTCCTTCCAGGGCCGACAGTAGAACGATCTGGGCGTCGGGACCGAGCGAGTTGAGCTGTTCGGCCAGCGCCTGGGTGACCGCCGTACCGGGCGTCTCGGCGATGAACTTGCCGGCCGCCCGCTGGAGATCGAGATCGTTATCCCTTAGCAGAGCCAGGATGTAGGGTACGGATTTGGCCTTCTCCGCCTTGATCAGCCCCTTATGGGCCGCGACGCGGATCCACGTGCCATTGTCCGTCGAGGTCATATCGCGATAGATCGCCGTCGCCTGGCGCGTCTGCCCTTCCTCCAACATGGAGTCGGCACACATCAGGTACGCGTTGTCCAGGTCAGCCTTCAGAACCGCCGGCACCTTCGCTCTGCTCAGAACGTCGGCGGCTTGCGACCCACCGATTCGCCCCAGGGCGCCGATGGCCGCTCGCGCCATCGCCTTGTTCCGATCCGTGAGAAGTTTGGCCAGGGGCTCGACCGCCGCGCGGTCGCCCCGTTGGCCCAGCGAGCCGACAACGCCGATCTTCAAGTCGCCTTCGAGTTCATTGAGGGCTTGGCGCAGAGCCTCGCCCGCCTCGGGCGCCGGCATGAGCAGAAGGGCGAACCGAGCCATGTGGGACAATTCCTTGTCTGCGAGCATCCCGGCCAACACCGGCACCGACTGGGCCGAACCGATGCGACGCAGCATGCGACAGACGAACTGCTTGCCCGCGAAACTCGTCTTCGACGATTTCAGAGCAACCAGCAACTTGGCCTCAACCTTGGCGAATGAACTACGAGGCAGAGTACGGATCTCCTCTTCGATCGCCGCCAGGGCCACACGCGATTTGCCGAAGTCGTAATCCTCGATCGCCTTGTAGTCGCCCGAAATGGTCGCCCTCAGGCTGACCTCGTCAGCGGTGGGGAAATCGTCGGGCACGTCCATTTGCGTAACGCGACCCGTCGCGGCCCACTCGGTGCCGCGTAGGAAGGTCACGATGAATCCGACGCAGCGACACTGCTCAGCCGCGTGCCCCAGGACGGTGTGAAAGACCCGGCCTTTGCCATACTTGATGGTGAACAAGGCCGGTTCATGCTCGCCCGTACCCCTCTTGGCGGGATCGGCGTACGCCGTGGCAAGCACCGTCATGTTCTTGGCCGGACCGCGCAGCGTGCTGTACAGTTCGTCCTTGGCGTGCATCCATTTTGCCGGGAGCCCCGCCATGATCGCGTGATGACGCTCTCGGGTGATCAACTGAAATGCGTGCTGCGGGCCGTGGCTCCCCCCGCTGCCAGGCGAGTTATCGAAGACCACCTTGCCATCGCGATAGCGAACCATCGGGCCCGACTTCTCGTTGCGGCCTCCCCAGCCACCGACCCCGATCATCTCGTTCCACTCTTTCCACTTGGGAAACGCGTTGTCAGCCGCGTGGAAGATGACCAGGCCGCCACCATTCTCCATGTAGTCGACCAGGGCGTCTTGAGTAACCTGGGGCCAGCTATCCCCAGTGTAGTTGGCCACAACGACGTCGTAGCGGGCGAACTTCGGTTGGAAGGAATCCATCGGCTGGCCCTTCCCCGGCGTGGTCGCGACATCGACCGCAAACAGACCCGTCTCTTCCAGCAGAGCCTTCAGGACGGGGGTCGTGCCTTTCCAGTCGTGATTGTTCTGACCATCGACGATCAGAGCCTTGAGCGTCTTGGGACCGTTCTGGCGCGTCAGATCCTGAATGCGAATGTTGCGCCACTTGATCTTCTGGTCGGCCGTCTTGGAGCCATGCACCTGCAACGCGATGAAACCGGTCGAGGTCATGTCGTCCTTGAGGTCGGCCGCGGGCACACCGTTGACCCAGGTGCGAATCCGATCGCCAATAGTTTCGATGCGGTAGTGGTTCCACTGATTCTGCTTAAACGCCTTCTGTGCCGCGGGCTTATCCTTCAGCGAAAACAACCATCCCCGGCGACCTTCATCGTAGATGCCGCCGCTCCAGGCGCGATCCGAGGTGTCGATCTCGATCTGGTAGCCGTGCACACGGTAGTTGTTGTAGTGCTTGAAACTGTTGCTACGGATCTGAATCCCCGAATTCATCCCGGGCTGAACCAGATACTCCAGTTCGAGAATGAAATCGGTATACATCTTCTCCGTGCAGAGGAAGCTATTCGGCGTGTTCAATACAGTGGTTCCGACGATCATCCCATCTTCGACCGTGTATTTGGCCTTCCCGTTGCGCTGGATCCAATGGTCGAGGGTCTTGCCGTCGAAAAGGCTTTGCCAGTCCCCGTCGCCGGCCCAGGACACGGCCGACAGCAACATACAGGCGAGGCTGCCTATCACAAACAGCGAGGTTAGTTTCTTCATTCTACTGCTCCTATGGTTCAAATCGTTCTGATCGTGTCGTTCTAGAGGACCCACGGCTCGCGGTAAGACCGGCCCAGCAGAGCGCTGGCTTCCGGATCACCAATGATTTCTTCCGTGTCGGGGTTCCATCTGATCTTCCGTCCAGTCAACATGGCGATCTCGCCCAACAGGGCCACGCTAATCGAGCGGAGCCCCACTTCGGCCGGGCAGATCGTCAGCTTGCGACTCTTGACACAATCCAGGAAGTTCTGCTTGTGATCCCGACTCTCATACAGATGCGTCTCGTTGGGACCGATCTCCTCCTTGAGGATCTTCTCATTCGAGGCGCTCATGCCACCGCGGCTGACATGGATCCAGCCCTTCTCGCCATACCACTTGGCACCCTGAGCGAGTTGTTTGTTGTTGGCGACCGTCATGACGGTCCCATCCTTATAGGTGCAGTTGAAGCGATACTCCGTCGGAACGTTGTAGAGGCCGTCCTTGGGATAATTGCCCTTGCCTACGATCTCGACGGGACCGGTATACTCCCAGTCCATGCCCCAGTGGGCGATGTCGATGTGGTGTCCGGCCCAGTCGGTCAACTGACCGCCGGAGTAATCCAGAATCCAGCGCCAGTTCCAGTGGACAACGCCTCGGTAAGGCACGTATGGGGCCGGGCCCAGCCAGCGATCCCAATCGAGCCCCTCGGGCACCTTGACCGGTGCCTTGACATCGGTCCCCCCGCCGGTGGGCAGACCAACCTCAACCTTGAGAATCTTGCCAATCCGGCCGTTGCGGACCAATTCGCACGCGCGACGGAACTTGTAGTCGGAGCGCTGCTGGCTGCCCGTCTGCCAGACGCGACCATACCGATGCACGGCGTCACACATGGCGCGGCCTTCCCGAATGGAGCGAGCGAACGGTTTCTGCCCGTGAATGTCCAAACCGGCGCGGAGCGCCGCGATAGCCGGGATGGCGTGCCAATGGTCGGGAAGCGCCAGCATCACAGCGTCGAGATCGCCGCGACCGATCAGCTCACGAAAATCGAGGTAGCTCTTGCAGTCGCGATTGCCGTACTTCTCATCGCAGAGTTTCTTGGCGCGGTCGCGGTGGGCTTTCTCCACATCGCAGACCGCCACCATCTGTACTTCGCCTTTGCTGAGAAAACCGCGCATGTCGCCGGTGCCTTGAGATCCAACGCCAATAGCGCCCATCACAATACGGTTGCTTGGGGCGTTCGCTCCAAAAACCGAACGGGGAACGATGGCGGGAAACGCCATGGCGGCGCCGACGCCGGCCGTCCTCCGGAAAAAGTCTCTTCGTGTGATTGACCTTCTGCTCTTCATGATGCACTCCTAGCAAGAAACGTGGAGATTTGAGGCAAGGGCGTTACAGGCGCCAGGGCCCCCTATTGTTACACCATGGTATTCAGGACAAAGGGGATTTGCAACCCTTCAGTCCTCCGAATCGGTGGCCCGAGCAACTCCCCTGGTGATCTCCGCCGAATCGCGAAATCTTGGAGGAGCATTTGAATCCAGCCGCGAACCACACTACACTCTTGTCTGATGTTTGAACTGAGAGAATAACCTGGAGTTTCCACAGGGAGGCTGAATCGCCATGAAACAGGGGTTGAATAGACGAAACTTCCTCAAATCCGCTGGAATGGGTTTGGCGGCGTTGAGCGTGTCGGGATGTGCAGGTTCTCTGAACCGGACCACAGCCGAGGCAAAAGGACGCAAACCAAACATCATCTTCGTCCTGGCCGACGACCTGGGCTATGGCGATCTGGGCTGTTACGGACAGGAGCGGATCAAGACGCCACACATCGATCACATGGCGACCGAAGGAATGCGCTTCACCGACCACTACGCCGGCAGCACGGTCTGCGCGCCGTCCCGTTGCTCCCTGATGACGGGCCTGCACACGGGCCATACGTACGTGCGGGGCAACCGCGAGATCAAACCGATGGGACAGTTGCCTCTTCCCCAGGGCACGGTGACATTGCCCAGGACACTGAAGGAAGCCGGATATAGAACGGCGCTGATCGGCAAGTGGGGATTGGGAGGCCCAGACAGCGCGGGGACGCCGAACAAGCAGGGGTTTGACTACTTCTTTGGCTATCTCTGCCAGAGGCACGCCCACAACTACTACCCCGAGTTTCTGTTCCGTAACGACCAGCGCGTTCCCCTGCGAAACAAGGTGGCGGGCAATCGCCCAGACGGCGCGGGCGTAGCAACGAAGAAAGTGGACTACTCCTACGACCTGATGGCAGCCGAGGCGCTGAAGTTCGTCGAAGAGAACAAGTCAGAGCCCTTCTTCCTGTGCCTGACCATCACGATCCCCCACGCCAACAACGAGGCGGGCAAGAAGGGAATGGAGGTGCCCGACCACGGGATCTACGCGGAGAAGGACTGGCCCGAACCCCAGAAGGGTCACGCCGCGATGATCTCCCGTCTGGACCGGGACATGGGCCGACTCATGCAGACGTTGAAGGAGACCGGCCTCGATGAGAACACGCTGGTCCTGTTCACCAGCGACAACGGCCCCCACCGTGAAGGCGGCGCCAATCCCGATTTCTTCGACAGCAACGGTTCCTTGCGCGGCATCAAGCGCGACTTGTACGAGGGCGGCATTCGTGTGCCTTTGATCGCCCGCTGGCCCGGCAAAATCGAGGCGGGCGCCGAGAGCGGTCACATCTCGGCCTTCTGGGATTTCCTGCCCACCTTCGCCGACCTGACCAACGTTGAGGCGCCTATCGAAACGGACGGCATCTCCATCGCGCCGACATTACTGGGCCAATCGAGCAAACAGCAGCAACATGAGGCCCTCTATTGGGAATTCCACGCGGGCCGCTCCAAGCAGGCTGTCCGCATGGGACACTGGAAGGCGGTCCGCTTCGGCACCGCCGGCAAGCTGGAACTCTACGACCTGCGAACGGACCTCGGCGAGACCACCAACGTCGCCGACCGCCACCCGGACGTCGTCACCAGAATCGAGCAATACCTCGCTGAGGCCCGAACACCGTCGGAATTCTGGAGCTTGAAGGGATAACGCAGACACAGAGGAGAGACCGGGATAGAATACAGGAGCACTGATTATCCGACCAAATGGCAAATCTCGGCCAATACAATGGGCTACGCAACCGAAAGGACTATCGTGAATAGACGTCGCTTTCTCAAGACCGCCGGCCTCGGCTGCATGACCGCCCTGCTACCGAAAACCGGTCTCAACGCGGCCGCTCCGGCCGCCGGAACCGACAAACCCCTCAACGTCGTGCTGATTATGATGGACCAGCATCACCACGGCGTTATGGGCTGCGCGGGCAATCCGGTCATCAAGACCCCCAATATAGATCGACTCGCCCGCGAAGGGGTTCGCTTCACCAACGCCGTCTGCGCCACGCCCTACTGCTCGCCTACCCGCTCCTCACTCGTCAGGGGACAATGGCCCCACACCACCGGCATCATTCACAACTGCGCCCGGGGCAAGCCGGCGCTGACCAGCGATGATAATAGCACCGAAGGCGACCTCTTCTCCCGCGGCTACGCCACCGAATTCATCGGCAAATGGCACCTCGGCATCGAAAGCGACTTCGAATGCTACGCGAACGTCAAACCAGTCAACACGCGTCTTCGAGCCAGCCGAGACCGCCTCAAGGCGACAGGATTCAAACCCGCCCCACCGCGCAAGGGTGAGACTCTTATCGAGAAACCCGGCATCTACACCACCGAACACAACCTCGCCGCCTGGCAAGCATTCCACGACTTCCCCGCCAGCAAGCGGAAGGGCCAGGATCTGATGGCCATCGGTCGCCAGGCAATTCCCGCCCAATCGGAACCCTGGGGCGAGATGGCCGATGACGCCGTCGCATGGATCAAGAAGAATCGCAAACGCCCGTTCATGATCACCTACTCGGCCGGTCCGCCGCATGCGCTGTGGACCGCCCCGGATCCGTGGTACAGCATGTACGATCCAGCCGAAGTCCCCGTCCCCAAGACCCTCACCGATTCCATGCCCGCGGCCTATGTCAAATCCGGCCCGGCCCAGAAAGGCAAGTTTCTCGGCGAGAAGGGCTTCCGTGAGATGATCCGCTGTTACTACGCGCAGGTCACAATGATCGATGCCTACATCGGCCGAATCCTCAAGGCTATCGATGAGGCGCAACTGGCGGACAATACGCTCGTAATTTACCTCAGCGACCACGGTGACATGCAGGGCGCCCAGGGCGGCATGCTCGGAAAGTCCATCGGCGCCTTCTACGACCAGATCGTCCGTGTGCCACTGATCATGCGGCTGCCCGGCATCATAGAAGCCGGCAAAACCGTCGCCGCGCACGCCAATTCCGTCGACATCCGCCCCACCATCGCTGACTATGCCGGCCTGACGATCGATAGGCGAATCCAGGGCCGCAGTCTGCGTCCGATCATCGAAGGTCACGAGGAAGACGAAGCCGGTTACGGCTTCTGCGAACGCCCCGGTGGTCGGATGATCCGCAGTGTCGACTGGAAATACTGTCTCTATTGCGCCCGCGGCAGACAACGCGAAGAACTCTTCGATCTCCGCAAAGACCCCGACGAAGCCACCAACCGCGCCGATGACTCCAGGTGCGCCGACCGCAAGCGTACGCTCCGTCGCGCCCTCATTCGACATATGCAGGAGACGCACGACACAGACTTCTACAAGAGCCTGCACCAATAGAATGCCCGGTACGCTCCAATGTGGGATGATAATCCTCGCTGACCCTCCGAACGAATGCATCCGGCTCTGGGAGGGCTGCCGGAATCCGTTATCCTGTGCCACAACACAACCATAGCGTCTTTGAATTGTCGAGAGACCTTTGGTATGATGATATACCGAATTCGGATGACATGAGAACATTGCAAGTGAATTAGGAGGTCTTCATGGCCGGTAAACTCCCCCGTCGTCGCGCCCTTTGTCTGGCAATCTTGTTGCTCTATTGTCCGCTGTCCCTCTTCGCCTCGGCAGCTCACGCCGACACAAAGAAGATCATTTTCGTGCCCGGTCGCCAGAGTCATGGCTGGAGCGGCCACGCCTATTCCGCCGACTGCAAGCTGTTGGCCGGGATATTGAACAAGAATGTACCCGGCGTCGAAGCGGTCGTCATGGAAGGCGGCTGGCCCAAGAAGATCAGTACACTGGAGGGTGTCGCCGCGATCGTCATTGCCTGCGACGGCAACAGCCTGATCGGCGCCGAATCCAACTGGAAAGCCCTCGACAAACTCGCCAGGAAGGGAGTCGGCATCGCCTTCATGCACTATGCCCTGGACCCGGGCAAGCAGTATGGCCCCTACGTACGCGATTGGATCGGCGGCTACTATGAGCAACACTGGTCGGTCAACCCCTCCTGGCTGGCGAAGTTCGAGAGCCTGCCGGCCCATCCGATCACACGGGGCGTCAAGCCCTTCGCCATTCATGACGAGTGGTACTACCACATGCGATTCCAGGAAGGGATGAAAGGCGTGACGCCGATCCTGACCGCGATCCCGCCGGACAGCACGCGCAAGCGTCCGGACGGGCCGCATAGTGGCAACCCGACCGTCCGCGGACGCATGGGCATGCCCGAACACGTCGCATGGGCCTACGAACGACCGGATGGCAGTCGAGGGTTCGGATGCTCGGGAGGCCACACCCACTGGGTTTACGCCCAGAACGATTTCCGCAAGCTCATGCTCAACGCCGTCTGCTGGATCGCCAAGATCGAGGTCCCCGCTAACGGTGTCCCCACATCTACGCCCACCGTTGCAGAGATGGAGGCCAATCTGCAAGGCGACCGCCCCGGAAACTGGAGCGCCGACAGAACCAAACAGACAATCCAGAAACTAAACCAACGCTAGAAGCAGCCTGCGCAATTGAGGACCAGGGATATAGAAATGGACGCAACAAACAGAATCACCCGTCGATCGTTCTTGAAAAGCACGGCCTGCGTTTCCTCGGCATTCGTCATCCCCTCGACACTGTCGGCCTCTCAACCCCGAAAGCGACCCAATATTCTCTACCTGATGACAGACCAACACCGGGGCGACTGCCTGGGCTGCGCGGGGAACGATGTCATCAAGACCCCGAACCTCGACGCCATCGCCGCCGAGGGGATCCTGTTCCCCAACGCCTATTCGTCCACGCCAAGTTGCACGCCGGCGCGGAGCGGAATTCTCACAGGCCTTTCGCCCTGGCATCACGGCATGCTCGGATACGGGCGCGTCGCAGGCAAACACCGCTTCGAACTGCCCCAGGCCCTGCGGGAGGCGGGATACTACCTGTTCGGTATCGGCAAGATGCACTGGTACCCCCAGAAGAGGCTGCGCGGCTATCACGGCCTGCTGGTCGACGAATCGGGCCGCTCCGAAACGCCGGACTTCGTCAGCGACTATCGCCTCTGGTTCAAGCAGCAGGCGCCCGATCTGAATCCCGACGCGACCGGGATCGGCTGGAACGACTATCGCGCCAAGGCCTACGCCCTGCCCGAGCGACTGCACCCCACGACCTGGACCGCCGACAGCGCGGTTGACTTCCTCGACAACTACGATCGGTCGGAACCGTTCCTGCTGAAGGTCTCCTTCGCTCGGCCGCACAGCCCCTACGATCCACCTCAACGATTCATGGACATGTACAACGTGGACGACATGCCCGCGCCCAATGTGGGTAACTGGGCCGATCGTTACGCACCGCACAAAGACCCGCCCAATCCGAACCAGTGGCATGGTGACCTGGGCGTTGACCAGGCGAGAGAATCCCGCCGGGCCTATTACGCGTCCGTCACGTTCATCGACAAACAGATTGGCCGCATCCTGACGGCGCTCAAGAAACGGGGCATGGACGACAACACGCTGATCGTGTTCTTCTCCGACCATGGCGACATGCTGGGCGACCACCATCTCTGGCGCAAGACGTATGCCTATGAAGGTTCGGCCCAGATCCCCATGATTCTGCGCTGGCCCAAGACTATGGGCATGAACAGCCAACGAGGCAAGACACTGCCCCAACCGGTCGAACTGCGTGACGTCTTGCCCACGTTCCTCGACACGGCCCGCGCGCCGATCCCTGACCATCTCGATGGCAAGAGCCTGCTGGACCCGGTCCGAGGAAAGACCAGGGACTGGCGACCTTACATCGACCTGGAGCACTCGATGTGCTACAGCAAGGACCACTGGAACGCCCTGACGGATGGGCACTTCAAGTATGTCTACTTCGCCTTCGATGGAAGGGAGCAGCTCTTCGACTTGGCCAAGGACCGCGCGGAACTTCACGACCTGGCCGGCCAGCCGGAGTTTGCAGGAGTCTTGAAGCAGTGGCGACAGTACATGGTCGAGCACCTCTCCGAACGAGGTGAGGCATTCGTGCGCGACGGCGGATTGACGATGCGCAAGAAGCGCATGCTGTATTCGCCCAACCACCCGAAGGATAGTTGAGACTAGCAGAAGAGAACGTCTTTAGGAAGCTTGGCATGACGACCGAGACCAATCGAGATAAGAATCTGGACCGGCGCGCCTTTCTCAAACGTACGGGTCGAGCGATAGCGGCGCTGGCTTCGCTCGGCATCGCTGCTTCACTCGGCGCCCAACCGAGAAGAAGAGCCGCCAAACGCAACATCGTTCTGGTTCTTAGTGACGATCACCGCTACGACTTCATGGGTTTCATGAAGGGGGCGCCCGCGTTCCTGGAAACGCCCAACATGGACCGCATGGCCAGGCAAGGAGCGCACCTGGCCAACGCCTTCGTCAGCACGTCGCTGTGTTCGCCCAGCCGGGCGTCGATCCTTACAGGACAGTACATGCACCGCCACCGCATCGTCGACAACCAACGACCGGCGCCGGCGGGCACGGTGTTCTTCCCCCAGTACTTGCAGCAAGCAGGTTATCAAACCGCCTTCGTGGGCAAGTGGCACATGGGCCACGAGCGCGACGATCCGCGCCCGGGTTTCGATCACTGGGTCAGCTTCAAAGGCCAGGGCGCCTACTTCGACCCCACGCTGAACATCAATGGCAAACGGAAGACATTCGAAGGGTATACCACCGACGTCCTGGCCGACCAGGCGCTGGACTGGCTCCAGCAAGGCCGCGATGAGGATCGACCCTTCTTCCTGTACCTATCGTTCAAGGCGGTCCACTATCCCTTCCAGCCCGCCAAGCGTCACAAGGGTCGCTACCGAGAGGACCCCGTTCAACGACCGGAAACCATGGCCAACACCGAGCGCAACTATCAGACCCAGCCCCACTGGGTCCGCGAACGACGCTACAGCATCCACGGCATCGACCACATGGAGACGGGCCCCTACGACAACGATCCGGTCCCGTCGTTCGACGATCTGTACCATCAGTACTGCGAAACGGTGCACGGACTGGACGAGAACCTTGGCCGGGTCCTCACCCATCTCGACAAAACCGGACTCAGTGACTCGACGCTGGTGCTCTATATGGGCGACAACGGTTTCGCCCTGGGCGAGCACGGATTCTACGACAAGCGGGACGCCTTCGAGGAATCGATCCGCGTGCCCATGCTGGCGTACGCCCCCGGGATGATCAAGCCAGGAACGACGGTGGCCCAGATGGTGCAGAATATCGATATCGCCCCGACGATGCTGGAGGCAGCCGGCGTACCGCGTCCAAAGTCACCCGGCATGGACGGACGCTCCTTCCTGCCCTTGCTGCGTGGCAAGTCGATCCCCTGGCGCAATCACATTCTCTACGAGTACTACTGGGAGTGGAACTTCCCGGCCACGCCCACGGTGTTCGCCATTCGCTCCGAACGGTATAAGTACATCTTCTATCACGGCCTTTGGGATCACGACGGATTCTACGACCTGCAGACCGATCCGTACGAGCGACACAACCTGATCAACGTCCCGGCCTACGCCGAGCAGATCGAGGCGATGAAGAAACAACTGTTCGACGAACTCGAAAGCCAGGGGGGGCTCGACATCCCGGTGCGCCGCCCCCTGGGCGAGCGTCTCGATCAGCGCAAGAACAGACGCTGAAGCGCCTTGACTCGACGGGCTGCAAGTGATACGGTTAGATTTCCATGATAATCCGCTATTTGAAAGACAAGGAGTGGTGGTCCATGCATCGAAAAATGACACGTCGTAGCTTCCTTCGCAACACAACCCTGGCCGGCTCAGGCCTGGTCATCCTGTCGAACAGTCGGTCGATCTGGGGCACGCCGGCCAATGACAAGCTGAACATCGCCGGGATCGGCATCGGCGGTCGCGGCGCCGCGGACATCCAGGGCGTCGCCACCGAGAACCTCGTCGCCCTGTGCGACGTGGATCACGAACGAGCCGCCAAGACGTTCGAGCAACATCCCAACGCCCAGCGGTTCACCGACTTCCGCAAGATGCTCGATAAAATGCACAACCAGATCGACGCGGTGGTAATCGGCACGCCGGACCATACCCATGCCCCCATCGGCATGATGGCCATGAAGATGGGCAAGCATTGCTACTGCGAAAAACCGCTGACCCATAGTGTCTATGAAACCCGCCAGATGAGGGAGGTCGCGGCCCGGTACAAGCTCGTCACCCAGATGGGAACGCAGATTCACGCCGGCGGCAACTACCGCCGCGCGGTCGAACTCGTGCAGTCCGGCGCTATCGGCCCGGTCCGCGAGGTCCACGTCTGGCTGGGCGCCAATTTCAAGGGACCGCCCCGACCGACAGATATGTCTCAGCCCGATGCCCCGACGGACAAGCCTCCCGTCCCGAAGAACCTCGACTGGGATCTGTGGCTGGGCCCGGCCCCCTACCGACCCTACCATTCCAAGTACGCCCCCTTCGGCTGGCGCTACTGGTGGACCTTCGCCAACGGTCAACTGGGTGATTTTTTCTGCCACTTCTGCGATCTGGCCTTCTGGGCGCTGAAGCTAAAACACCCGACGAGCGTGGAGGCCGAAGGCCCCGTCCATCCCGAGAGCACCGCCAAGTGGACCATCGCCAAACAGGAATACCCGGCCCGGGGAGATCTGCCGCCCGTAACGCTGAACTGGTACAATGGCGGACCCTATCCGGCTCTCGTCAAAGAAAAGAACATCCCCCAGTGGGGCAGCGCCGTGCTGTTCATCGGCGCCGACGGCATGCTGATTTCCGACTACGGCAAACACAAGCTCTTGCCCGAGGACAAATTCACCGATTTCGAGCCTCCCACGCCGTTCATCCCGGATTCGATCGGCCATCACCAGGAGTGGATCAAGGCCTGCAAGACGGGCGAACCGACAACCTGCAACTTCGATTACTCCGGCGCCCTGACCGAAGCGGCGCTCTTGTGCAACGTTGCCCTGCGTTCAGGCCAGAAACTCACCTGGGATGCCAAGGAACTTAAGGCCATCGGCAGTCCCGAGGCCAACGCGCTGCTCCGGCGTCCCTACCGCCAGGGATGGAAACTCTAGGTTGTGCGAAGTAATTGAGCCTCCGGCTGGGAGATTATGTATAATGGATTGATCTGTTTCCGTGGCCAGCAGGGAAACGGGCCAGTTGATTGGCAGGGCTGTGAGCAATCCTTTTGAGAAGGAGACGAGGGCATGAAATCTAGACGACATGCATTTACGCTGATCGAGCTACTCGTGGTCATCGCGATCATTGCGTTACTGATGGGAATCCTGATGCCTGCACTGGGCCGGGTCCGCAACCAGGCGCGGTCGGTGGCCTGTCGGTCGAACCTCAAACAATGGGGCCTGATCTGGTACTTCTACACCGAGGACACCGAAGGCAAGTTCAACACGGGCGTCTACGAAGGCAATGCCGCGGCCAACGACTGGCTCGTCGCCCTGTTGCCCTACTACCGGGATAAGGGCAAACTAGCGATGTGTCCTTCGGCCACCTTGCCCGGAGCGGTGGGTGGAGCGTTCGAGCATCGCGCCTGGAATTGGGACAGAGACGGCTGGGGTGGTGTCAGAAGCAAGGACACCGAGCTCCGCGACCGGGGCAGTTACGGCGAAAACGAATGGATGTGTGATCGAACTGGCGACAACTACTGGAAGAACCTTCGCAGCATCAAGCATGCGGACAATGTCCCCCTGTTCTTCGACTGCGGCTACATCGACGCCTTTCCCACCCACACGGCGGGGCCTCCTCAAGTCAAGGGCGCCTTTACGCCAGACAACGAGTGGCACCTCATCTGCATCGATCGCCATTCCGGCTCGATCAATGTTGTGTTTGCTGACTTCACGACGGTTCGCAAGGTGGGACTCAAGGAAGTGTGGACCTTGAAGTGGCACCGCAACTTTGACATCGCAGGTCCTTGGACGAAAGCCGGAGGCGCCCAGGCCAGCGATTGGCCCTACTGGATGACCAACTACAAGGAATACTGACAACAAGAAAGATCGACACGATTCACGCGAGGGTGTCCGGTACCTTTTTCCCGCGAAGGGGAAAGGTGCCGGACACCTTTCTATTTAGACAGGAGGTAATCCCCCATGACAGCACTGCGTCTCTTCCTCAGCACAAGCATTCTGTTCCTAGCCCTTACACCGCTCTGGGCTGAAGAACCGGCGCCTCCGGCCCAATCGACAGCAAAAGCCGAAGCTGAGAAGAAGGATGACGGCGTGGTGAAGATCAAGCAGGAACTCCAATTGCTGGAGAAGGTCTCGAAACGACGCCTGCTGCTCCACTACCTCAGGGAGGACAAGGACGCGCGCGAGGCGGTCCTGAAGGGACTGGCCCCGGAATCGGCCGGAGCGGTCAAAAGGCTTCTCGAGAAGGACTCGGCCTTCAAACAACTCGACTACCATCTGCTGGAGAAGATGGAGAATTGTGAGAAGCGACTGCTCGCCCAACTGAGAAACGATAAGTTCCAGGGCACCGAGGACCTCCTTGAGTTCGTCGCCGACAAGAAGCATCCGGGCACCGCCCCGTACGCCCGGCTGATGGCTACGGTGGAGCTGAATTTCCGCTACGCTCGGCGCCAAACCCTGATTGAGAAAGAAGATTTCGCCAAGGACCTGGCGGGACGACTCACAGAGGCGGCCCTGCGCGTCCAGAGCACCGCCGGGCACTCGGTTTCGGAACTGGCGAAAGCCACGTGGAAGAGCAAGAAGCCCGAAGCGATACCCGCGTGGTGGTTCGATCGCACTTCAGGGCCGATCGCGTTTGCATTCGCGCCGGTGCCGGCCTCACCCAAGTACCCTCTGCTGGACCTGAACGAGGCGACCGAGGAACAACTGCTCGCGCTGCCCTCGGTCGAGCAGGAGGCCGCCGAGGCCATTCGTAAGTACGCCGAAAAGCACGGATTCCAGGGCCCTGAAGAGTTGCGGCTGATCCCGGAGATCCCCAAGCACCTGCTTGGCCCTCTGCAAACGCTATGCACCGCCGGGGACCTCAAGAAACAGAAGAAGTGGACGGTCATGGTGTTCCTCAACGCCGCCAACAACCTCGAACCGTTCGGCATCGAGGACCTGAACGAGATGGAGAAGGTCGGGTCCAGTCGCGAGGTCAACGTGGTGGTCGAACTGGCCCGCTACTATCCGAAGCTCAAGGCGCCGCCCGTCAACGGTAGTTACTTCCTCAATCCCCTGGCCGAACGGAATCCCCTCTTCTATTACGGCCTGGACAACGAACCGGGCATCTCACGCTACTACGTGCTCCAGGACGACGATGACGTGCGCGTTCGATCGGTGCTCAAGGCCAAGGGCCCCAAGGCCGACGCCGGACGCCCCGAATCGCTGGCCGACTTCGCCAAGTGGGCGATCGAACACTACCCCGCCGAGCATTACGCATTGGTGATCTGGAATCACGGCGCCGGCTGGTCGGGCGTCTCGTACGACGACAACACCCACCACGGCATGGACCTGCCCGAAGTGCGCACCGCACTCGAAGAGATCTGCGGCACCCTGGGCAGCAATCGACACATCGACGTCCTGGATTTCGATGCGTGCCTGATGGCAACCCTGGAAGTGGGCTACGAACTCAAGGACACCGTCGATTTCCTCGTCGCCTCCCAGGCGGTCGAACCGGGCGATGGCATGCCCTACGACGACTATCTGAAATGGCTGGTAACGTATCCGTCCGCCCCGCCGGTCTCTTTCGCCAAGGCGATGGTGGAAAGTTACGTGCATTCGTACGCCCCCAAGGGTTCGCAGGTCGAGGGCGACAACTCCGCCTTCTTCGAGACCAAGTCCGCCATCCGTCTGTCGCGCATGACGGAAATGCGCGACGCCGTCAACCGGGTGGCGGAGTTGCTATTGGCACGCCCCACTCTGCTGGGCGAAGTCACCGAGCAGGTGATGAGCGGCGTGCGCCGCTTTGGGCGTCTGGTGGACATTCACGACTTCTTCGCCAAACTGGCCAAACACCAAAAAGAGGACAAGGAACTCAAGAAGGCTGTCGAGGCAGTCGTCGACCTGATCGGTTATCCGGAAGAGCGTTACAAACTCGTCAACGAAGTGGTCATCAAGCGCCGCTCGAAGGGGAGCGTGATCTGGGGCTTCAACGGCTGGCTGGCTCCGCCCCGCTCGCTGGCGCCTTACATCCATGAAGGCAAATACGCCAAGACACCTCTGGTCGGTCCCGATGAGCGAGGCAATTATGTTGCGCGTCTGCGCTTCCAGCCGCGACTGACCGATCCCAAAACCAAGAAGCCTGTCCCGGTCAAGGAGATCAACTATCGCTTCGAAGACGAACAGATCAAGAGAACGGCCAAGGATTTCAAGAACCTGTTCTTCGCCACGGACTTCCCGGAAAACGGCGCCGTAGTCGCCGAGGGGCACATGGTCAGCAACAGCCGCAGTCACGGCCTGTCGATCTACTTCCCCGCTTACCTGGGATTCCACTCCGAGTACCAGCGTCTGCAATTCGCCAAGGATTGTCCCTGGGCACAGCTCTGCGCCCGTTTTCCGCTGAAAACCATGGAGTCGTCTGAGCCAATCGCGCTGCTGGGCGTTCAACATCTGACCCGGCCCGAGCGCGAGCGCCTGGGCAAGATCGTGACGCCCGAAGGATTCCGCAAGGCCGCCCGAGAACTGGACACCGCCGCACCGCTGCGCAAAGCGCTCGAAACCATGGGATATCCGTTTGAAGTGACGCCCGATCCGCGTCCCTATGGAAAGGACTGGGCAGAAATGATCGCTCAATGGGAACCGAGGATCGTTGTGGTGGACAATACCGCCGGGACGCCGTCCGGACGCCAGGACCCATATGGATACCTGTCCGGCCGTCGACCGACCTTGCCCACCGTTCAAGGGCCCGACACGCGAACGCTCAATGCGTACCTCAGCCGGAGTGGACGACTGCTCCTGACCACGCCGACGATCTTGTCCCAGCCTTGGGATTGGCCCTTCTATCGCGATGTGCTCGGGCTCCAATATGGACAGAACTGGGACCGCTCGTACAAGTTCCTCCTGGCCGGCAAAGAAGAGCCCGTACTCGAGATTCAGACCCAGCGCAAGGGCCAGTCCATTCGCGTCTTCCAGGGAGGCGAAGGCGTCGAACCGCTGTGCGTTCTCGCCGACACGAAAGCCATGATCGGAGCCAAGATCACGCGCACCCACCCGGCCACCAAGACGCCCTTCCGCGCCGTGGTGCTCGGTTTCTACCTGGCAGACATCCAGGACGAAGCTCAACGACAAGCGCTTCTCAAAGAGATCCTGACCTTCCTCGATCCCGAGGGCGCTATCCCCGTGACGCCGCCGGCCGAGAACAAGGAACAGGACCCGTCGGAGAAGCCATCGTCCAAGCAGGTGAATTGAGAATCCATCGACCCGTCGAAGAATCATCTGGAATCAAAGCATGTCATCCAACTCGAATCATGAGGCAATCGAGCAGGTCCTCGGTTTCCTGAAGCAAAGCCAACACATCCTGTTTATCACGGGAGCAGGCATCTCTGCCGACTCCGGCCTGCCCACCTACCGAGGCATCGGCGGACTCTACAACGTCGATACCACCGAAGACGGCTTGCCTATCGAACAAGCCCTTTCAGGGGATATCATCAACGAACGTCCCGAACTGACGTGGAAATACCTCGCCCAGATCGAGGAGACGTGCCGCGATGCAAAACCGAACCGCGCCCATGAAATCATCGCGGAAATGGAAACGCACTTCCCGCGGGTCTGGACACTGACGCAAAACATCGACGGCCTTCATCATCGGGCGGGTGCCGAAAACGTGATCGACATCCATGGCGATCTGCACCACCTCCGCTGCACGCGATGCGCGCACCGCCGAACCGTGGAAGACTACAGTTCGCTGTCTCTGCCGCCCCGCTGCCCTGAGTGCGACGCGATCGTGAGACCCGACGTGGTCCTCTTTGGCGAGATGCTGCCCCAGGGAAAAACGCGAATCCTCTATGAAGAACTCTATGAAGGCTTCGATATGGTCTTCAGCATAGGGACCACCAGCGTCTTCCCATATATCGCCGAACCGGTTCGCGTGGCCACCCAAATGGGATGGAGGACAGTCGAGATCAACCCGGGCACGAGCAACGTATCCCACATGGTCGATGCAAAACTGTCCATGCGAGCAGCCCCGGCGATGGAAGCTATCTGGCAGCGGTATCGAGAAATGTCCACGTAGATAGGCGAATTCACACGGCCAATGGAAAGAGGTCGCCGAGCACGCCCGTCACCATCTGGACGGATTCCCACACAGGGGGCGACACCGGCTCTCCCAACCGCATGCAGCCCGGTTGGATACCTAACAGGAACACCTCGACATCGATGTCTTGGCGCAGCATGTCTACAAACAGATGAAGTGACAGAGCATGGGTGGAGAATGCGAAATCGCTGATCTGATCGGGGCGATACAAACGCACTTGTCCTGGCGTCTCTCCAAAGTCGATGGCATCGATCACCAGCAGGTTCTGCGGCACCGCGCGAATGATGGGCCGTACATAGTTCTCCGGCACAGTCCCAGCGTCGATCACCTTGGCCGAGACGCCGCCTGTCAGATTCTCGCAGACCAGTGGACCGACACCGTCATCGCCCTTGAGGATATGCCCCACGCCCAGGATGACGGTATCCGAACCGCGCAGGCGGCTGAGGCCTTCGGTGAGTTCCCGATTGTCTCTCATGGCGTCACAGCCGGATGTTCAACTCGCACTTGCACTTGGGACAGAGAATCCGCATGAAATCCCGGGTCCGCATCTCCTTTGGCATGGCCTCGACGGCTCCGGGCGAAGCCTGGGGACGGTCCGACCCGTTGCCGCCGGCGCCGTCCTTCCATAGCGCCGCGTTCTTGGCCAGCAGCAGAGAGGGATTCGTGTACGCCAGTGGCCCCAGTTTCTCATAGAGCCAGACCAGGTGCTTCTTCGTGCCAATCGCGGCGCCGCACTTCTCGCACAACTGAAGCTCATGCTCGTGAACCTCGGCCATGCTCTCTCTATCCAGCCCGGCCAGATCCCACTGGTTCGATAGTTCGATCCCGCGCTCGGTCGTGCATCCATCCTGACAATTGCCACAGAAGATGCACGTATCGTACCGCAACGTGATCTTCCTGACCGGGTGATCCCCATCGGTCTCATCGATCAGGGTCAGCGCCTTGGTTGGACAGATATTGACGCACGCGCCGCAACCAACGCACAGATCGACATCAAACTCAGGTTTGCCCCTGTACCGATCGGGCACGATACACGGCTCGGCTGGAAACCGCGTCGTGAAGCGCGGAGACAACACAGCCGTGACCGCCTCTTTCAATTCTCGTAGCTTTGGCCAACGCAATTCCATGCTCCTTTAGGGCGCCAGGCCCGGAGACCCCCCGTCAAGACCTCTCCTGGCCGGCATGCTCCGCGTACTTGTCCACCACCGTTTTCTCCCACAGCTTGACGCCGGAGGCGTAGGCGCCTTTGGCAATGGCGTGGGCGGCCGTCGGTGACGTCACCAGGATAAACACGGCGCAAATGATCGCTTTGGCCGCCATGGAGCCGGTGCCCCCAACAAGAGCCACGCCAATCAGGAGCAGTACGGTGCCCAGTGTCACACACTTGGTCGCGGCCTGAAGTCGGTTGTAGACGTCGGGGAAACGCACCAAACCTATGCACCCGCAGATATTGAAGAGGATTCCCACAGAGACCAGAATATATCCAATGGCATCAATCATCGAAACACCTGCCCTCCAGGAACTTGGCCAGCGCGATGGTGCCGATGAAGCTGAGCAACGCCCAAGCCAGAGCCACGTTCAGGTAAAAATCCTGGCCGGTCGCCAGACCGAGCAGGGCGCAGAAACCGACGATGACAATACCAAGGATGTCGATCGCCACCGTTCGATCCGGAGCGCTGGGCCCGCGCCCGATACGGTACAGGCAAAGAAAGCAGCACGCACACAGGCCAAAGTAGAATAACTGCATCAGTACGGACATAGGCGCACCTCGGACTACTCGAAAATCTTGTGTAAGAACCACTCGAATCGCTGGGCGATCAGTTGCGTTGCCGGCTCGATATCCTCAGCCTGAACGTTAATCCAGTGCACGTACAAATAACCATCATCCGTCAGATCGACCGTCAACGTCCCAGGCGTCAGAGTGATGGAATTGGCCAGCGCGGTAATCGCCGAGTCGGTCTTCAGACTCGTCTTGATTTTGACGATGCCCGGCTTGATCGGCATCGCCGGATGCAGAGCGCGATAGACAACGTCCAGATTGGCGCAGATGACGTAGTAGAAGAACACGGGCACGTAGACCAGGAACCAGAAGACCCGAATCGGCGAGATGAAGACATGATGCTCCTTGGGCAGAAGATCGTGGAACAGCAGCGAGACGAGCAGCGAAGCGATCAGTCCGGCGACGATCACCTGCCAATCCACATGCCCTTCCACGAAAGGCCAGGACAGCAGTATCCATACCAGAAACGCCAGCACAAAATAGATCAATCGTCGCATGGGACCAACCTCAATCAATTCACTGTGAAACCACCGCCGTCGGCGCCGTGGCCGCCCTAACCAGAACATCGACCGCCGGCTGTAGAACGACCTCGCGCAGCGCCGGATGCAGAACCAGCAGACTCATGGCCAGACAAAGCACGGCCAGGAAGGCCATCGCCGCCAACATGAACCCTCCGTTCTCCTGCGTATGCTCAAGATTCTCGGGCAACTCGCCCAGGAAGACATAGCGCTGAACCTTCAGAAACGAAAGCAACGTCACCAGACTGACCACCACCGTCACGGCCGCCAGCAGATAGAACCCCGCCTGTACCGCGGCAATGACCAGAATCAGCTTGCTCCAGAATCCATTGAATGGCGGCACCCCGGCAATCGACGCTGAAGCGATCGCACAAGTCGCGCGCGTATAAGGCATCCGCTCGACGAGCCCGCCCATCTTCTTGAGTTGCCGTGTCCCGGTCGCCATCTCCACCGAACCGCTGGTCAGAAACAATAGCGACTTGAAGACGGCGTGGTTGATCAAGTGGAACAGTCCACCCAGGATGGCCAGTGACGCCCACAGGGGATCCCCCTTCCGCGCGAGGATCAAGGCGCCCAGACCCACCCCCAGAACCACGTAGCCCATCTGTGAGATGCTGTGGTAGGCGAGCAAGCGTTTGAAGTCCCATTGCCCAACCGCCAGGAAGACGCCGATCACCATGCTGGATACGCCCAGCGCGATCAGGACCCATGCGATCGGAACGGAGACACCGAAAACGGTGAAAATCAACCGCGCCAGAACGTAGATGCCCAGCGCCTTGATCAACACACCGGAGAGCATGGCGGAAATCGGCGCCGGCGCCGAAGGGTGCGCGTCGGGCAACCAGGCATGGAAAGGAACCAGGGCCGCCTTGAGACCAAAACCCGCGACGAAGAGACTCAGGGCAAAAGCCAGACCGGTGTTCATTCCGATCCGTCGAATCGTTTCAGAGATCTGCGCCATGTTGAGCGATCCGGTGTTGGCATAGACGAGCGCGACACCGAAGAGTACAAACGCCGACGCGATACTGCCCAGCACCATGTACTTGAACGATGCCTCCAATTCTTCGTGGTCGCAGCCGAAGCCAACCAGAGCGTAGGACGCGATGGAGGCGATCTCAAGAAACACGTAGAGATTGAAGATGTCGCCGGAGAGAACGACCCCGTTCATACCGGCAACCATTAGCAAGAACAGGCTGTAGTACTTGGGTTTGGCGGTGTATTGCTCCATATAACGAACGCTGAAAAGCATAGACGCGGCGCCGACGATACCGATGGCCAGGAGCAGGAGCGAACTGAGCCCATCCAGAACGAGGTTGATACCGAGCGGGATCGACCAGTTTCCCATCTCATAGACGCTCGTCTTGCCAACGGACATCACCGCCAGAACGAGTAAGGAGAGGGTCACCAGATTGGCCAGCACCGTGGCAATGGGTTTGAGCGTCCCCTTGAGTACAGGGAGTACAAACGCCGCCACCAGCGGGATGGCCACGAACATAGGCAGCGGTACGCTCATCCTCGCAACCTCCTAATCTCGGTGATATCGAACGTGCCGTACTTGGCATACGTCCGGATGCAGATCGAAATCATCAAGGCCAACGAGCCCAAACTGATGACAATCGATGTCAGCACCATCGCCTGGGGCAGCGGGTCGACCGAGGCGCTCAGGAACTCAGCGGCGATGGTCTGAGTCTTCGCGTCGTACTGCGAGCGCTCGATGATCGGGGCCACCCCGCCAGTGAGATAGCCGAGCATAATCAGGAAAAGATTCACCGCGTATTCCATGATCACGATGCCCAGGACGATCTTGACCATGTTCTTCTTCACCACGGCACAATACAGCCCGATCATGAACAGTAGAAAGCACAATGCATAGGCCATGGTCCTACTCCTTCTGTCCGGGGCCCTGGTTCGCCGGATTGCCTTCAGACGGCTCCTGGGATTCAGCGCGAAAGGCGGCTAGGGTGAAGATGACCAAAAACAGAGAGGCGCCGACCTTGACGCCGATCGCCATGTTCGACAGTGGAATCGTTCCGCCGCTAACCAACGCAAACGGCCGGCCCGGGAGATAGGTCTGGTAGAGGAAGTTCACAAAGAACGTCCCGCCGAATACCAGGCCAAGGATCGCAATCAAGGCAAAGACGAACGCCCCCAGGCAATCCAATCTGGAAGCCAGCGATCGAGGCAGATTGGCCTCTACAAAGGTCCGTCCGAAAGCCAGCATCAGCAGCACATAGGATGAGGCCAGGATCACACCACCGGCAAAACCCCCGCCGGGCGTGAGGTGTCCGAAGAGGATGATGTAGATTCCAAAGAGGAAAATCAACACCTTGACCCAACTGCTAACGGTCCGGACGATGACAGTCATAGCTCGGGGTCCTCCAGTCGCTTGCGACTCCGGCCGCGCAGGATGGCCGTAGCGCCGATGACGGCGGTGAACAGAACGGTGGCCTCGCCCAGCGTATCGTAGGCGCGGTAGTCCAGATAGATCGAAGTGACGATATTGGCCGCACCCGTATCACTCAAACCGCGCGCGATATACGCCTGAGAGGCCGCTTCAGGAAGGCGCGCGAAGACGGGATCACCAAATTCCGGCAGGGTGTCGCAGATTCGGACGCCGGCCATAAAGACCAGCAACAGGATCACGACGGACGCGACCATGCCGACAAACTCTCGATCTCCAGTGATGAACGTCAGATCGCGAGAGATCGTCGCGCGAATCAAGATGACCAGTCCCAGCACCTCCACCACAATCTGCGTCATGGCGATGTCGGGCGCGCGCAGCAACAGAAACATTAGCGAGCCGCCGAAACCGATAGCCCCGACACAGATCACTGAACCAAGCAAGTCTTTGGTCTCTACCGCGATAATCGCCGCGATTACCATAAATATGAGCAGAACGTAGAATAAGGCCATCGCCGTCGTCCTTACCAGATATTGCAGAGCATCAGTAACACCAGCAGCAACCCCAGGACCACCCACGTCAAGTAGACGGGCAGGATGCCATTGTGGAGCCATCTGAGCAGCCCGGTCAGCGCCAGGCCGGCCCGACCGCCCTGGTCGTACAAATCGAAATATCCCCGTCCCTGCGCGGTGTACAGTTGTTTCAGACCGTTCATCGAGGAGACTGTCTTGTAGAAATGCGTCCCCGGGATAATCATCTCGTCGTTGGGCTGTATCTCCCCACAGGTCCAGGTCGGGACCGATCTAACCTGCTTGGAAAAGGCGCTGACGAACAAGACGACCGATCCGACGCCGATACCGATCAGGATCAACGCGGTCGCCAGAAGCGGATTCCACGCCTCTAGGGAAGGGCCCATTTCTTGCTCAATGCCCAGAGCGGGCATGAGGACCTGCAGCAAGAGTGGCCGATAGAAAAGGCCAAAGAGCACGCACAGAGACGCCAGGACCAGCATCGGGAACGTCTGCACGCCGGAGACCTCCTTAGCACCCTTGAGCCGGTCGGGCAGGCGCGACAGGAAGATCGAGTGCAGAATCTTGACGAATGAGGCCAGCGTCAGGGCGCTGCCAAACATGGCGGCCACCAGCCAAAGGGGCCATAGCATTGCTCCGACGCCGGTTTGCGTGCGGCCCATCTCCACGACACCGTGATAGACCATCCACTTGGAGGCGAAACCGTTCAGGGGCGGAATGCCCGAGATGCTCAGCGCCGCGATCAGACAGGCGAGAAACGTCAGCGGCATCTTCCTGCCCAGGCCACCGAGTTCCTCCAGTTCGGCCGTGCCCGTCGCCTCTTCCACCGCCCCGCCGCAGAGGAACAGGCACGATTTGTAGATGGCGTGGTTGAGCATGTGGAATACACCACCGGCGATGCCGATCGGCGTCATGGTCGCGATGCCCAGGATCATATAGCCTACCTGGCTGATCGCGTGGTATGACAGGAGCCTCTTCAGGTTATGCTGAACCATCGCAATCATGACGGCAATGACAATGGTCGCCACCCCGATGACAGCCAACACCAAGCTCAGCGATCCTCCCCTTTCCAGCACAAACATGCCACGCGTAATCACGACCAGAAGATAGATCCCGAGCAATTTATCCAACGCAGCCGGAAGCAGAGCCATTACCGAAGTGGGCGCGTATTCGCCACCCGTGGGAAGCCAGGTGTGCAGCGGCATCGCCCCGGCCTTGGTGATCGCGGCCAACATCAGGAGCAGAAATGCGATCACGGGCAGCGTCGACGTCGTGGCCAGGCTGATCTCTGATATCACAAACGTCCCCGACAACGCCCAGACCATGGCGGCGCCCAACAGGAAGCAGGCGTCCGAAGCGCCGATCATCGCGAAGCTCTTGGTGGCGGCAAAATTCGAGTCCTTGCCGCCTGTGCTGATGAGCAGGTACAGCGAGGCCGTGACAATCTCCCAGAAAATCAGCAGAAACAGCAGGTGGTCGCAGAGCAGAATCCCGGCCGAACCGCCGATCGCCAGCAGGATCGAGCCATAGTATTCATTGATACGATGGATGCTGGCCCGGGACTTGAGCGAATAAAGCGTGATCAGCACGCCGAACCCCATCGCAAACATCAGGATGAACGACCCCAAGGGTTGGGTGGTGAGCAACAGATCCAGATGGAGTTCGCCCAGCGCCAGCACAGACCAGGAATAGGCGCCTTCATCGAGCCGGAAGACCTGCACGGAGAATACCAAGGCTGCCGCCGAGACGATCAGTGTCGCAACCTTTGAGAACCATCCCAGGGAACGCGGCAAGAACAGCAGGCCGAACCCGATCGCCAAAGGCACCACAACTGGATAGAGCAGGATCGTGTCCAATTTAGATATCCTCCAGTTTCATCTCCGGGGCCCCGATCTCCTTCCTGAGTCGCGCCGTCTTGGCGCGGCTCAACTGCAAGAGGCTGGCGTAGTCATGGATCACCGTGTCATGGCCATCCACCACCGCGACGCGCTCGGTGCAGCTATAGCAGGGATCGACGGCCGCCAGCGTCAGCGTGACATCGGAAATGCTCTCGCCGATACAGGACGCCTTGAACGAAGGGACATTGACATAGCTCGGGGCGCGGACCTTGTGCCGAATGGGCCGGTTGCCCCCATCGCTGCGCACATAATGGAACGTCTCGCCCCGCGGGGCCTCGGCATGGCCGCAACCTTCGCCGGGCGGGATCTCCTTGACCTCAGCCACCACGGGACCTTTCGGCAACTTCTTAAGCGCCTCGCGAATCATCTTGATCGACTCGAACGTCTCCAGCAGACGCACGACCGCCTTGGCGAACACGTCCCCTTCGGGCTGGCTGATCACCTTCCAGTCCAAATCGCTATAAGCGGCATATGGATCGTCGTGCCGTACATCGATATCGATCCCACTGCCCCGAGCCGTGGGACCGGTCACGGCGAAATCGATGCCATCGCTCTTCTTCAACACACCGACGCCCTTGAGTCGGGCGTGCAGCACGGGATCGTCCAGGACCGCCTTGGTGAGCATCTCCGTCTTCTTCTCGATTACGTCCAGTTCGGCCAGGATTTTGGGTTTCAGCTCGTCCGGAATGTCCTCCCGGCAGCCCCCGATCTTGACGTTCCCATAGTTGTTCCGGTTGCCCGTGATCTCCTCCAACAGATCGAGGACGGGCTCGCGGTATTTCCAGGCCCACATAAAGACGGTGTCGTATCCGATAAAGTGCCCGGCCAGCCCCACCCAGAGCAGGTGACTGTGGATGCGCTCCAATTCGTTGATGATCGTCCGAACGTACAGGGCGCGCTCAGGCACCTTGACCTGGGCGATCTCCTCAACCGCCTGCACGTACGCCAGCGGGTGCGAGGCCGAGCAGATTCCACAGATGCGAGAGACCAGGAACGGTACCTGGTCAAACTGTAGGGTCTCGCTAAGCTTCTCGATACCGCGATGGTTGTACGAGATCCGGACGTTAATATCCGTGACAGTCTCGCCATCAACGGTCAACTGAAAGAACTCCATCTCCTCCTGCAGAGGATGGAAGGGTCCGACCGCCAGAACCGATTTTCGCACCGTCTCTTTCATCGCTGCACTTCCTTCCGCAAGGGGTAGACTCCCTCCGGCCAATCATCGTCCAGGATCAGCCGCTGCAGATTCGGATGGTGGGTAAACGCAATCCCCAGGATGTCGTGAATCTCCCGCTCGATCCACTCGGCGCCCGGAATCAGCGGCGTAATCGAATCGAGTTCGGGGTTCTCCCGGTCGCGCACAAAGGCTTTGACCGTCACCATGCAGCCGCATTCGTCGTCCGTGAAGTGGTGCAGCACCTCGAAACAATGCTCCGCGTCCACCCCGGTCGCGATTACGAACCGCAGTTTCAACTCACTGAAAAGGAACCGGCACACATCATAGACGTCCTCGGATTCGCACAGCAGATAGACCCGATTCTCTTGCGTGCGTTCGACACCGATGAGTCGGCCTGTCACTTCTTCAAGTCTATTGTCCAATTCTTCCTGGTTCATAGTTCGTCTCTTCTAAATCGCAGCGAGCGCCTTGACGACGCCGGAGATCATCGCCTCGGGTTTTGGCGGACAGCCCGGTACGTACGCAATGATGGCATTCGGGTCGACCTCCTTGACAATCTTGTCCACGGGGCCGGCAATATGGTAGGCCCCCTCAAAAATACCCATCCCGCACGCGCAGGCGCCCATGCAGAAGACCACACACGGCTTGGACGTCTGGCGATACACCTCCTGCAAACGCACTGCCGCCTGGCGCGTTCCCGCCCCCGTGACGAGCAGCGCATCGGCATGACGCGGCGAGCCCACCAGCTTGATGCCGAACCGCTCCACATCGAATTTGGGTGTCAGCAGATTCACGATCTCGATGTCACAGTTGTTGCACGCACCGGTATTGACGTGAAAGACCCAAACCGACTTCTTCAATGACCACATCTTCCAATTCATGGGCTCACCTTAAAGCCATGTGAGGCCGTAGTAGTTCCCCAGCATCGCCAGGACCACCGCCGCGACCAGCGCCGTGCCGCAGTAGCACCAGAAGAACCGCATCGCCTGGTCGATCCGCACGCGGGGATTCGTGTTCCTGATCAGGATCACCAGCACCAGCACGATGACGTATTTGCCGATACCGCCGAGCAGCGCCCAGCCTGAGGTCCCGACACCACCCAGGAAGACGACCACCAGGAACAGGGGCAACGCCACCAGCATCAGCGCCTGCATTAGTTTCCAGACGGCCAGCAGCGCGCCGGAGTATTCGATCATGATGCCACCGGCCACCTCCGTCTCCGACTCGGCCATATCGAACGGCACAAATCCGAGTTTGGCCTGAACGCACAGCAGCGCCACGATGAAGGCCAGCGCCCCCGATACACTCAGGACCGGCGCGTGCTGGGAGATGGCGACCAGACTCAACTGCTCGGCGGGGGCCAGCACGCCGGCGGTCTTGACGACCGCCACGATGAACGCCAGGATCAGGGGCAACTCATACCCCATGACCAGTTTCATCTCCCGCGCCGCCCCGATGGAGGCGTGGGGACTGCCGCTCGAACTGCTGCCCAGGATCAATGCCAGAGAGGGCAGGACCATCAGGTAAATGGCGACGATGCCGTCGCCCACGAAAGCGACCCCGGCGCCGGCTAGCCAGAGCATCACCGCCAGGAGCAGAACGCCCGAGAGCCCCACCAACGGCGCCGCCACGAACACGGCGCGGTGAGCGTCCTGGGGGATGAGAATCTCCTTGCCCATTAGCTTCATGACATCGACCGCCGGCTGGTACACCGGGGGGCCAACCCGATACTGCACCAGCGCACTGACCTTGCGCACCAGCCAGGAGGCCACCAGTCCCACCGCCAGCGTAAACACAAAGCCTGGAAAGATCAGAATCCAGAACAGATTGGTCAACACCTCGATCATCGCTCGGCCCCCTGTTTGTCTTTCAGGAACGGCTCCCACCTCTGGCCCCCGGCGACCTTGACCACGATGCCGTCGAAGATCTCCACCATGTCGCCATTCGTCTTGACGTCTCGGTAGTCGACTGCGCCGTCTGAACAGGTCTGCACACAAAGGGGCTTTTCGTCCGACCCGAGACGGTCGCGACAGACGTCACAGACGCTGCTGGGAAAGGGGATCAGATCCGTGTAGACCGTCCCGAAGGGACAGGCGATGGCGCAGGTGCCACAGCCAGTGCAGAGCATGTTGGCCCGCTTGAGGACGCCCGCGTCGTGGGTCTCGCTGGGCACCTTCTCCAGCGCCCCCCGAGGACACGCCTTGACACAGGGCGCGCTCTGGCACCGACGGCACATCAATGCGAAGCGGATCATCTCCAGCAGCGCATCGAAGCCCTGGTTGGCCGGATGGTGCTTGTACGAACACTGGACCTGCGAGTCCGCCTGCAGATCGGCTTTGGCGATATCGATGATCAGTTTCGCACTCATGATCGTACGTCTCTCTCCACAGTCACAACCGTGTCACTCCCAGATCTTCGGGTACTTCTGAACTTGAGCGTAGGTGAAGACCGGGCCGTCTTTGCAGACGTAGTACTTGCCCAGCATGCAATGCCCGCACTTGCCGACCCCGCAACTCATGTTCTTCTCCATCGACAGATAGATCTGGGTGGGGTCGAAGCCGTATTCCAACAGATTGATCGTGGCGAACTTCATCATGATGGGAGGCCCGCACACGATCGCGACCGCATTCTCGATATCCACATCCTTAGGATCGAGAATCGTCGTGACCACACCCACGTTGCCGTCCCAGTCACCATTGCACTCATCGACCGTCAGCTTCATCTCGACACCGTCGAGTTCCCGCCAACTGCCGAACAGCGTGTGTTTGTAGATGAAGTCCTCAGGCGTCCGCGCCCCAAACCGGCAGACCACTGATTTGAAATCCCCGATGCGATCCACGAGGGTCAGGAACAGCGATCGAATCGGCGCCAGACCGACCCCGCCGCCGACGATATAGACCTCCTTACCGACAAACTCGTCGATCGGATAGCCATTCCCGTAGGGTCCTCGAATGGCGACGGGCTGGCCCTTTTCGCAGGCATGCAACTGGGCCGTGATCCGGCCCGCTTTCATGATCGTGATTTCCATTTTCTCGGTGACCGCCGGCGACGAAGAAGGTGTGAAAGGCGCTTCGCCCTCACCGGGGAGCGTCAACTCGACGAACTGCCCCGTCTCGAAGCCAAACTCCCGTTCCGGCGCGATCACGAAACTCTTGATCGTGGGCGACTCGTCGATGACCTCGACGATTTCGCCATTGATGGGTTGGTACAGATTCGCCGTCATTTTGCCTTTTTCGCTACTGCCCTGCCCTTATCGGTAAGTTCATCACTCAGCTTCCTGAGGAGCACGCGGATATCCACCTCGCCGGCTTCGCCATCGACGCACCGGCCGCATCCGACGCACATCTCCACGCCGTAGCGCTCCAGGAAATAGCTGAACTTGTGCATCATGCGATGCCGCAGTCGGTCGCCGAGCATTTCCCGTGGGTTGCCCCCTCCCGCCACGGCCGCGTAGCCGGTCCGCATGCAACTGTCCCACATCTTCATCTTGCCGAAGTAGTCCTGCTGCTTCGTGTCGTACAAATAGAAGCAGTGACACGTCGGACAAACCCGCGTGCAGGCCTGACACTCCACACATGTCTGCGCCTGCTCGTCGAACACCTCGGACTCGTACCCCCTTTCCACCACCTCCTGAGCCGAAGCCCTCAACTGAAACGCACCGTTGGCCTTCTCGAGCTGGTCGTGGGTCGCCGTACGATTCTTCTGGCGCTCAGCCAGCAGCGCATCGGGCACGTCCCCGAACATCGAGATATGCGCCGAGAGGAAGCGCCGGCCCTTGGACGAACCGGACTGGACGATGAAGCCGTCATCCACCGCCGAGACGTTCAGATCGAAGCCCTCCTCGGGGTGCGACTGGCCACCGAGAATGTTGCAGAAGCAGCTTTCCGCCGGATCGGAGCAGTCGGATGAGATCACAAGCATCTTCTCGCGCCGCACGAGGTAGAGCGTATCCTCGAATTCCTCCTCCATGAACACCTTGTCCAGGATTTCCATGGAGCGCAGGTCGCATGCCTTGAGACCAAAAACGGCGAACGGCGCCACCTCCTCCGGCGCCACCGGCTCGGGGAACACCGCCGCCAGTTCGCGCAACGGGAAGAGGAACTCCTTCACCGGCGTACACACGCGAATGTTATTAAATTCCGGGACCTTCCCGTTCTCGGAGTCGTAGCTGACGCACACATAGTGCTCGTCGACCCGGCGGGGAACGTACAGCGGCACGGTCTCGGCGACCGCGTCCAGAAAGGTCTTCAGTCGGCTGATAAAGACGGTATCCATCTTGCACCTGTCCGGGGCAAGCGGGCTCCGCATACGTCAAGCAGTCATCTCGTAGGTGGTGAGTCCCTTGTCCCTACTCTGCGACACCAAACTTCGACGCGTTGTCGAAAGAGCGACTTTCTCGATCACATCAGCTCAACGGCATATAGTATGGCAAACGCGCCAGGTCCATGGCAATGTCGATCGTGATAACCTTCACGCGTTTGGGAACAGTGATATAGCGGGGAGAGAAATTCAGGATCCCCTTGATGCCCGCCTCGACCAGGGCGTCGGCGACCTCCTGGGTCGTCTCTTCCGGTACGGCAATGATCCCGAGGACAATGCCCCGACGACGCACGTTCCGCAGCTTGGCGATATCGCCAATGACTACGCCGCCCCGGCGACGGCCGACCTTGCGCTTGTCCACATCGAAAGCCGCCGCGATCTCGAAACCGTACATGCCAAAACCCGGAAACGACAGCAGCGCCGAGCCCAGGTTGCCTACGCCCACCAGAACGGCCTTCTGCCCAGCGTCCAGGCGGAGGATCTTGTTGATGTGCTTGATGAGACTTTCCAGATGATACCCTACGCCGGGGGTACCGAAGTCGCCAAAGTAAGAGAAGTCCTTGCGGATCTGCCACGGTTTGACGCCCAGCAGGTCAGCCAAGTGTTGGCTGGAGATACTCTCAAGGCCCTGCTGCGAGAGGTGCATGGCTCCCCGCAAGTAAACCGGCAGGCGCCGGACCGTTTCGTCTGGAATTTTGTGGTATCGCATAGGGCACCGTTTGTTGGTGATTGCGCTCACATTCACAGACAACACTTTCCAAAATACACATCTCCACCCCACCGTGTCAAGTTAAATATATATTTCTTAACGCACTCAACACAACCACAACCTCTTTCCTGACAACCGCTTACGCAAGTCCCGTAAACTTTTCTTCTATAAAACACAATTACAGTGACGCCAACAGGAACATATGAAGGCTTCCAGAGACAGTCGCCCGAATGTCCCGGGGACACTGAAAATCACGCCAAGGAAGCGGCGAGCGTTTTCGGTAGCGTGAAGGTGAAGGTGGTGCCGATTTCGGGGTTCTTCTGGACCTGGATTTGGCCGCCGTGACGCTCGACCACCTGCTTGGCAAAGGCCAAGCCCAGCCCCGTCCCGTCCCGTTCGGTGGCGCGGGCGTTGGTGGCGCGGTAGAACTCCTCGAAGACGTGCGGCAGGGCCTCGTCGGGGATGCCGATCCCCGTATCGACGATCGTCACGCAGATGAAAGCCCCTTCCTCGGCGACCGTCATCGAGACTTTCCCGCCCTCCGGCGTGTACTTGACCGCGTTGAACAGCAGATTCGTCAGCGTCTCCTCGATCAGCACCGCCTCGCCGGGAATCTCATCGACCGACGAGTCGATCGCGTGGGTCACCTCGATCGACTTGTTGCGCGCCCCGGTCTGAACCGCCGCCAGGGCGTTGAACACGCAGTTCTTCAGCGAGAAACGCTCCATCTCCAGTTGACCGGTCAGCTTCATCCGCGTCAGCTTCAGCAACGCCGTGATGAACGCCATGCACTTGACCGTCCGACGGTGGGCCCGATCCACCATGTCCGTCTGCTTGTCTGTCAGCGGGCCGACCATCCCGTTGATGACGATCTCCAGACAGCTTTGGATCGCCGCCAGGTGGCCCTTGATGTCGTGCGTCAAACGCAGCACGTACTGGTTCTTGAGCTGATCCTTCTCCTCCAGCAGCGCGTTGGCCCGCGCATACCCGTCCTGCTGCACGCGTAGTTGCTCGCTGATCGAGGTCGTCATGTAGACCACCAAGTACAGCGTCACGGTGAAGACGAACAGGAAGCCGAAGACGAAGATCGGCTTGGCGTAGAGCCCGTGGGCGGCAAAACCCACCAGATCGTAATGCGGCAGGACACCCAGACCTTCGAGCGTCACCACGCCCCCGAACAGGATCACCGCCGAGGTCGCCTGCAGGTAGCTCTGCCACTTCGAGCGGAGAACGCTCACCAGGATCATGTGGAAGACGAAGAAGAACGAGAACGGGTTCTCGATCCCCCCGGAGAAGTGCACGATCGCCGTCAGGATGACCAGATCGGCTGAGATCTGAAACGTCAACACCCACCCGATCCGGCGCTCCGATGGCTCCTTGTCGCCCCAGGTCCAGTAGCGCAACAGATCGTACAGCACGAAGTTGTAGACCAACAGAAGCGCCGCCAACGTCAAGAGCGCCGAGCTCGCCAGCTCGATGGACATGAACCGATCCGCGACGAAGGTGGCGATCGCCAACATGCCTATCGCCACCCACCGCAGCCGGACGAGCCAATACGCTCGCTGGACCAGGCTGGTGCTCTTGAGCAGGTTTTCCATACGATCTACGACTTCGGGATCAGGCTCGCGACCTTCTCCAGAAGCACGTCCGGCTTAACCGGCTTGTCCAGGAACTCCTCCACCGGAAGCCATGCATCGTCGCCGGCGGTGGCCTTGAAGTCCAAGCCCGTCTTGTCCTTGACCGCCGTCAACATAAGGATGGGAATCTCCTTGTACTCGGCGCTGGTCTTCAACTTCCGTGACAGCTCAAACCCCTCCTGCGAGGTCCGCATCATCACGTCGAGGATAATCAGGTCCGGCCGATTTGCCTTCAGCCGTTCCATGCCTTCGCTGCTGTCGGCGGCGCTGTCGATCTCGTAGCCCTTGTGCGCCAAAACCACCGTCATTGCCTCAGTAATATCAGGGTCGTCGTCAATGATGAGAATCCTGCCCTGTCCCATATCGTCTCCTTAGACTAGCTTAAGCCCATCCA
>Ga0075114_10000164_pt1 | contig 44948 bp, 57 predicted proteins | sample AntAceMetag02UKM_FD_69784 | JGI IMG/M metagenome (GOLD analysis project Ga0075114, IMG submission 69784) | Saline lake microbial communities from Ace Lake, Antarctica - Antarctic Ace Lake Metagenome 02UKM | ecosystem: Environmental > Aquatic > Non-marine Saline and Alkaline > Saline | place... | reverse complement strand
TTAGGGGGGGGGGTGTGACGACTGATCGTAGGAAAAACCATTAGCGTAACGGTTGCGCAATCAGAAGGCACATGTTTCATGAAGGCTCGAATTTGAACAGATGCAAAGCCAACTGAACAGCTACCAGGCCAGACAGGCAAATAACAGTCCCAGCAAATGGGCCATTCTCGTCGAAGATCAAGGTGTGACCGAGGTCATTGCGCACCCAACGGGCACGGGCACGGGAGACAGTGCGCACCAATGTTTTGACTTGGCCAAGAGCACTGGTGAAGTTGTGGTTGACTTGGCGCAGCAAGTCTTTGACCCAGGCGGCAGCCCAGCGGACAAAGTTGGCTCCGAACAGGGCAAACTGTTCTTGGAGTCGCATCCCGATAGGCGACCGCACCAGATGGCGCTTCAGGGTGAACACCCCCTTTCCCTCTTTGATGCCTGCTTCGATGGTTTGACGGGCATTGTATTGCTTGAACCACTCTGGCAGCGGTGGAGGCGGGGTTTCGTCGTAGTAGAGCAAAGCAGTGTAGCACATTTTCTCTGGCAGGTGATAGCGCACCAGCATAGCTCGAAGTGGATGAGGACAATCATTGTGGGAATAGTCTCCCATATACACCGCCTCGGCATTACGTCCGACGCGGGCCCATTTTGTCTCGGACGAGACACGCCGCCGCAGGCTGTCGGCTGTGCTGCCGTGATGGGCTTTGGTTCGTACAGTGTAACCCATTTCAATCAGCCAAGTCAGATTGGCGCCAGTACTGAAGCCAGCGTCGATGCGCAGCACGATGGACACAGGGTTGAGGTTCGTCTGATTGTCGGTTTCGAGGTAAGGGACTTGCAAGAAATAAATCTTCCCAGGTATAATGAGGTGCACACAGAAGGCACAATGTCTGGGAGGGGAAAATGGAGCTCACACCTGAAGTCAAATCACTTTTGATTGAGACGGCCAAAGATCTGCAAGGAAGTGCCCGACGATTGTTTATGGCCAGAACAGTGAAAGCGCTGGGTAAAGGCGGACAACGGAAAGCAGAGCGGGAGTTAGGCTGGGATCGGCAAACCATTCGCAAAGGGATGTGGGAACTGGAGAGTGGGATAACCTGAATTGATGCCTTTTCGGCCCGTGGGCGGAAACGAGCCGAAGAACGTCTGCCAAACTTGCTCGAAGACATCGAAGACATCGTAGACTCCCAAAGTCAAACAGATCCGAGTTTCAAGACGAGACGCTTGTACACGCGGATGAGTGCAGCCGAGGTATGGCAGCAACTGATTGAGCAAAAAGGATACACAGATGAAGAGTTGCCATCACGACAAACCATCAACACCAATCTCATAAATGATTTTCGTCCCCCATAGGCTGGGGGTAGCGCGTCATTCGAAACAGGCGGTCGCCAAATCTGCGCCAGTAGCGCCACACTGTGATGGGACGGGGGAGTTTCTTGCCCTTCAGCGAGGGGCGTTCGTCCATCTTCTTCACCATATAGGCAGCTCCCCAGGTCTTGTGTTCGCACTTGAGGCGCAGAGCCACGTAACGCACCAGCTGATCGAAGCCTGACATAGAGCCAGTAGCCGGGCGACCGAACGTGGTCACCAGAGCACTCAGACCGTCGCGCCGGGATCGGCGAATCCACTTTCGAGCCTTCCAGAACGAAACGCCGGTCTGGTTCGCCACGGCCTGGTAGGACTCGCCTTGGTCTGCCAATCGTCCCATCTCCTGGCGCTGTTGAACGGTGGTTGCACGTGTTGCTGGCATTATTCTCCTCCAAGTGACTGAGATTTCTGGAAGAGAGTTTGTCAGCCTGCCTCAGATTGTCAAGGTTCAGGGGGTACGACTTTATGAAACGCCCAAGGGGGCACGAGTTTATGAAAGACTACACTGTGAAAGCACATTTCCTCGGCAGGACTTTCCTGCTTGCAGTTAGGCCGGCTAATATGCTCATATCCGGCGCAGTCGTAAGCCGTTCAGGATCACCACCAGCGTCGCGCCGACGTCGGCCACAATCGCCATCCACAGCGTGGCCAGGCCTGCCACCGCCAGGGCAAAGATGGCCGCCTTGACCGCCAGGGCAAGGGCGATATTGGCCGTCACAATTCGGTTCGTCTTGCGGCTGAGCCACACGACGAAGGGCAGTTGGCCCAGGTCGTCGCCCATCAGAACCACGTCGGCCGTCTCCATGGCCTGGGCCGAGCCCGCGCCGCCCATGGCGATGCCCACGTCCGCCTGCGCCAGGGCCGGGGCGTCATTCACTCCATCGCCGACCATCGCCACGGTCTGATACTGCTCCGCCAGCGCCGCGACGGCAGACACCTTCTCCTCCGGCAGCAGACTGGCGCGCACCTCGTCAACCCCGACCTGGCGGCCGATTTCCGCTGCCACAGTTGGACTGTCACCGGTCAGCATGACGGTGTGGATGCCCCTGGCCTTCAGATCGGCGAGCGCCTGGCGGCTACCAGGGCGCGGCGTGTCGGCCACTGCGAACAGCGCGCACACCTCGTCATCGTGCCGAACCAGTATCACCGTCTTGCCCTGGGCGGCCAGTTCGTCAGCCAGATGGCAAACGGACTCCGGGTGCGGAAAATACTCGTCAAAGTGGGCATGGCTGGCAACTGTAACCTTCGCGCCGTTGACGACACCTTCCATTCCTCGCCCGCTCAGCAAGGTGACGTCCTGAGCACTGACCACTGCCACCCCTCTCGCTTCCGCCTCCGCCAGCAACGCCCGGGCCAGTGGGTGGGATGACTGCGCCTCGACCGCGGCAGCATGTTGCAGACCACAATCTTCTGGGCACTCCCCGCAGGTGCAGATATCCACGACATCTGTTATGACAGGATGCCCCTCGGTCAGGGTGCCGGTCTTGTCAAGGGCAAAGACTCTAATTCGGCTCAACGCTTCCAGGTAGCGCCCGCCCTTGATCAGCACCCCGCGGGAGGCTCCGTTGGTCATAGCGCTCACCAGGCTGACCGGTGTGCTGATCACCAGGGCGCAGGGACAGGCGATTACCAGCATCTGTAGTGCCCGCATCAGCCAGCCATGATCTCCCCAGAACGGCTGCCCGAAGAGCAGCGGCGGGACGGTGGCCACGAGCGCGGCCACTCCGGTCACCGCCGGCGTGTAGACGCGAGCGAAACGATCTATAAAGCGCTGCACTGGCGCCTGGCGCAACTGCGCCTCCAGCACCAGCGCGCGCATGCGGTTCAGGGTGTTGTCAGCCGCCAGGTGAGTCACCTCCACTTCCAGCGCGCTGGAGGTGTTGATGGTGCCGGCAAAGACCTGGTCACCCGGCTTCTTCTCCACTGGGATGCTCTCGCCGGTGATCGGCGACTGGTCCACCGCGCTCTGCCCGGCGCGCACGATGCCATCCACGCTGACCCGGTCGCCCGGACGCACCAGCACCCGGTCACCGATGGCCAGTTGCTCCACCGCCACCTCCTGCGGCGGCGGTCGGGAGACCTTGCCGAACGGAGGGAGTCTCAGGGCTACCGGCGGGGCCAGGTCCAGGAGGCTCTCTAGCGCGCCGCGCGCCTGCTCCGCAGCGTACCCCTCCAGCGCCTCTCCCAACGAGAAGAGCACGACCACGATGGCCGCCTCGGCCCATTCCCCGATGAGCGCCGCGCCCACGACCGCGACCACCATCAGCACGTTGATTCCCAGGCTACGGGACAGCCACAACTCCTGAAAGGCGTGGCGCGCCACCGGGAGGCCACCTACGACGATAGCCACCGCAAAGAGGGCCGTCTGGTTCCAGGAGGGGGCGCCGGCTACTGCTAGTGCCAACCCCAGCAGCGTCAACAGCCCGGCCACAACGGTCAGCGTCGTCTCGCGCTTCGAAAGGACAAACTGGACGAATGCCGTCAATTTACCAACCTTCCAATCTACTGACCCACTCCGATTTCCTTGCTGCTCTCCCACAGCCCGTGGATGTTGCAGAGAGCCAGCTTTCGGCATCCACCAACGCCGTAGGGACGCGGGACCAGGTGATGGGGTGAACGCCTACCGTGGGGCAAAACGATTCGCGTAGGCGAATTCCTCCAGAGGCAGCCGCTCCGGCCGCTCTCTCTCCCATCCGGCCTGTTTCTCCGTGAGAAGGGGGCCTATGCTCTCAGCCTGTTTGCCGACGATGACCAGGGTTATCACCTGCATCTCCTCGGGGATGTCCAGGATTTCCTTGACCGCATCCTCCTTGAATCCGGCTATCGGGTGGGCCACGAGCCCCAACTCCGTGGCCCTCAGTATGATGAAGGCCGTCGCCAGACCAGTGTCGAACAGATAGTATTCTCTACGCTTGATGGCGCAGTCGAGATCCTTCTTGCTGAACACGGCGATGATCATAGAAGCGGCCTGCACCCACTCGTTGCCTTTCGACATTGCCGCGTGCAACTCCTTTAGGACCTCAGGGTCGTAGACGAAGACGAATCTCCAAGGCTGGTTATTGAAGCAGGAACACGTCAGTCGGGCGCTCTCGGCCATGTCTCTGACGAGTTCTTCGGTTATTTCCACGGGCTCCAACGAGCGATAGGCTCTCCTCGTGTGTATGGCTTCTTTTACATCCATCGGAATCTCCTTTACTCGATCAATGTCCGCAGTGCCGCCGGGTCGGTGACCGGGGGGCGGCAGGTGAAGTCAACGCAGACGTAGGCCGTGGCGCGCCCTTCGATCTGGCTGCGCCCCTGCAACAGTGGCACGCTGGAGGGCTCGACGTCAGGAACGCCCAGCGCGACGATCTGGTGGGGGCGGTAGCCGGTGGTGCAGGCGTCGAGCAGGGCACGGGTGTCGGTTGCCCCAGGGTCACCAATGATAGCGACCTCGCGGGGGTGTGCAAGCGCGTAGTCCAACGCGATCAGCCACTGGCCGAAGCCCAGCGCATACCGCGCCAGCAGCGGCTGCATCGGCCCCAGGCTGCGCCGCGCTATCTCGACGTAACGCGGCTCGACGGCCAGCCCCGCCAGGCGTAAAAGCACGAAGGCGGCCATCCCATTGCCGGATGGCACGGCGTTGTCCTGCAACTCCCTGGGGCGGGCGAGCAACGTCTCGTGGTCGTCGCTGGTGTCGAAAAAGCCAGTGGGGGCGCTGAAATGCTCGATCATCGCCTCGGCCAGTTCGCGCGCAGACAGGTACCAGCGCGGGTCGAAGGTGGCCTGGTACAGTTCCAGCAGCCCTTCGATGAGGTGGGTGTAATCCTCCAGGTAGCCGTTGATTTTGGCTATTCCATCTTTCCAGGTGTGGTGCAGACGGCCGTCTGGCCGGCGAAGTTCGCGCAGGAGAAAATCGGCGTTGCGCTCGGCGACCTCCCTGTAGTCATCACGCTTCAGCACTCGCGCGGCCTCGGCGAAGGCGGCCAGCATCAACCCGTTCCAGGAGGTCAGCACCTTTTCGTCGCGTGCCGGACGCACCCGTTGCTCGCGGGCGGCGAACAGTCTGCGCCGCGCCTCTGTCAATTCCGCGCGTGGGCTGGCATGGTTGGCAAGTTCCAGGATGTTCCAGCCCTCAAAATCGCCCGCCTCGGTGACATTGTACGCGGCCACGAAGGTGTCCGCCTCTGCACCTAGCACGGCCCGGATCTCGTCCGGCGTCCAGACGAAAAACTTGCCCTCCTCGCCCTCACTGTCGGCGTCCTGGGTGGAGTAAAAGCCGCCGGCCGGATCGGTCATCTCGCGGACGACGTAATCGAGCGTCTCCTCGGCGATGGTGCGTTTGAATGGATCGCCAGTCACCTGCCAAGCGTGCAGATAGACGCGGGCCAACTGGGCGTTGTCGTAGAGCATTTTTTCAAAGTGGGGCACGAGCCAGTGGTCGTCCACAGAGTAGCGATGGAAGCTGCCGCCGATTTGATCATACACTCCCCCGTAGGCCATCGCGTCCAGGGTCAGTGACACCATGTACCGTGCCTGATCCTCACCTGTGAGGTGGTGATAGCGCAACAAGAATTCCAGGACCATCGGTTGGGGGAACTTTGGTGCAGCGCCCCATCCGCCGTGCAGCTCGTCAAAGTCCCGATCGAGATTCTCAAAGGCGGTGTCCAACGTCTCACGTTTCACGTCTTCACGTTTCACGTCCTCGGCTACCACCATCTGCCGTTCGATGGCGTTCACCAATTGCTGGCCGCCGGCCACGAGTTCCTGCCGCCGGTTCCGCCAGGCGTTGGCCATGCTCAGCAAGACCTGGGTGAACGAGGGCATCCCGTAGCGCGGCGTCGGCGGGAAGTAAGTACCGCCGTAGAAAGGCCGTCCATCGGGCGTGAGGAACACAGACATAGGCCAGCCGCCGCTGCCGGTGAGCGCCTGCACCGCGCTCATGTAGATGCGGTCCAGGTCGGGCCTTTCCTCCCGGTCCACCTTGATGCTGACGAAGTGCTCGTTCAGGATCGTCGCCACGCGTTCATCCTCGAACGATTCGTGGGCCATCACGTGGCACCAGTGGCAGGCGGAGTAGCCGATGCTGAGGAAGATCGGCTTATCTTCGGTCTGCGCTTTTTGCAGCGCTTCTTCGCCCCAGGGGAACCAATCCACCGGGTTGTCGGCGTGTTGTAGTAGATAGGGGCTGGTTTCATCTGTCAAGCGATTAGACATTCAGCTTATCCTTTCTCATTCCCAAGGTTCCTCGACGGCCCGGCGTCCCAAGTCGAAGGCGTCCTGCAGCGCTGTGGGGTGTTCCTCGACCTCTCCCCTGGCATCCAAATCGCCATAGAGCAGTTCATGCCAATAATCCGCCTCGTGCACGCCAAGGAAGCCCTCGACCGTCCGTATCGCCCCTCGGAAATCCGGCTCGGCCTCGCCGCCCACGCCGATGAACACGCCGCGCCGTCGGGCGTGACCGGCCGGGGTAGGCGGCAGCGGCTTCTTTACGACGAACTTGCGCGCCCACTGACACTGCCCCCGGTCAATCAGCGCTTTGAGCTGCGCGGGCAGGCTCCAAAAGTAGAGCGGCGCGGCCAGCACGATCACGTCGGCGGCGATGAGCTTTCCGTACACGTCCTCCCAATCGTCCTGGACCACACAACGCCCGTCCTCCCAGCAGCCGTCGCAGGCGACGCAGCCGGCGACCTTGAGCCGGGCCGCCACGACTTTCTCCGCAGCGGCGCCAGCGCTCTCTGCCCCGGCCAGGAACCTGTCCAACAGCGTCTCTGTATTCCCCCCGCGCCGGGGGCTGCCAGCGATACCCAGTGTCTTTAGTGGCTCTGTCATCAGTAAAACAAATAGTCCCAGTCCTGCCCGGTCAGATCGTTCCAGGGAAAGTCGGGAAGGGGGACGTCGGCTCCAGACTCTGCCACCGGCCGGCCGATGGCTTTGAATAATGCCATACTCCCGTGCCGCTCGCCCAACAGCAGCGCCCCCGCCAGCCGCCCGTCCACCACACGGACCTTGCGGTAACCACCCGGACGTTTTTTGTCCCCGCTCTCCTGCCAGCCATACACCTCGCCCCCCTCGCCGTGCGGTTCGCCGACGTAGGTGTAGAACAGAGTATAGATGATGGAAGCATTGAAAAAGGGCTGGGCAGACAACGTGGCATATTGGCCGGCCATATTGCGCCCAGCGACTTTGCCCTGCCTGGCGCAATCAAGCCAGATGCGGGTTGTCTGCCAGCGATCGGTGCCAGGGCTGCGGGTCTCGGTGCAGTCGCCAGCGGCGCAGATGCCAGGCAGGTTGGTACGGCAGCGCTCGTCTATGCGAATGCCCTTTCCTGCCACCAGCCCCGGCACTTCCGGGAAGACGGGCGTAATGCCAATCGCTTGCACCAGAATATCAAAGTCCCAGGTACGCCCGCTCTCAAAGTGCGCTGTTTTTCCCTCCACCTGTGCGACTGTGTCATTGATGAACAGATCAACGCCGTCTGTTTCCATCTGTTTCTGGAGCCACTCTGCCGCCGGTGCATCAAGCAGCGGCTTCCCCAATGGCGGCGTCCGCTGGACGACTCCAATGCGTTGGATACCCATTTTGTGCAGAGCGCCCGCCAGCTCCAGCCCCAGGATGCCGCCGCCCACGATCAGCGCCCGCCCGCAGCAACCCAATCGCTCCTTGATCTCCCGCGCGTCGGACAGGTTGCGGAAAACTATAACCTCTTCCAACCCCTCCACCGGGTAGACGTTGGCGCGCGCACCAGTGGCGATGAGCAGCTCGTCGTAGCCGATCACGCCGCCTTCGGCCAGATGAACCTGTCTGACTTCTGGTCCCACCCGCACCACGTACCCGGTCATTTGCTCGATGCGCATCTGATTGTAGAACTCTGGCGTCCTGCCCGGCAGCATCTCGTCCGTCGTCTGGCCAGAGATCCACTCGGAGAGGGAGGCGCGATAGTAGTACGGCTCGTCTTCGTCGCCGATGAGCAAAATGCGTCCGGCCGGGTCTGCGTGGCGGATCTCCTGCGCAGCGGTTATGCCCGCCATTCCGTTGCCGATGATGAGGTATTGGGTATCAATCATTGTCCGCCTCCGTTCGTGTGGCCTGCTCGGCCGCCACCATCAGCTCCCACAATGGCACGCCGGCTTCCTTGAATAGTGGATCGAACGATTCCCAACAAGTGACGCATTCGACCGCCATACCTTCCGCGCCCTTCTCCCCTACCACTTTTAGCTTCTCCTCGTGCAACCGGTGGTTCAATTCGTGGTTGGCGTGGATGTTGTAGTAGCCGCAGCAGACGCAATCCTGGGGTGTATCGGCGATCTCGATCACGTCCGCCATACGCGAGAGGAGATCGCGGACAGGTTGTGGCTTGCCCGCCTTTTTGGTGACGTGGCACGAGTCGTGCACGGCGATGGGGTAGTCAAATTTGCGCCAGGCGAGTTCGTCGGCGTGTCGCAGTAGCCACTCCGGGGTCGTCAACGGGGTCCAGGTGGCGCCGGTCTTTTTCTTCAGCCGCAGCAACGCCGCGTAACACTCGGCGCAGCCGCTGACGATCACCTCGGGCTGGGCCTGGTCAATCAGTTTACCCAGGTGGAGGAGCATCTGCTGACCGTAACCCATCCGCCCGGTGAGATACTGGGGCCAGCCGCAACAGGAGCGCACGCCGCCCAGCACCTCGTAGTCGAGATCCAACCGGTCGGCCAGCTTTAGCGTGGCAGCCGGGGAGCCGGAGGGTGAGGCGATGTAGCAGCCAAAATAGAACAGAAGGGGTTTTTGATCCAGGTTCCTCTTGTCCACGTATTTCCCCAATGGACCCAGATTGAGACGCATCCCCACATCAAGTAACGAGATCAGCCAAGAGCGATCGCGCCGTCCTTTGATAGCATAGTACTTTTGCCACGACTTGGGGAGGCTGGGCAGCAGCGACTTGAGGTAGAGCATCATATGGTCGCGGTGAACGCCAGCCGGGCAAGCCAGGGTACAATCGCCGCACTGGACGCACTCGGTTACAAAGGTCTGCGCCCGTTCCGTCCACACGCCCGAGACCAGCACCGAGTCCAATTCGTTCTGGTTGACGCGCAGCCGGTTGACCGGGCAGGCCTTCATACAATCGTTGGCTCCGATGCAATTGTCCAGACCGAAATCGGCGAGCCTTCTCAGGCTATCTTCAAACTCTCGACCTTCCCACTTCATAGTATGAACTCATTCGCGACTTTTCCCAGCGGTCTGCCACAGGCGGAACAGTGGGTCGAACCGGCGGGGTTAGCAAGCTCGCAGTAGATACACGTGACGATCTCCTCTTCCATCTTTTTGCCCCGGCGGTTGCGGATGGCAATGGCGACAACCGGAATGAGGGCGGTCACGATCTTGAGGGCCACTGCCGCAAAGAACTGCCAAGATGTGGGATCGGTGGCAGCGGCCCCTAAAAAAACCAGTGAGAATGAGCCGGGGATGATGCCGAGCATTGTCCCGGCGATAAAGGTCAGCGGGGAGACTTTGGTCAGTCCGGCGACGTAATTCTGCACCTCCCAGGGCAGCACGGGGATCAAGCGCATCAGCATGACAAAGACAAAGCCCTTACCGCCCTCCGATTGCTGGTAGATTGCTTCCAACTTTTTGCCCTCTAGCTTGCTTGCGACCCAATCACGGCCCAACCGGCGGGCCATATAAAAGGGAACAAAGGCCGAGGCCGTGGCAATGACAAGCACGAGAAGTGTACCCCAAGCGACGCCAAAGAGCAACCCACCCACCGCTGAAAGCACCGGCGCGAGGAACGGAATCGGCGCGCTGATGATGTAGAGGGCAGCGTAGGCGAGCGGCGCCCACGGCCCGAACCCGCCGATGAACGCCTCCAGGTTCTCGCGATTGAACTCGTCATACATAGAGAAATAATACCACGCCGTCACCGCAAAGACACCAAAAATGACGACGGCGAGCAGTATGTTGATCCATTGTTGTCTCGATTCGTTTTTCAAGTTACTCCTTTCTTCTGACGATTGCGGAAGTAGATGACTATGACCGGTACGAGTACCATCACAACGTTTAGCCCCAGGGCGACCAGGAACTGCCAGGAAGTAAAGTCCAGCACGGCGGAGCCGATAAAGGCGTGAGCAAAAGTGCCGGGGATGACGCCCCGCCCGGTGGCGAGTAGAAACGTCAAGGGTGAGATCTCGGTCAGCCCGGCGGCATAGTTTTGCACCTCCCAGGGGAGGATCGGAATCAGGCGCATCAGCAGGATGAACATAACCCCCTTGCTCCCGCCGGATTGCTGATAGACCTCGTCCAGTTTCCTGCCTCGCAATTTGGACTCGACCCACTCGCGGCCCAAGCGCCGGGCCAGAGTGAACGGGACGAGCGCCGACACGGTTGCGATGACGATCGTGTACAGCGTGCCCAGGCCCGCTCCAAACAACAGCCCTCCCACAGTCCCGAGCACCGGGGCCAGGAACGGGATCGGTGAACTGATGATATAAATCGCCGCATAGGCCAACGGGGCCCAAACACCGAAACGGCTGATGAACGTCCGCAGGTTCTCACGACTGAACTCATCGTATTGTGAGAAGTAGCTCGACGCCGTAGCCGCAAACGTCCCCAAGATGACGACTACGAGGCTAGCATTGGTCCAATGCCGCTTGGATCGATCTTGCATTGTCACCTCTTTCCGTTTTTTTTCTTAATCCGTTCTAGTGCTCTGCCAACGCTCCAAATCCTCGACAGTATCCACATCGAACAGATCGGGGAGGCGCTCTACGGCAAGTCCCTGCACATTCACCAGCGCTTCGGTCTGCGCCAACACCAGCTCCGTGCTCCAGGCAATTCCCTCGAACAGGGGAGCGCCCGGCGCGCGCATGCCGATCAGATAGTAGCCGCCGTCGCCGGCCGGACCGATGACCAGCGGCGCAGTCGCCAGCGCGTCGAAGGCGGCCTGCACGATGTGGCGGTCCAAGCCGGGGATGTCGCTCCCTGTCAGGACGACGGTCGTCGCCCCTGCCGCGAACGCCTCCTCAAATGAGTTTGCCATTCGCTGCCCCAGGTCACCCTCGATTTGGGGTCGCACTTGCAGTTCGGGAAACGCGGTGGCGAAGAAGGACACGTCGGCCGGGGCGGCCACGGACAGTTCGATACGTGTGTCCACCCAGCCAGCGTGCAACAGGTCGAGCAGGTATTCATAGAGCAGCCGGGCGTAGACCCCCGCCGCCTCCTCTTCCCCGATGACAGCGCCGAGGCGCGTCTTGGCGTACCCCGCCAGCGGGCGCTTTGCATATACGATGAGGTGACGGCTCAAATTCTTACCCCCTTCCGTCATATTCCCGCGCGAGTCGTTCCGGCGCTGTTCCCAAGTAGAGGTAGCGGATCATGCGCCAGGTATTCGCCAGCCACTGACGGAGCGGTCCGCGTTCCAGAAAGCGACGGCTGGAGGTAATCACCCGCAAGGGAACGCGCACCAGGCGTCCCACGCGATGCAGTGCCCGTGCCATCTCCACGTCCTCCATCAACGGAATCTCGCGGAATCCTCTCACCTGCTCGAAGGTGACGCGGCGCATGAACTGCACCTGATCGCCGTACATGATTCTCCAGTCGGCAGGAAAGGTCAAGCTGTTACGGATGCGCAAAATGCCCCGCGCGGGCAAGATCAGCGTTTGGAAGGTGCCGCCGCTCACGCCGGGCCGGTTCAGCGGTTCAATCACCGCTTCGCGCCAGCCGGCGGGCAGTTGGGAATCGGCGTGGCAAAAGAGCAATATCTCGCCCTGGGCGGCGGCCGCGCCTCGGTTCATCTGCACCGCCTGTCCACGCAGCGCGCGAATGAGAGTCACGTCGGGTGGAACCAGGCCGGGCGTGCCATCGCTGCTGCCGCCATCTACGACGATGATCTCGATCTCGTCGGGCGCATAGCCCCGCCGGGCGGCGGAGATGGCCTGGTGGATGCTCTCCGCCTCGTTCAGAGCCGGTATGATCACGGATATGAGCGTCACTTGTCCTCCCACAGCACACGCTGCCAGGCGGCAAAGAGGAGCGCCTCGAATCGCTCCAGTTCCAGGATGCGGGTTGGCATGTTGATGAGCGCCCCCTCCCCCTCGTCTCCGATGACGAGCGTGCCCGTCTCCAGGTCGGCCACAGACGAACGCACCACCACCGGATTCTCGTCGAACAGCTCTTGGTGCGAGAGGTAGACCGCCGGCAGCAGGTCCCACAGGTAGAACACGGAAATGCCGCAATAGATGCCAAACGTCAGCAGCCAGTTGCGGACGATGCGGCGCATCTCCCGCCCCCAGAATCTCGCCCGCCTCAGATCGCGCCAGCCGAAGGATGCTTGCAGGCACACGTGCGCGTTCATCAGCGTGACCGGGCACCCGGCGTGAAGCACCCTGTATGTGGCCTCCGGGTCGGCCGAGAGGTTCAGTTCGGGCAGGTTCCGCCAGCCAATGCGCAAGGGGCGCAAATACCCCCCCATACAGACGACCTGCTTGAGGTGAACGAAGAAGGCCGGGTCCATTTCGGCGGCGGCGCGCAGGTTGCCCAACGGGCCGGTTGCCAGCAGCGTGATTTCGCCGGGATGGGCGGCGGCGGTATCGGCCAGAAAGCGGGCCGCCTCGGTGGGCGGTTGGCCGCGCTCCCTCTCACCCCTGAACAGCGGGATGTTGCCGTATTCCAGGTCGTCGAGCAGCCGCTCCGTCTGCGAATAGACCTCCTCAATGTCGCCGTTGCCAAAGGTGGTGGTGACGCCCAGCAGTTCCACGTCGGGCTGGCCGAGGAGGTAGAGCAACGTCAGGCCATCGTCTATCTCCTTCATCGGCAACCCCATCGTGTTGTCGCAGTCGTAGATAACTCGCATAATGCCTGCTACTCCCGCAGATAGGGATCAAAGAGACTGCGCACAAAGTCCAGGTGTAGATATGCGCTCACCTTGTGGAACGTGTCTTCGTTCCGCAGCGCGTGTTCCCCTGTCTGGTAGGCTACCCAGGCCATCGCCGACCAGGAGATGCCGCGCAAGCAGTTGAACGGGTCGCGCAAGCGCACCCGCTCCGCGATGGTGTCGCGCAGGTGGGCGTCGGTGATGGCAGCGCGATAACCGTTCAGGAAAGATCGCTTGTTCTCGTCCGTCATGCGGTAGTCGCTCTTCCACAACGTCGTCGTCGGCACGCGGAAGTGAGAGAGATCCTGCGAGGGGTCACCCCAGAGCGGCTTTTCCCAGTCCACCAGGTGGATTGTCCCTTGCTCCCGGTTGACGATAAAGTTGCCAGAGTTGACCTCGGTGTTGATGATGCAGTGGTACGGGTCGGCGAGAAAGTACGCCTCGCGGTGACGTGCACCGGCGGCCCAATCCAGCACCTCCCGCAGGTAATCGCGCAGGGCCGGTTCGGCCAGGTCCGACTCCAGATAGACCGGCAGCAGGCGCGAGCACTCCTCGTAAGTCATACTCAGCGGGCGCTCCTCGCGGATGAGATGATTCTCCTCCGGGGCCACCGGCAGGGAGTGAACGCGGGCGAACAGCCGGGCCGCCGCTTCTAAATCGCGCCGGTAGTCCAGCGGCTCACCGGGCAGGTACTCCATCAGCAGCACGCCATAATTCCGCTCGCGGCCAGCGATTCCTCGCGCGTCGTCCACGTAAAATGGTCGCGGCGTGACGCCGGTCGGCTCCAACAGTTTGAGGGCGTGGTACTCGTAGAGGATCTGGTCATCGCGCCCGATCTGCGTGCCGACGTTGACCCGCAAGACCCAGGCCCTGCCACTCTGGCGCACCAGGTAGTTCATATTGTACTCCCCCTGAGCCAGCTGTGTAACGCTGAACGTCTCGCCCGGTCGCCAGCCGGGGACGCCTCCCAGGTCGGCGCGGGTCAGGTAATCTTGAGCACTGGGCAGCAAATCTCGTAGATTCACTGCTCGTGCCGACTGACCATATCCAGCAGTCTCTGTCTCGCCGCCGGGGAAAGATCCAGGCCGTCAATCTCGGCCTGCAGGTCGGCGAGCGTGCCGTAGCCGCCGAGATACCCGTTCACGCGTGCCGCAGCCGTCGAGTTCACGAAATCGCTATTGTCGGGGTATATGGCCTTGAACTCGCTCATAAACTCGGACGATTGTTGCAGCCGGTACTTTTGGTGATAGTCCTCGGCCTGGTAGAACTCGGTGGCCGGGACGATCTCGGTATAGAGCCGGCAGCCGCACCGGGCCTCTTGGCGTTCCTTCGACTCTTGGGCCAGCCTTCTCTGCTCCTCGTTGTGGTAAAAGATGATAGAGGCGTATTGCCGTGACGCGGCCGGTCTCGTTGGATCGTGCCCGGCCCAGAAAACGTCCAGCAGTTCCTGATACGAAACTTGGGTCGGATCGTATTCGATCTGAACCGTCTCGGTGTGATCGCCTAGATGATAATAGGTGGGATTCTCGGTCGTGCCGCCGGCGTACCCGACACGGGTCCGAACCACGCCGGGGATGCTCCCGAACCGGGAGTCTGGCCCCCAGAATCAGCCCAAGGCGAAGGCGGCGGTCTCGGTGCGAACCGGCGCGGCACCGTCTAGCGCCTGTATTGCGGACGGGGAAACCGTGTTGCTTTCCGTCATATCCGGTATCTCCTTTTGTTTCCAAGTCGAGCCAAGAAAAACCGCCACCAACCCCACGAGGCTCGCGGCAATTATCACCACAATTGACCTCTTGGTCAAGGTTGCCATTGGTCAATCTCCATCGAAAAGTTCCAGGTACTCACCGTACCCATCCTCTGCCAGGTTCTCCTTGGGGACGAAGCGCAGGGCGGCGGAGTTGATGCAATAGCGCAAGCCGGTGGGCGGTGGCCCGTCGTTGAAGACATGCCCCAGGTGAGAGTCCCCGTGCAGGCTTCTCACCTCTATTCTGACCAAGCCCAGCGATCTGTCTTCTATCTCTACAATGTTGCCCGGCTCCAGCGGCCTGGTGAAGCTGGGCCAGCCGGTGCCGGAGTCGAATTTGTCCAGCGGGCTAAAGATAGGCTCTCCCGAGACCACATCGACGTAGATGCCTTCCCGGTGGTTGCCCCAGTATTCATTCTGAAACGGGCGCTCTGTCCCATTCTCCTGGGTGACACTGTACTGCAAGGGTGTGAGCCTTGTCCTCAATTCGCTTGGGGGTGGCTTTTGAAAGTCCATCCAGGGCCTGTGCTCCCATTCAGAGAGGGGAATGGAGTCATCACGGTCTGTCCCTTCATATTCCGAGTCCATCGTACTGCTCCCCGGCGCAGGCTTGAAAGTCCACGCCAATGCGATACCAATCAGAGTGAGGAGAACGAGTCCTCCGCCAATCATTACTGTGCTATTCTTGCCCATACTCATCTACCTGTGTCTCACGTTCCAGTTGGCCGGCGGCAGCAGAGTCCACCATCCAGGTCAGTCGCCCTGGCGAGGGGTGTACCAGTGCGGCGGGCAATCGTTCACCGGCGCGGACGCGGGCCAGGGTCTCTGCTTTGGCCGCCCCGCTGACCAGGAACGTCACCTGGCGGGCAGCGTTGAGCATAGGCCGAGTCAGTGTGACGCGCCAGGAGTCGAGCGATTCGACATAGTTCTCCACCACCCAGCGCGTTTTCTCCTCCAGTGCCAGAGTGCCAGGGAAGAGCGACGCGGTATGGCCGTCCGCGCCCATCCCCAGCAGGATCAAATCGAACCGTCCCCCCGTGCCCAAGACCGCTTCCAGCTCCTCCTGGTAGAGCGCGGCGGCCCGCCGGGGGTCCAGCTCGGCCCGGATGCGGTGGACGTTGCCCGCCGGCAGGGGCACGTGGTCCAGCAGCGTCTCGCGGGCCATGCGGTAATCGCTTTCGGGGTGGTCGGGCGGGACGCAGCGTTCGTCGCCCCAAAAGACTTGCACCCGTGCCCAGTCCACACGCGGGGCGAACTCGGTGCTTGCCAGCAATGAGTAGGTGGCATGGGGGGTTGAGCCGCCCGACAGAGCGACCGTGAACCGCCCGCGATCCTCAATGGCCTGCGCCGCCAGCTCGACGAAATGGGCCACCGCCGCCAGCGCCAGGCCGGCTCCGTCCGGGTAGACCTCGAATCTGCTCATCCCTCCTTCCCGTGCTCGTGAACGCAACCGTGGTGCCAGACCCGCCCGTCGCGTGAGAGGAGATCATCAGCCTCAGCGGGTCCCCAACTGCCCGGCTCGTAAAAGGCCAGCGGCTCCGCGTCATCCCGCTCCCAACCTGCCAGGATGGGGTCAATCAGTCCCCAGGCCAGTTCGATCTCGTCGGCCCGCGCAAAGAGGGAGGCATCCCCCTGTAGCGCGTCCAACAGCAACCGCTCGTAGGCTTCCGGCAGCACTCCAACCCCAAGATCATCGGCATAGTGGAACTCGAGGTCCACGGGCCGGGTGCGCATGCTGGCTCCCGGCTCCTTGGCTCCAAAGCGCAGGTGAATCCCCTCGTCTGGCTGGAGGCAGAGAGAGAGGCGGTTGGGCGTGATCCGCTCTCCCGGCAGCTGCGGAAACATCAGGTGGGGCACACTCTTGAACTGGATGGTAATCTCGGTTGATTTGGCCGCCAATCGCTTGCCGGAGCGGAGGTAGAAGGGAACCCCTTGCCAGCGCCAGTTGTCCACCAGCAGGCAGAGCGCGGCGTAGGTCGGTGTCTGGGAATCGGGGGCCACGCCCTCCTCGGTGCGGTAGACCCGGCACTGACCGCGCACGGACTGGATGGTCGGGTGGACCGCCCGCAGCACCTTGACCTTTTCGTCCCGCAGCGCGTTCGCCTCGAAGAGGGCCGGCGGGCCCATCGCCGTCAGGGTCAGCAGTTGCAGCAGATGGTTCTGGAACATGTCCCGCAGCACGCCGGCCTTTTCATAGTACCCGGCGCGGTGGCCCACGCCAACGCTCTCGGCCACGGTGATCTGGATGTGGTCCACGTAATTGCGATTCCACAGCGGCTCAAAGATGGCGTTGGCGAAGCGAAAGGTGAGTATGTTTTGGACGGTCTCTTTGCCCAGGTAGTGGTCTATGCGGTAGACCTGACTTTCGTCAAAGACGGCGTGGACCTGGGCGTTGAGTTGGCGGGCGCTCGTCAGGTCGTGCCCAAAGGGCTTTTCGACGATGATGCGCCGGAAGCCGCGCTCGCTGCGGTTCAGCCCGGCCCGACCCAACTGCTCGACGATGAGCGGATAGAGCACGGGCGGGGTAGCCAGGTAGAACAGCGCGTTGCCATCCAGCCGCTGGGCCAGGCGGCGATAGGTCTCTGGGTCGTCGTAACTGCCCGCCAGATAGGAATGACGTCCGGCGAAGCTGGGCCACAGCTCGCAGACGCCGGGGCTGAGGCGGGCATATTCTTTCACCCCCTCGTAGAGCCGGTCGCGGAAGGCGGCGTCGGAGAGATCGCTGCGTGCTACGCCGATCACCCGGGTAGCCGGGGGCAAAAACCCCTCACAGGAGAGAGTGTGCAGCGCCGGCACCAGCTTACGCCGCGTCAGATCGCCCGAAGCGCCAAAGATGACGATGGTTGTAGTGTCTCGGGGGTTCATTCGTTACACTCCTGTCGCATCCAACCACGCTCACGCCTGATACGAACCAGAGGTCACATTGCCGCACGCCGCCCCACTTCCCTCGCACGCTCCAGTTCGACACCGAGGTCAACCGGGCGTCGGCGATGGACCTGGGCAGCGCAATGATCCCCTCGTAGGCCAGCGTGACTGGCTTCTCGACCAGTCCGCCCAGTTTAACCTGCCACCCCTCGGCCGACAGTGGCCCAGGGTGTCCTTCGGCCCAGAAAACAGGCGTATGGTTGTCTTTCAACTTGCCCATACCGTGCTCATTACAGGTCTTCTGCCAGACGCGACTGCACCTCAATCCCTTGTTTGAGTATCTTGTGGATCGGGCAATGCCTGGAGACCCGCAAGAGCCTTTTTCGCTCCTGCGGCGTAAGTTCGCCGCTCAGCATGATCTCTGCTTCGATCTGCTCCTTATACTCCTCGATCCCCTCGCAGTCTTCGCAGTCCTCAGCGAAAACCCGGTTGTACTGCAAGCGTAGTTCCACCTCACGCAGGTCTACGCCGTGGTGCTGCGCGTATGTGTGCAGTACGATGGCAGTACACGAGCCCAGCCCCGCCAACAACATCCCGTAGGGTGTCAGGTGGCGGATGTCGTCAACTGGGTGGAACTGGTGAGCATTGGGATCGTGTGGATCAAGCGCCAGGATTTCGGTCTCGAACTCGTTGTTCTGACGGACGATGACTTGCTCTCCCATAGTCGGTCCCCCTCTCGTGGGACGTAGAATGAGGACGCAGACTCACACAGATAAAACAGAAAATCTGCGCCTATCTGCGTGCATCTGCGTCCTATGGATTAGATCAACCCGATCTCCTTGCTGCTCTCCCACAGCCCGTGGATGTTGCACAGGGCCAGCGCGTGCAACGTGCCGGGCTTGTCAATCTTCAGCCACGTGGTCACCGCGTGATGCGTGTAGGCGGCTCCCTCGCCGTGAGCGTTGAACTCGAAGCGGCCCAGGTCGTAGGTGAACTTGTCCCCCTCCGGGTGGAAGTAGAGCGATATCCAACTGATGTGGTGTTCGACGGTGTTGGGATGGGCGATCTCCTTCCCCAGGCCAACCTTCACTTCGAAGAGTTCACCCGCCTTCACCTGGTCCGGGCACTCGATGACCGGCACGTGCTTTTCTTTCTTCCAGTCCGCTGTCTGGATCCTTTCTCCGAATTTCATTCGTTATCTCCTCTCTTTCATTAGTTGGATGTCCTCAGCGAGTGCCTGCAGGTCCTCCTCGTGCTCGATCTCGTCTGCCATGATCGCCAGGGCCATCTCATACGTCACCGGGTCGGCCTCCTTGGTGAGTTCCACCAACTGATGGTAGACCCCGATGGCGCATTGTTCGCCCTTGATGTTCTGCTCCAGCAACACCTCCACATAAGGGTCGTCGGGCGCCTCGTACCCGCAGTTGGTCATCTCGTACCAGTCCGCGGGCTTGAGCAGCGGGGTGCCGCCCAGTTGGAGTATCCTGTTCGCCAGCAATTCTGCGTGGCCGAGTTCTTCGGTGGCGTGCTGGACGAGTTCGGCAGTAACTGCCCCCCTCATAGGCCCCTTGGCTACCTTGGCCCCTACCCAGTACTGGTAGTACGCCAACCACTCGTCTGCCAGCGCCTTGTTGAGCACCACGATGAGATTGTCTACGTCCATACCTACGATGGCTCTTCCTTTTGTACCCATTTTGATTTGACCTCCTTCTTATACTGATTATTGGGTTTGTTTCACTTCAGCGCCGCGATGATCGTGCGGCAGAGAACGGGGAGACACGGTCACGCTGGCCCTATACCAATTAAAAAGCGTTCTCTGGCTTCCAGACTTTCCACACCTTGCCGGCCAATCCAACACCTGGCTTGAGAGTCGGCTTGCCCGGCTGCCAGCCGGAGGGCATAACCTCACCCGTCTCGCGCACGTGTTGGTAGGCCCTGATCTGGCGAATGAGTTCACTCACGTTGCGCCCCACCTGTGGGGTCAGCACCTCCATCGCCTGGATCACCCCGTCCGGGTCAATCAGGAAACGGCCGCGAACGTTCACCGAGCCATTGTACACATCGTACAGCGTGCCGATTTTGCCTCCCTGGTCGGAAAGCATGGGGTAGGGAACGCCACCCTCCACCATTTTGGATAGTTCTTCCTTCTGCCATATCTTGTGGACAAAGACGCTGTCCACGCTGGCCGAGAGCACCTCTACGCCCAGTGCCTCGATCTCCTCGTACCTGACGGCAACTGCCGTCAATTCGGTCGGTCAGACGAAGGTGAAGTCACCCGGGTAGAAGCACAGCACTACCCATTGCCCTCTGTAATTGGAGAGGGTGATCTCCTTTATCTCGCCTTTGTGATAGGCCCGGGCTGTGAAGTCCGGGGCCTCTTTTCCTACTTGCATTTCACACCTCCTTCAAGGTTAGTGGCTCAACAACCAGCGTGACTGTTTGTGCTATCTGCCCCCACCCCTCCCCCACGAGGGGAGGGAGCGCGCCTCACCCACCACCTCCCCCCTATGGGGGGGATTAGAGGGTGGACGTAACCGTGGCGACGCTTTCGGCCACGACGCGGCCCAGATCCCTACACCTGGCCAGATCGCTCGTGCCCGGCGTCCTCCTCACCCGCAACGCTTCACCTATCGCGCGTACTCCCTGATCCCTCAAGGCCCGCGCTATAATGCCTGCTGCCTCCCCGCTCCAGCCGTAGGAGCCGAAAGCAGCCCCCACCTTGCCTTTCAGCGGGACTTCGCTCAAACCGGACAGGAGCCTCTTCATGGCCCGGCTGGGCTTGGTGTTGTGGGTCGGCGAGCCCAGGATGATACCATCGGCATCGGCCAGTTCTCCGCCGCCTTCCCCGGCCCGCTTGAGGACGGCCTTCACTCCCTGCACCGATTTTGCCCCTTCGGCCACAGCGCGGGCCATGCGGCCGGTGTTACCTGTGCGAGTATCGTAAAGAATGAGCACTTTAGACATAGACGTGACCTCCTTGTGTCTCACCTGCGCCGCCGTGAACAGACGGCGCTGGAAAACCCAACACCGGCTCTTCAGGCCGGTGTGGCTGGAAGCAAAGGACTTCCGACGACTTACTCAGAACGTGATGAACTTCTCCTTCTTTGCTTTGCACAGCGGGCACTCGTCCGGCGGCTCGCCCTCGCCGGTCCAACCGCAGACGGAGCAGACGTAGACCTGCTCCACCTCAGCGTCCTTCCCGGCCTTCACCGTGCTCTTGGCCGCGCCGTACATCTCGGCGTGGACCTTCTCCGTCTCCAGCGCCCAGGTGTTGGAACGAACGGCGGCTTTCTCCCCTTGCAGTTCGGCCACCGCCAGGAAAGCGGGATACATCTCCTCGACCTCGTAGGTCTCGCCGCCGATGGCGGCTTCCAGATTGGCCGCCGTCTTACCCAGGTTCCCCAGCGCCTTGAAGTGGTTGGTAGCGTGCACCTGCTCGGCGTAGGATATGGCCCGGAACAACCGCGCCACGTTCGGGAATCCCTGCCGCTCCGCCTTATCGGCGAAGATCAGATAGCGCATGTGCGCCTGGCTTTCGCCGGCGAAAGCCGCTTCCAGATTAGTCTGTGTCATCTTGTGCATTTGGTGACCTCCTTAAAAAATGTAGGGTCTTCCGGATTTCGCGGGGTAGATATGCTAATCCGTGTTCTCAGAACAGCGACTCCAGGTCGAAGTTGTCATCCAGCAGGCGGTCGGCATAAGCCGAAACGTCCACATCTTGTTGGATGAGTTGGGTGATGGGCTGAACGCGTGTCTTGTCGTTGAGCAAGATAGCGCCCACGATGCGCCCCTTGCGCAGCACAAACTTGCGGTAGTGCCCAGCCGCCAGGTCCACGTGCCGCAACGGAGTGAGTTCATCTTCCTCCGCCACACATTCTCCCAACGAGGCCAACTCCGCCCCGGCGACTTTAAGCGTGGTAGCGGGGAGCGTACCGGAGTAGGTGGCGTTGCCGGGCGCGACCATTTGAGCCGCTGCGACTTTGGCCTGCTCAATGGCGGCTGGAATGATCCCATAGACCCGGCCCTCGAACTCGGCGGCGTCGCCTGCGGCGAAGACGTCATCTGCGCTTGTCTGCAACTGGTTGTCAACGACGATGCCCCGGTTCACTTCCAGCCCCGCCGCCTGGGCCAGCGCAACCTCGCTGCGGATGCCGGTCGAGAAGATCACCAGTCCTCCGGGCACTCTGCGCCCATCCCGGAGCCGGATACTGTCGGCGCGTTCATCGCCCAAGATGGCCTCCGTCGCAGCGCTGGTGATTATCCGCAACCCCTGCGCTTCCAGCAGCGATTGCAAGACCTGTGCCCCCTCGGCGTCCAGTTGGCGCGGCAGCAAATGGGGGGAGAACTCGACCACTGTCACCTCCAACCCGGTGGTGCGCAGCGCCCGCGCCGTCTCCAGCCCCAGCAGCCCCCCGCCGATGACCACTGCCCCCCTCTCTGTCCCTCCCATTGGGGGGGATGCCCCTCCCTCTGTCCCCCCCATTGGGGGGGATGCCCCTCCCTCTGTCCCCCCCATTGGGGGGGATGAAGGGGGGGGATACGCCTTGATGGCCTGCGCGTCGTCCAGCGTGCGCAAGGTAAAAACTCCCGTTTTATCCGTGCCTTCACAAGGGGGGACAAAGGGGCGAGCGCCCATTGCAAGCAACAGGCGGTCATATTCTACGGTTGATCCATCTAAGCAGGTAGTAAAAAGTTTCTTCCACAAAAAACGGCACCTGTCGGCCAAAAAAGTGTAAGGAACTTTCTGTGACCTACTTAGTGCTTGTCCTGAGCGGGGCCGAAGGGTGAGACGATGAGCCGAGGGGTCGAGCGAGGTAGCCCGAATTCCTAAGTGCAGGTGGATGCCGCGCTCGGCGTACCAGGCCGGCGGTCGAAAATAAAGCGCGTCTTGCTCAATCTCGCCGGCGATGAACTCCCACAGCCGCGGGCGACGGTAGTAGGGATAGGGTTCCGCGCCGAAGATATGTACCTCGGCGGAAGGATCGGCCCGCACGATGCTTTGCGCTGCCGTTACGCCCGCGACGCCGTTGCCCACGATAACGTATCGTCTCATTGGTTTCCTTTCGTTATTCGCCTTCAAAACCGATCTGTGACTTCAATGAAGGTGCGACGCACTTTCAAAGTGCGTCGCACCTACTTGTTACTTCAGAGTCTCGTGTTTCTCCGCGATGGTGGTTGCTAGTTTGTCCAGAGCCGCGAAATCCTCACTCCTGGGGTGACCCTTGACGACGACCGGATCCAGTATCTCCACCTTCAGGTTGGGGATTAGCCCCGCCAGTTGCTCCACCATCTTGCCCCCCCAGCCGTAGGAGCCGATGATTGAGACGAACTTCACCTTGGGCCGCAGAGCGTTCGCCAGGTAGGCCGCGTAGACGACGTTCGGATGCGCGCCGGTCAGGACGGTGGGCGATCCGATCACGATAGTGGCGGCGTCCACCAGCGCCATGGCCAGTTTCCCAATGTCGGTGGCGGCCAGGTCAAATCGTTCTACAGTCACCCCGTTCTCGACCAGACTGTCCACCAGGTGGTCTACCATCGCCAGGGTGCTGCCGTGCATCGAGATGTAGGGGAGTACGACGATGTTCTTCGGGTCGCCGAAAACCCAATCGTGATATGCCTCCAGGATGAACTCGGGCCGGTCGTACATCGGGCCGTGGCTGGGGGCGATGAGGGAGATCTCGTACCCCTGGACCTTTTCCAGATTCTTCTGGATGATCTTGTGGAACGGCATCATGATCTCCGCGTAGTACCGCTTGGCTGCTTCGTAAACCCGACCTTCATCGGTGACATACAGGTCAGTGGTGGCCAGGTGAGAGCCGAAAAAGTCGCAGGGGAAGAGGATCTTGTCCTCCCGCAGATAGGTCAGCATCGTCTCGGGCCAGTGAACCCACGGCGCGTGGATGAACTCGAGCGTTTTGTCACCCAACGATAGTCTCGCGCCATCGTCCACCGCGAGAACGCGATCCTCCGGCGCCAGCAACAGGTCTACGAGCATCCCTTTGCACTTGGGTGTGGAGACGACCTGCGCTTCGGGGTATCTCTCGAGAACCTGCGGCAGCGTGCCCGAATGGTCCTGCTCGGCGTGGTTGGCGATGACGTAGTCAATACGCTCGACGTTCAGTTGGCTCAGACGTTCGAGCAAAACGTGTGACGTGGTGGGGTCAACAGTGTCTATCAGCGCCGTTTTCTCACTTCCCTGGATCAGGTAAGCGTTGTAACTGGTGCCGTCGGGGAGCGGGATGAGATCGTCGAACAGCCGGCGGTCCCAGTCAACGGCCCCCACCCAATAGATACCATCCTTTATCTTTCTTGGTTTCATCACTGCACCTCACTCTACCTTCTCGAACATGTCCTTGCCAGCGCCGCACTCGGGACAGACCCAATCGTCGGGCAGCGCCTCGAAGGATGTGCCGGGCTCAATCCCGCTATCGGGGTCGCCCACTGCCGGGTCGTAGACGTAGCCGCACACCATACATTCCCACTTGTCCATTTTGTTTCCTCCTGTTTTAGATATTATGAAGCCCCATCCTGAGAAACCGGGTTTTTCGGAAAAAACCCAGTTTCTATTCCCCGGAAGCGCAGGCGGGGCAATAGCCGCGAAAAACCGCATTGCAGTCCACCACCTGGAATCCGTGAGTGTGCTCAGGTGAGAGCGTCAGCATCTCGCTATCGTAAGGCACGTCCTCTACATGTCCACACCCCAGGCATACCAGGTGGGCGTGGTCCGCCGTGTTGAGGTCGTACCGTCGCTCCCCCAACCCCAGGTCCAGTTCCAGCAGCGCGCCCATCTCAACCAACTCGTGCAGCGTGTTGTAGACTGTGGCATGCGAGAGATCGGGCATTATGCCCCGCACACGCGTGAAAACCTGTTCAGCGGTGGGGTGTGCACTATCCTCCAGCAAAACCCGGATGATGGCCCGGCGCTGGGGCGTCACCCGGCGACCTTGAGCTCTCAGTTGCGTGCAAAGATGATCAACAGAGGTCATGAGATTATGTGTAACGTTTCTGATCTCGTGAACATTCTAGCATGTCGTAGGTTGTGTGTCAAGCACTCCGTGGCATGAGGGACTTCCCCAGCGCCTTGCTCTCCACGATGCTCCTGACGTAAGCACAGGAGACAGCATCAATTTTCTTCAAGCATTCCGACCACGGAAAATCTTTCCAGCAGATCTGCGCCGTGGGGGGCTTGATCAAGACTGGCAGTCAAATCTACACCAGCGATATGCAGCACTTGATGCCGACCATCTTGCCACAGGAAACTGCGGGATACGTCATATACTTTGCCTTCGCAGGCTATGAAGGCAAGTGCCCCATCCTTGCCATTGTATTGGGCAAGTTCCTTTTTCGTGAACCTTCGCATATCCAAGATGTCTCTGTTCTTGTTTTCGGGTCATGGACAAGGGGGGAGACCTTGCAAATCAGGGTCTCCCCCTCACTGAATCCGATCCTACTTCAGGAACTTGGACACGAAGGGAGAGGTCTCACCGCGACGCATGAAGTGGCCGGACGGTCCCTCACCCAGGAACTCGGAGAACCACGATTCGTGCTCTATTTCCTCATTGAGGATCGCCAGCGCCAAATCGTAGGTTCGATGATCCTTGCCGGCGGTCATGTTGCAGATCTGAGTGTATCCTCGCACCGCGCATCTCTCCGCTTCCACCAGCACTGTCAATATAGCCTTGACGTCCGTCAGGTCTTCGGGCAGGTACGCTGGCGGGCAGGCAGACATATCGTGGAACTTCTTCATGTCCTGAGGCAGTTCCCCGCCCAGTTCGTAGATGCGGGGCACCAGGGCCTCAAAGTGATTGCGATCTTCGATGCGGGCCACTTCTGCAATTTCCTTGACCCCTTCTCCTTCCAGGTCAATCAGATTGACTCGCAGAATCGTGTAGTAATAGTAGGTGGTGAGTTCGGCGGCCGCATTCTTGACCAACAGTTCCAGCAGTTGGTCAACGTCCACTCCCGCCCTCTCCACCATCTCTCGTGTTACCTTAGCCATGATATTTCTCCTTTCTTGTTCTGGAATTGTTTTTCTCTAGTAACACACCGTTGTTCATGATCTCACAAAGGTATCACCTCCTGGTATGGCACTGATGAAGCACCTCATATTCGCCTGACGTTACTTTTGTTGGACAACACACCTGCCAGGTTCCAATTCTGCCTGGGTGAAATCGCTCACTATGCTCCCATAGCTCGCCTAGTCAGTTGCTCGCCTACCTAGCTCCCTATCCAGCATCAGAAGGGCCTGGCGACTGTCCCCGATCATCTCTAGTGTCTCTACGATTTGACTCGCATTGTTCTCCTCCTCGACCTGTTCCGTCACGAACCACTGCAAAAAGATCTGGCTGGCGTAATCTTTCTCCTGAACTGCAAGCGTGTAGAGGTCGTGAATCATCGCCGTCACCTTTTGCTCGTGTTCGAGTGTCTTCTCGAAAACGTCGAGAGGCGACTGGAATTCGACCGGCGGCTGGTCAATGGCCTGGAGAACCACGCGCCCACCCCGGTCGTGGATGAACCCGTAGAATTTCACCGCGTGCCCCACTTCTTCCTGGGCCTGCACACGCATCCAATGGGCAAAGCCAGCGAGGTTGATGGATTCACAGTAGGCCGACATCGAGAGGTACAGGTAGGCAGAGTACAGTTCATTCTTGATCTGTACGTTCATCGCGTCTTGGATTGTCTTGTTTGGCATTATTATCCTCCTTTATCAATAACGTTTCTTAACTTATAGTCATTATAACATACTTAGAGATCCTTGTCAAGTATCTGGCGTTGGGGATTGCCCATAAATTCACTTCTGTCGCAGACCTTCGAGGTTCTGAGCCAGAGACAAAATGTCACCTGACGGCTGTCAGTGTAGCAGAAAGGCGTTTGTCTGTCTACGACAAAAGTCGCATTGTGTCGGCGTTGTGCTCGACCAAAGCGTGCCTTGACGCAACTGCGTTTTCGACTACAATGGTGTTGCAATGGGAACCACCGCCCAGGCCCTGCGCCGCATTTCCCTCCTCGCCGGCCTCTCCGACGATGCACTGGCCCGCGTCGCCCGCGTAGCCATCCGTCGCACCTATGCCCCCGGTGAAACCATCATCCTTGAGGGTGACCCCTGCCAGGCGGCCTACTTTGTCGCGGAGGGTCAGGTGCGCGTCTACCGTCTCTCCCCCAGTGGCCGCGAACAGGTGCTGGTGCGGTTGGGGCCGGGCCATGCCTTTAACACGGTGCCCCCTTTCAAACCCCATGGCGTCAATCACGCCACTGTCGAGGCTCTCACTTCGGTTACCATCTACGCCATCACCTGTGATGACTTCCAGCGCTTGGTGGGTGAGTGTCCTGAACTGGCCCTGGCCCTCCTGCGTGATTTCGCCGGACGGCTCGACCACCTGACTAACCTGGTGGAGGATCTCTCGCTGCGCACGGTGCGAGGGCGGCTGGCCCGCTTCCTGCTGGAGCACGCCGAGGCCAGTGAGGTCACCCAACGCTGGACGCAGGAGGAGATCGCCGCTCACCTGGGCACAGTGCGAGACATGGTGGGCCGCACCATCCGGGCCTTTGCCGCCGCCGGGCTGGTGCGAATGGAGCGGCAACGCATCATGCTCTTGGACCGGGAGGGATTGGAGGCCGAGGCGTTGCGCTGAAAAGCGATGATCAGACAGAACTTGCACAGTCCGCCCCATTTCCACGCAAGATACCAAGATCAGGAAGTCTCTATTCAAATTCAAATGGGGGTTGTGCAAGGGAAGATGTCGAGGCGGGCATTACGAATGTTGTTTGAGTGGTCCGAGAGATACCAAGAGGAATTGATGAGGAACTGGGAACTCGCGCGAGAACGAAAGCCTTTAGAGAAAATACCGCCTTTGATGTAGGAGGAAAACGATGTTTTTGCACGTCACAAGCGTTACCTATCTGGACAGCTACAGGTTGAGACTGGTATTTAACAATGGCGTAATCAAAGGTGTGGACCTGCAAGATGAACTATACGGCGAGGTCTTTGAACCTCTGAGAGATATCGAGTTGTTTAAGCAGGTGATCATTAACTCTGACACCAACACCATCGAACGGCCGAACGGCGCTGATTTTGCACCCGAGTTCTTGTACGAGGTCAGCGAAGAGTTAGAAGCAAGAGCGGGGAAAATGACGCGGACGGCTATGCTCCAGGCAATGGAGGCGCTGGCGGGCTAAGTATCACCAAGCAGGTTCAGTCGCCGCGCCGCGCGTACCTGCACGTGGGTAGCCCGTTCGCACTGCTCTCTGAGCAAGCAGCCGCCTTCATGCTACACTGATAGTAGGAAGGCAGTTGTTTCGTTTTGTGATGGAGGTCAGCAGAAGCATGTCGAGAGCGAATGCTGCTCACACAGCCACCAGAGTATTGTCGGCTCTACCATATTTCGCGGAATTAGACCCGGCAACGCTAAAGACCGTCGCCCAGGCGGCCATCCGGCGGGGTTATGAGACTGGTCAGGTCGTCTTCCTAGAAGGAGAACCCTGCGCCGGCCTGTACGTCGTCCAGGATGGCTGGCTCAAGGTGGTCAAACTCTCTCCAGACGGACGCGAACAAGTGCTGCGCATCGTGAGCGCCGGCGAGACCTTTAACGAGGTCGGCGTCTTTACCACCGCTTCCAACCCGGCTACCGTCGTCGCCCTGGAGCCGTCTGCGGTTTGGATCATCCAGCGAAAAGTCATGCTGCAACTGCTGGACCAGCACCCCCGTATGGCCCGACGTATTCTCCAGAACCTGGCCGAGCACGTGCTGTATCTCGTATCTCTGATAGAGGACCTGTCTCTGCGGACGGTGGAAGCGCGACTGGCGCGGCACTTGCTGGAGCGGGCGTCCGCAGGGAAACTACGTCGCCACCGTTGGGCCACGCAGGCCGAGATGGCTGCCCGGCTCGGTACCGTGCCCGACGTGATCAATCGGGCGCTGCGGGGCATGGTCGAAGAAGGGTTTATTGAGGTGGAGCGACACCAGATCCGCATCGTTGACCGGCAGGGGCTGAAAGCCAAGGCGATGCTCGACGAGTGATTCGCGGCCAAATTCGACAAAAGTCGAAGACAATATGTCGCTCAGGTGGTATACTTGACGTAGAAACCTGAGCGTTTTCTTTTGCAAGGTGGCGACGTGATCCAGGGAAACCGGCGACTGGCAGAACAACCTGTACCTTTGATTGATCCGACCCGCTGCGACGGGTGTGGTTTGTGTGTGCGTGTGTGTCCCACCGGAGCGTTAGCCGTGCAGGATGGCAAGGCCATCGTCGCCACGCCGGAAGCCTGCAACTACACCGGCTTGTGCGAGGCGGTTTGTCCAACGGGGGCGATCCAGCGGCCGTTCGAGATCGTAGCCCTGGATGATAAAACGACAAAAAGTCAAAGACAACGACGGAGAAAAGTCGTATAATTGAAGGCACATATCAAAACAGGAGGAACTTGAATGAAAATCGTCAAAGCATTGGAAGCGCCAGAGGCGCCCAATCCCCACGGCGTCAGTGCGCGGGGGCTGCACGACACGGAGCACGTCCAGGCAGTGATGGTCACACTTCAGCCCGGTGAGGCGCTCAAGTTGCACGTCACACCGGTGGACGCGTTCTTTTACGTGCTCGAAGGGCATGGTGTCATCGAGATCGGGGATGAACGGGAGGAGGTGTCCGCCGATATGCTCATCGTCAGCCCGGCCCGTATCCCGCACCGCCTGCTCAATGAGAATGAAAATGAAAGCGACGCAGTGTTCCGCTTTCTGGTGGTCAAAACGCCGCGTCCCACCAAAGCCACTAAAATACTGTAACCCAGAGGTATCCCCATGCCCAATCAAATGACCCTAAACCCACTCGTTCTGGTCAAATTTGCCCTGTGGATCATCGTCGTCATCGTCGCCACAATTCTCTTGCTCCGCCGCAAGGTGACGTCCAAAGTGCGGCTCGCTTTCCTCATCGGCGGCGTGCTGGTCTTTGGGTTCGTTTTCGGCTTTCTCATTCCGGGAGGCCTGAACCCTAATCCCGTCTCTTCGCTGCGCACGCTGCTCGCCACAGTCCTGGTGAAACACCAACTTGTGCTGCCCGTCACCGCCATGCTGGTCATCCTGCTGCTGATAGTCTGGGTGTCCAACAAGTCTATTTGTGGCTGGGGCTGTCAATTGGGGCTATTACAAGACCTGCTCCACCGCGCGGGGCTGCCCAAGCAGTGTCCTGAGTCTATCGAAGGATGGAAGCCACCCTTTTGGCTCTCCAATAGCGTGCGCATCGTCGCCTTCGTGGCGCTGGTCGCGGGCTTGGTCGCGTCCGGGTTGGATTGGATCGGTCTCATTGACCCGTTCCAACTCTTCTCGTTCAACTTTACCCTGGGGATCGTATTGTTCTCGGCCGGGGTGCTCATCGCCAGCCTGTTCATCTACCGGCCCTGGTGCCGCTTCCTGTGTCCCTTTGGGCTGCTGGGCTGGCTGGTGGAGCAGGTGAGCCTGTTTCGCCCGCGCATCAATCGAGAGGCGTGCAAGGAATGTCAGTTGTGCGTCAAAGCCTGCCCCACCAACGCGATGGCCGACTTTTACGCCGGCAAGAAAATCCACGCCGATTGTTTCGCCTGCGGTGCCTGCATCGAGGCCTGCCCACGCGAGGATGCGCTGGGCTGGCGGATGAAGCCCGGATAACAGCGCAGATGCAAACAGGAGAGATTGTTGACCATCCAGATCGTCGAAACGAAAGACCTGAAGGATTTTCTGCCCGATGGCGTGGGCATAACGCCAACGCCACTGATTGACACCGGCAAGGTGTGCGCGCTGTTGGTGAACCTGGCAGCCGGCCAATCGGTCGGGCCGTGCCAGATGTCCGCCACCGTGTTGTACTACGTCGTCGAGGGACAGGGGCATCTGCGCATGGACGATGAGCAGGCCGAACTCCAGACTGGCTCGCTGGTCGTCGTGCCGGCCGGTGCCGTGCGCGCCATCTCCGCCGCCGGGCAGATGCGCATACTGGCCGTGCAAATTCTATGAGGAGTGAGATGGTGTTGGACTGCCCACCTGTTCTTCTGGCCATCTTCGCCCACCCCGACGACGAGACGTTCCGCTGCGGCGGTACGTTGGCCTTGCTGGCCCGGCGCGGCGTGCGCGTGCACGTGCTCACGGCCACGCGCGGCGCGGCCGGCTCCCGAGGCGGTCTGCCGTTGTGCCGCGCCGACGAGCTGCCCGCCGTGCGTGAACGCGAGTTGTGCTGCGCCTGCGCCGCATTGGGCATTGAGCCACCCGACCTGCTTGACTACCACGACGGCGCGCTGGCCGATGTGGACGAGGAGGAGGCTGTGGCGCTGGTGGTGGCGACCATCCGGGAATTGCGGCCCCAGGTGCTCCTCACCTGGCCGCCCGACGGCCTGTCAGGACACTCCGATCACGTCGCCGTGAGTCACTGGACGGCCCTGGCCTTTCAGCAAGCGGCCGCTTTGGGGCCGGACGCTCCGGCGGCCATCTACCACCTGGCCGTGCCGCGCTCGGTGGCCCAAGCCCTGGAGTTGTCTCACCTACACGCCCTGCCCGATGAGCAGGTCACCCTGACCGTGGACGTGACTCCGGCCTGGGAGCAGAAACTGGCGGCAATCCGCTGCCATCGCACGCAGGCAGGCGGCTCGCCCATTCTGAGTGCGTCGGAAGAGAGGCGGCGGCTATTCCTGGACACGGAGCATTTTCGATTGGCAGTAGTTCGGCCGGACTCGCTGGCTGGATTGAGTAAGGATTTTTTTGGATAAAGGAGGCAGATTACTATGAAAGGATCTATCAAACTGTTCAGCGTCAAAGGAATTGAGGTGAAAGTGCATTTTACCTTCGCCCTTATCCTGGTCTGGGCGGCTTACCGCTGGGGGGTGCAGGCGGGCGAGGGTTTGACTGGAGCGCTGTTCGGCGTCGCGGTCACACTGCTCCTCTTCGCCTGCGTCATCCTGCACGAGTTGGCCCACAGCCTCACTGCCATACGCTACGGTGTGACGGTGCGGGGGATTACCCTGCTACCCATCGGCGGGGTGGCGCAGATGGAAGAGATGCCGGCAAAGCCGGCCCAGGAACTCAAGATGGCGCTGGCCGGGCCGCTGACCAACATCGCCATCGCCATCCTGCTCATCTTGATCTGTCTGCCCCTGGGGATCCGTTCCACGATAGGGGTGGAGGAGCTTTCTCAGGTGCTGGGCACGGTGAGCTGGCGCGGGCTGATTGCCTATCTGGTCTCGGCCAATCTGACTTTGGGCCTGTTCAATCTGGCGCCGGCCTTTCCCATGGACGGCGGGCGGGTGCTGCGAGCCTTCCTGGCCATGCGGATGGACTATGCCCGGGCCACCGCCATCGCCGTCCGCATTGGCCAGGGACTGGCGATGCTGCTGGGGCTGTGGGGCTTTATGGGCGGTGGCTTTACCCTGATTTTCATCGCCATCTTTGTCTACCTGGGCGCAGGTCAAGAGGGTAGGATGGTGGAGGTAAAGAGCGTGCTGGAGGAGATGCAGGTGCGCCAGGCCATGTCCCATCCGGTGCAGACCCTGGCCCCCACAGATACGATAGCCAAAGTAGTGGAACTGATCTTGCATGGCTTGCAGGCCGATTTCCCGGTGCTGGAAGACGAGCGTCTGGTGGGGATGCTCACCGAAGGGGACGTGCTCTCGGCTCTGCACAAACAGGGAGCGGACACCCTCGTGCGCCAGGTGATGCGCCGCCAGTTCGCCGTCGCCCGGCCCGAAGAGACTCTCGTCAAGGTGCAAGAGCAAATGAGCGCCGCCCGGCTGCGCAGTGTACCGGTGGTCGAACGGGATCGGGTGGTGGGATTGCTCACTGCTCAAGACATTAACGAGGCCTACCGGCTGCTCAAAGTGCTGCCCCAAGGATGGAGCAGGACAGCGTCAGCCTGATCCCAGATGAAGAATGGAGAGAATCTATGACAAATACGATTGAAGTAAAAAGCCTGACCAAGTACTATGGCCGCCCGGGAGCGGGCCCTTCGGCTCGGCTCAGGGCAGGCGTGCTGGCGGTAGACCACGTCAACTTTGAGGTGCACCAGGGAGAGGTCTTTGGCTTCCTGGGCCCCAACGGCGCGGGCAAGACGACCACCCAGCGCATGCTGACCACGTTGCTGGAGCCAACCGAAGGCCGCATCCTCATCCACGGCCACGATCTGGCCCGCGACGCCTACCCGGTCAAGCGGCGGATGGGGCTGGTGCCAGAGGAATCGAACGTCTACACCGAACTGACCGCCTGGGACAACCTGATGTTCACCGCCCGTCTCTACCGCGTGAGCCGGGGCGAGCGGGCGGCGCGGGCGCGGGAACTGCTGGAAACCTTTGGCCTGTGGGAGAAGCGGGACGTGAAGGCGCAAGACTTTTCCAAGGGCATGCGCCGCCGGTTGAGCATCGCCATGGCCATCATCCACAAGCCGGCGCTGCTTTTCCTGGACGAACCGACGCCGGGCCTGGACGCCCAGTCCGCCCGCGCTATCCGGGGCCTGATCCGCCAACTGAGCGCCGAGGGGACGACCATCTTTTTGACCACGCACCAGATCGAGGAGGCCAACCAACTCTGCGACCGGGTGGCCATCATCAACCACGGCCAGATCGCGGCGATTGACACCCCGGAGCGGCTCAAGCAGGCCTTCCGGCGGGTGCAGTCGGTGGAGGTGGCGCTGGAGCCGGACGGCCAGGCGCACGGCGAGCCGCTATCCGCGCTGGCTGGGGTGACTACTTTGGTCAAGATGGGCGACAAGTGGCGGCTGTACACCCAAGACCCGTCGGCGCTGCTGCCCCAGGTGATGGACTATGCCCGCTCGCGCGAACTGCGAGTGGTCAGCCTGAGCACGCTGGGTCCCAGCCTGGAGGACGTCTTCCTGGAGATCACGGGGCAGCAGGTGGGCACGGTGCAGCACAAGGCAGAGGGAAGCAAGCCCCGACGACGGGGGATGGGAGGTCGGCGATGAAAGACGGATGGCTGCAACGACTGCAAGACGAACTGGCCCAGGCATGGGCCGTGACTGTCAAAGATATGAAAGTCTACTATCTCCGGCCGGGGATGATCATGTTCGGTTTGTTCATGCCGTTCTTTATGTTCTTCTCCTTCTCGGTGCGGCGTGAGATGGCCGCCGCCCAGGGCGTCGCCCGGCTGCTGGCCCTGACCACCTTCTTCACCGCGGCCGCCGCCGGGCCGTTCATCATTCCCCTGGAGCGACGCCTCGGCACCTACGACCGGTTGCTGGCGGCGCCGATGTCGCTGCTGACCTTGCTCCTGGGCAAGACGGCGGTGGGGGCTATCTTCGCCATCGGCGTGTCGGCCGTCGCGTTGCTCGGCGGCGTGGTGGCCTTTGGAGCGAGTATCGCCCAGCCCTGGCTGCTGGCGGCCGGGGTGCTCCTGGGGTCGTTCTCCTTCTCGGCCCTGGGGTTGATCTTTGGCTCCATCCCCGCTCGCAACCCGGGCGACGTAATGATGCCCAGCACGCTGCTGCGCTGGGGGCTGCTCTTCATCAGCGGCGTCTTTGTCCCGCTGGCAGAGATGGGAGCGGTGGCGCGGGTTCTGGCCTATCTCTCCCCGCTGACCTACGCCCAGGATTTGATGAACCACGCCGTGCTGGGGATGGGCCTGCTCGACCCGTGGCTGGATATCGGCGTGCTGCTGGTGAGCGGGGTGCTGTTTCTGGTACCGTCCGTGTTGATGCACCAGCGCAGCCGGCGATTGGGGTACTGACTTTCAACCATCGGTGTTAGCGCCCCCGGCCTGGAATCTTGTTCAGGCCGGGGGCTTTTTGATTCTGGCCCATCCTACACACTTTCCGCATCGTTCCTTCATCCAACCTTCACGCAAGCCGGGTATACTGTGGGCAAATCAAATCGAAAGGAGGTATTGAGATGAACAAAGAAAAGGTTGAACTATGTGCTGGACGCGGTGATCGGTCTGGCGTTTCTGCTCTCCGGCGCGACCGGCGTGGCCTTTTTGCTGATGGGCAGCGGCGGCTACCAGGGCGGGCGGAACGCCGGCTTTGCCACAGCGCTGCTGGGCCTGAGCCGGGGGACGTGGAGCGACTTGCACACCTGGGCCAGCCTGGTGATGATCGCCGGCATCATGGTACACGTCGCGCTCCACTGGAAGTGGATCGTCTGCCTGACCAAAAAGATGATGCCTTCCCTGCCGCGTCGGGCCCAGGAGCAAGTATGCAAAGTGGTAGCGTGAGTTGTTGATTCGAGAAACCAGGTTTTTCGGAAAAAACCCGGTTTCTACCAATCTGAGATTTCGTCAAAATCAAACACATAGGAGGTACAAAAAATGACGAAGAGAGTGTTGAATTACGGTCTAGTTGGATTGTTGGCAGTAGTGTTGTTGGCAGGGGTAGGCTATATCCTGCTGAATCCCACGGAGGTTCAAGGTCAAGGCCCAACCGGCGGACAGGGACAAGGTCGAGGCCGCGGCGAAATCGTGCAGAGCGGCGAAGGAACGGCGGACAGCGGCGCCGCTTATGGACAGGGGCAGCAAGGTCAGGGCCAGGGGCGCGGGAACAGGGGCAACGGGGCGCAGGGTCAGGGTGCTTTCGGCGGCGCGGGCGCTTTTGATGGAGGCGGGCGAATCTCCGGCGCAGGCCAGGGCCGAAACGAGACGGTGAGAATCGTCGAGTGGGAAACCCTGACCGGGGAAGTGATCATCGTAGATGGCGATATCACCATCCAGACCGCCGAGGGTCAGGTGCTGGTCGGTATGGGGCAGTCCGCGTACCGGGAAGGCTTTGGACTGGAGGTCGGAGATGAGATAACGGTGCTTGGCTTTCACGAGGATGGCGAGTTCAAGGCTGGAACCGTCGAGAACCTCACCACCGGCGAAACGATCGTCCTGCGGGACGAGACCGGACGCCCGATGTGGTCGGGGCAGGGATTGAGATAAATGAAAACCGAAACAACCCAGAAAGAAGAAAACCGTCGTTCCTGGAACTGGCGCAGCCTGGTGTCGTTCCACTTGCTGTTCGCCGCCATCGCCCTGCTGATTTCCGGGGTGGCACTCTTTGTCTCCCCACCGGGGCGATTTGCCCACTCCACGGGCTGGCGGCTCCTGGGATTCGACAAAGGGCAGTGGGAAGCGATTCACACTCTGATCGGATACGTCAGCGCGCTCTTTGCCGTGTTCCACCTGGTACTGAACTGGAAGGCGCTGCGCAACTACCTGCGGGACCGTGCCCGTCGCGTATACCGGCTCAAGGCCGAGTTCATCGTGGCCCTGCTCCTCACGATCATCGTCTGGATAGGCTCGGCCTATCACATCCCTCCCTTTGGCACGGTGATGGACTGGGGCGAGAATATCAAGGAGTCGTGGGAACAGCAAACGGTTCTTCCCGACACGACCACGGAAGAGCACGAAACAGTGGAACCGGTGGAGGAGGAAACGATTCCCCCTGACACGACCGTAGAGGAGCACGAGGCAGGGGGACCGACAGGGAAATGGGGCCAGTTCACCGTGGAGGAACTGTGTACCCAGCGCGACATCCCGGTGGCGGATGGGCTGGCTCACCTGGCGGCCTACGGCCTGGAAGCCAGCCCCACCACCCGCGTCCGTACCCTCTCTGACGGCAGCATCTATGCTCCTTCGGACGTGGCGAACATCATCCTGGGGCTAGAGCCAGGAGAGCACGAGGAGAATGACTGATGAAACGCACAGTTAAGATCCTGGCAGTCATTGGCATATTGTCACTGACCGGCCTCTTGGCCGGCGCAGCCTTCCTGACCAACGGATGCCTGTTGAGTGACACCGGCGTCTGCACCGGACAGTGCCCGGCTCTCGTTGACAAGGACGGCGACGGACGCTGCGACCGTGAGCAGGCGACCCCCACTTTGGAGAGCGAAAGCACCGACGCACCCACCAGCGGGGTCACACCATCAAGCGACGAACAGGCAGAAACGCTGGACGAGCCGGCGGCTACACCAGATGCCATCACCCCCGTACCGACGGCGACGCCCCCGGCAACGGAGGCGTCCGGCACGGTGGCCTGCCCCTTTGGCCAGGTCAACGACCCCTATCCCGGCCAGTGCAAGCGTTACGTGGACACCAACGACAACGGCATCTGCGACCTCTCCGAGCCGGGCTTTGGCGACGCGCCTTAGCCTATTCTCCGCCCCTTGCGATAGCGAACTTGCGGATTTTGTGCTACAATCAAGACCCAATGACCCAGACTATCCTCGTCGTAGACGACGAACCTGAAATCGTACGCTTCGTGCGGGCCTACCTGGAGGACGTGGGCTACCGCGTCGTGACCGCCAACGACGGCCAGCAGGCGCTCTTCGTCGCCCGCCACGAAAAGCCCGACCTGGTCATCCTCGACCTGCTGATGCCGGGGATGGACGGGTGGGACTTTATCCGCCGCTACCGCCGCGAGCGCGACACGCCGGTCATCATGCTCACCGCCCGCGTCGAGGAGACCGACCAGGTGGTGGGGCTGGAACTGGGGGCCGACGATTACGTCACCAAACCCTTCAGCCCGCGCGCGCTCGTCGCCCGTGTGCGGGCCGTGCTCCGCCGGGCGCAAGGCGAGCCAACCCCGCCGGCGGTTCTGCGCGGTGGCGACATCGTGCTCGACCGCGAGGCGCACACCGTCACCATCGGCGGGCGAGAGGCACACCTGACCCCCGCCGAGTTCAACCTGCTGCAAGTGCTGATGACCACACCGAGGCGTGTCTTTACGCGGGCCGAACTGCTCGACCGGGTGCTAGGCGACGAGGTGTACGTGTTCGAGCGCACGATTGACGCCCACGTCAAGAACCTGCGCCGCAAGATCGAGCCCGACCCGGCCCATCCGCGCCACGTCATCACCGTGCGCGGCGCGGGGTACAAGTTTGATTACATGCCCGACGAGAAAGCCAATGCAAAGTAGCCTGTTCTGGAAACTGATGGCCGCCTTTACCGTCATCATCCTGATCGGCATCGGTGGAGCGCTGCTGCTGGCTGGGCGCACCACCGCAGACGAATTCCGGCGTTACGCCCGCGACAGCGGCAACGAAAGCCGCTGGGAAGAAACTGCCGCCGACCTGGCCGGCTACTATGCGGCCCACGGCAGTTGGGACGGCGTCGCATCGCTGCTCCGGCGTGGGCAGGGACGTGGCGCGGGTACCGGCCCTCCGTTGCGCCTGGCCGACGCCGCTGGTCGTTTCGTCGCCGACCAGACCGGGGACGGCGTGGGCGAGACGGCCAGCGCCGGCGAACTGGAGACAGGCCTGCCCATCCTCGTGGACGGCGAACTGGCCGGCACACTGCTGACGCCCGGCGGTGAGTGGCTGACCGTGGAACAACAATCGTTCCTGGAGCAAATGAGGGTCACGCTAATAGTCTCCGGCGGGGCGGCGCTCGTAGTCGCGCTGGTACTGGGTGCGCTGCTCGTGCGCTCCATCACCCGCCCGCTGCTCCAACTCACCGAGGCCAGCCGAACCATTGCTGCTGGCGACCTGGACACCCACGTCTCCGTCCGCTCACGCGACGAGATCGGGCAACTGGCGGACGCCTTTAACCTTATGGCGGCCGACCTGGCCCGCGCCGAAAAAGCCCGCCGCCACCAGACCGCCGACGTGGCTCACGAACTACGCACCCCCCTCACCGTCATTCAGGGGGCGTTGGAGGCCATGCTGGACGGGGTCTATCCCACCGACCGGGAAAACCTGCAAGCGGCGCTGGCCCAGACGCGCACTCTCTCCCGCCTGGTGGAGGATCTGCGTCTGCTGGCCCTGGCCGACGCTGGGCAACTCTATCTCCACACGACCCCGCTTGACCTGGTCCCCTTCCTGCAAGAGATGGTAGAGACCCATCAAATTCAAGCCCAGGAGCGAGGGGTAGACCTGGCGCTGGAGATGCCTGCTTCCCTCCCTCTCGTCGAGGCGGACAGAGACCGGCTGGCGCAAGTGATGGGCAATCTATTGAACAATGCGCTCCGGTACGTGCCTGAGGGGGGACACGTCACCGTGCGCGCAGAGGTTCAGGGGTCTGTCCTGCCTGTCCCGAGCGGAGCCGAAGGGCGAGAGGTGATCGTGACCGTGACCGACGACGGCCCTGGTGTGCCGCCCGAGGACCTGCCCCACCTGTTTGAGCGCTTCTGGCGGGGAGACCGCGCCCGACGGCGGGCCACGGGCGGCAGCGGGTTGGGCCTGACCATCACCCGCAGCCTGGTCGAGGCGCACGGCGGGCGCTTGTGGGCCGAGAGTGTGGAGGGAGAAGGAAGCACGTTCGCTTTTGCGCTGCCCGTGTTAGTCGAAGCATAATGTGACTTTTGTCGTAGACAGACGACCGCCTTTCTGCTACGCTAATGGCAGAAAGGTGGTTCTTTTTATGCAGGACTGGGCGTTACCCGAAATCAACTTGTCACTGTGCGATCAGTGTGGCACTTGCGTCGAACAGTGTCCCACGGGCGCGGCGGAGATGGGGCCGGAAGGACCGTTCATCGCCCGCCCGGCCGACTGCACCTACTGTGCACTGTGTGAGATCTCGTGCCCCCAGGGTGCCATCACCTGTACTTACGAAATTGTTTGGAGGGCGGACACAACATCGGATTTAGAAAGAAACGGATTGAATCATGTGTAGGGGCGAATCCTCGTGGTCGCCCTCAAAGGAGAATCAAAAAGATGAGTACGGAACGTAGCAGTTTACAGGAGCAAGTAGAAAAGAGCCTGGGGAGCGTCAGGCCGAGCCTCCAGGCAGACGGAGGAGACGTGGAGTTGGTCAACGTGGACGACAGAGGCGTCGTCTCAGTGCGACTCACCGGGGCTTGCAGAGGTTGCCCTATGTCTACGATGACGCTGAAGATGGGCATCGAACGCATACTGCGGGAGCAGGTTCCCGAAGTCAAGAGTGTAGTGTCAGTGTAAGCGTATGGCAATGCGACAGATTGTAAAAATTGACGAGGAACTGTGCAACGGCTGCGGCGCTTGTGTGACGCCGTGCGCCGAGGGCGCGATTGTCCTGGTGGGCGGCAAGGCGAAGGTGGTGGACGAGGCGCTCTGCGATGGGGCTGGGTTCTGCCTGCCGATCTGCCCCACCGGCGCGCTGAGCATTGAGACGCGGGATGCCCCCGCCTTCGACGAGGAACGGGCCGAGACGCTGATGCACGAGCAAGGCCAGGTCTATATCACCCAGCGGTGCTTCCGCTGCGAAACAGGCGAGGACGAGGCTCCCCTCGTGCCCGTCCGCCATCAGGGGCAGAGCCTGTGGGTCTGCACCCGTTGCCTGCCGGCGCTGATTCACGGTTAATAGAAGACCGTAGTGGCGACTTTAGTCGCTCTGGACTTGCTTTGAACGACTAAAGTCGTCACTACGAGCAGAAGGGATATGGTTTATGATGGAAGTTCACCTGTACGGAAGTTTGCGCCGCCACGCGCCCGACCCCCGGCCTGACCGGGAAAGCGTGGTGCTGCTAGAACCTCTGCCGGGGGAGACGGTAGGGATGATGTTGGAGCGGCTGGGCATCACGCTCACCGAGATCTACCACGTCTTTCTAAACGGGGCGCTTCTCTCCACCCGCAACTCGATGGCTCCGTGGCTGGGCTATCAACAGGTCACTCGTGGCTCGGTCGGGAGACCGGCCACAGCGGGGGGGCTGGACACGCCGGTGCAATCCGGCGACCGGCTGGGGCTGTTCGCCCGCGACATGGGACTGCTGGTGGTCTGATGTACGACAATCTCAATATACACAAATGAAAGGAGACGAAGAAGATGAGCATGTTTTGTTTTCAATGTCAGGAAACGGCCAAGAACCAGGGCTGCACGGTGCGCGGTGTCTGTGGCAAGGATGCCGACGTGGCGAACCTCCAGGATCTGCTGATCTGGCTCCTGAAAGGCATTTCTTTCTACGGAGTCAGGGCCAGGGAACTGGGGATCTCCGACCCGGAGACGGACCTGTTCGTGGCCCAGGCGCTCTTCGCCACGATCACCAATGCGAACTTTGATCCTGAGCGGTTCGTCGCGCTGGCGAAAAGGGCGTTGGTGTTGCGTGATGGGCTCAAAGGACGATTTCAGGCGCACGGACAGGCCGTGGAGACGTCAGAACCCTTGCCGGACGTAGCGACCTGGGTCCCCGAAAAGGGGGATACGGACGAGTTGGTCCAAAAGGGCGCGACCGTCGGCGTTATGTCCAATCCCGATCTGGACGAGGACGTTCGCTCGCTGCGAGAGTTGTTGACCTACGGTCTCAAGGGGCTCGCCGCTTACGCGGATCACGCCTACGTCTTGGAGCACTATAACGAAACTTTGTTGGCCTTCTTGCAGGAGGCCCTGCTTGCCACGACGGACGAGGGGGCATCGGCGGATGACCTGGTAGGGCTAGTGCTCAAATGCGGCGAGATGGGCGTCCAGGCGATGGCCTTGCTGGACCAGGCCAATACGTCTACTTATGGCAATCCCGAACCAACCCAGGTCAATATCGGTGTGAAGGAAGGCCCAGCCATCCTCATCAGCGGCCACGACCTGCGCGACCTGGACGAACTGCTCCAGCAGACCGAAGGCACCGGCGTGAACGTCTACACTCATGGTGAGATGTTGCCTGCCAATGCCTATCCTGCGTTCAAGAAGTATCCTCACTTTGTGGGCAACTACGGCGGTTCCTGGTGGCATCAGCAAACAGAGTTCGAGAAATTCGGCGGCGCAATTTTGATGACCACTAACTGTATCATCAAACCCAGAGAGAGTTACTGGGACCGGATTTTCACCACTGGTATGACCGGGTGGCCCGGCGTTGTGCACATCCCTGATCGTCAGGATGGTAAGCAGAAGGACTTTGGCCCGGTCATTGCCAAGGCACTGGAATCGGGTAGCCCGCAGGAACTGGAGCACGGAACCATCCCCATTGGCTTCGCGCACGGGGCTGTGTTGAGCGTGGCCGACAAAGTCGTGGAGGCTGTCAAGAGCGGGGCCATCAAACGTTTCGTCGTGATGGCCGGCTGCGACGGGCGGCACAAGACGCGGCAGTACTACACCGAGATAGCCGAGAGCCTGCCCCACGACATGGTCATCCTGACGGCCGGCTGCGCCAAGTATCGCTACAACAAACTGGATTTAGGCGACATCGGCGGCATCCCGCGTATTCTGGATGCCGGACAGTGCAATGACTCGTATTCGCTGGTTGTGATCGCCCAGAAACTGGCCGAGGCGTTCGGCCTGGACGACATCAACGACCTGCCGATCTCGTATGACATTGCCTGGTACGAGCAAAAAGCGGTGATCGTGCTGCTGGCGTTGCTCTCCCTGGGCGTGAAAAACATCCGCCTGGGGCCGACGCTGCCAGCGTTCGTCTCTTCTAACGTCCTGAATGTCCTGGTCGAGAAATTCGACATCAAGCCCAACACCACTGTCGAAGAGGATTTGGCCGCCATCATTGCCGGCAAGTAGGACAATGTTTGCAGGCTGAGTAAGAGAAACCGGGTTTTTTCTGAAAAACCCGGTTTCTGTCCCCGCACACATAAGGAGTGAACGAGATGCGCATTTTGGCGATCATCACCGGCGAATACGGGCAACGGCACGTGAACAACATCCGCACCCACGGTCCATCCGACTGGCAGATTGAAGTGTGGCAGGCCCCTTTGGTCTTGCCGCCTATCGTGGATTACCCGGAGGACTACCTGCCCGAGTCACTGCCGCCCGCCGATCTGCTCCTGGCCTTCGGCGAGCACAAGGGTGTGGCAGAGTTGGTCGTGGAGGCGGCCAAGATGGCGGGGGCCAAGGCTGTCATCGCCCCGGTAGATCGAGAAGAATGGCTGCCCCGGGGGTTGGCCCGGCAACTGCGGGGCTGGCTGGACGACATCGGCGTGGTCTGCGTCACCCCCAAGCCGCTCTGCTCGTTGACCGAGACCCATTACAACGTCCGCCGCCACCGGCAGGAGTACGACGATCCGCTCATCGCCGAGTTTGCCCGGTACTTCGGCCGGCCTGGGTTCCGCATCACTGTGGACCCCGACATGCGAACCATCACTGAGGTCGAGGTTACGCGGGACGCCGTCTGCGGCTGCGCCCGTCACGTGGCCCAGGAGTTGGTGGGGGTTTCCGCAAACGACGCGGAACAAGAGGCGGGTCTGCTGCACCACCATTACCCTTGCCTGGCCGGAATGGTCAAGGACCCCGATTTCAACGACACGCTGATGCACGTCTCCGGGAACATCCTCAAGGATCAGATAGGAGAGCAGGTAAAGCCATACAAGGAAGTAGTCTACGTCGTGCCCGGAAGGCTGAGTGAGGGATAAGCAATGGGAAGACTCCCCTGCTCGACCATTTCTACTCCCCCAAATCCTCCGCGATCGCGTGAAACTGCTCCAGCGCTGCCTCCAGGTCATCCACGATCTCCACTGCCAGCACGTCGGGATCGGGGAGGTTGGCGGTCTCCTCCAACGACTCGTCCCGCAGCCAGAAGATGTCGAGATTGACCTTGTCGCGCGCCATCAACTCCTCGTAGGAGAAGGCACGCCAGCGGCCCTCCGGCGACTCCTCTCTCTTCTCCACTCTCTCCTCTGACCAGGTGGGCGCGCGCTCGTACCGGTTGGCCGGGTTGTAGCAGGCGACGAACTCGTCCAGGTCGGCGCGGGTGAGTGGGTTCTGCTTGAGCGTGAAACCCATGTTCGTCCGCAGATCGTAGATCCACAGCGTCTTGGTCCACGGGGTCGCGCTGGCGGGCTTGCGGTCGAAAAAGAGGACGTTGGCCTTGACGCCCTGGGCGTAGAAGATGCCGGTGGGCAGCCGCAGCAACGTGTGCACGTCGCACTCGTGGAGCAGTTTGCGCCGCACAGTCTCGCCCGCACCGCCTTCGAAGAGGACATTATCGGGCACGACGACCGCCGCGCGGCCGTTGATCTTGAGGATCGTCTTGACGTGCTGCACGAAGTTGAGTTGCTTGTTGCTGGTCGAGGTCCAGAAGTCGTCACGGACAATCGTTTGCGACTCGCGGCGGATCTCGCCCTCCTCGGTGACGTAGGTGACGCTGCTCTTCTTGCCGAAAGGTGGGTTGGTGAGCACCATGTCGAACCGCTCGCCAGGGTCGGCGGCCAGCGAATCGCCCACGTGGATGGGGCTACGCCTGCTGTCCGCGCCGCCTGCGGTGAGCGTAGTCGAACCGATGCCGCGCAGGTAGAGGTTCATCACGCACAGCCGCGCGGTATTGTCCACGATCTCCCAGCCGTGCAGAGTTTCGTGGTTGAGGTGCTGCCACTGGTCGCGGTCGAGCGGGCCGTGGTGCGCGGCGATATAGTCGTGGGCGGCGATGAGGAAGCCGCCGGTGCCGCAGGCCGGATCGGCGATGGTCTGGCCGGGCCGCGGGGCCATCACGTCCACCATCGCCCGGATGAGCGGGCGCGGCGTAAAGTACTGCCCCGCGCCCGACTTGATGTCCTGCGCGTTTTTCTCCAGCAACCCCTCGTAGATCTCGCCCTTGACATCAATGCCCAAGCCCACCCAGGTCTCGCCTTCGATCAGGTTGATCAGTCGGCGCAGTTTGGCCGGGTCCTGGATGCGGTTCTGCGCCTTGCGGAAGATGACGGGGATGAGACCCGACCCCCGGCCCAGTTCGGCCAGGATTGTGCGATAGTGCCGCTCCAGTTCGTCCCCTTCCAGCCCGCGCAGGCTGGCCCAACTGTACTCCGGCGGGATGGCACTGGCCTTACCGAACTCCCGTTCCTGCTCGTCGGCCATCTTGAGGAAGAGCAGGTAGGTAAGTTGTTCGACGTAGTCGCCGTACGAGACGCCATCGTCGCGCAGGACGTTGCAGTAGTTCCAGAGGCGTTGTACGATGGTGGCGGATTCAGTTGGCATAGATCGTTTATCCTCGATTGAATGGATTAGCCGGGGCGTTGGGATGCAATTGGTCGTCTTCCCAACTCGCCGGGTTGTTCTCGATGTACCGGTAGATGCGTCGGTACGCGGTTTCATTGCGGATGATGTGTTCCCAATAATTTCGTTGCCAGAACCGCGCGCCGGATGTGTCACGCATTTGGTTGATGTGTTTGGTGGACACGGTTTTGAACGCGCCAACCAACCGTCCCAACGGTTTGCGTTTGGTCGTGGGGGCGGTGGCTGTACGGGCGGTTCGCGAACCGCCCGTACCGGGGGCCATTCGCGAACCGCCCGTACCAGGGGCCATTCGCGAACCGCCCGTACCGGGGGCCATTCGCGAACCGCCCGTACCGGGGGCCATTCGCGAACCGCCCGTACCGGGGGCCATTCGCGAA
>Ga0075114_10000156_pt1 | contig 46431 bp, 41 predicted proteins | sample AntAceMetag02UKM_FD_69784 | JGI IMG/M metagenome (GOLD analysis project Ga0075114, IMG submission 69784) | Saline lake microbial communities from Ace Lake, Antarctica - Antarctic Ace Lake Metagenome 02UKM | ecosystem: Environmental > Aquatic > Non-marine Saline and Alkaline > Saline | place... | reverse complement strand
ATTACACGCCCAAGCACGGCAGTTGGCTGGATATCGCCGAGATTGAATTGGGCATCCTGGGCCGCCAATGCCTTTCACAACGCATTGACAGCATCGAGAAACTACGCGAGCAAACCGCCGCCTGGGAGAAATGCCGCGACACCGCCCAAGCAAAAGTTAACTGGCAATTCACCACAGCAGACGCCAGGACAAAACTCAAGAGCCTATACCCGTCAATGGATGCGTAACAGAGCACTAGGGCGCTCTCTCTTCTATGACCGCAATGCGGATTCCGGGCGATGAAGAGAGTTCTCAGACCCCCGACCTTCTGACCGCCACGACGACACCCAATCTGCGAAGAATATATGTCTATGATTGACTCAGTCCATCGCCTCGTCTATAATGTTGCCGAGACGTCTCGATGAGAGGCTTCGGATGTCGTGCGGAAGCCCCATAGCACACCCGACGTTGCGCAGGTCATTGTCAAGTCTTTGTTTTTGCTGGGTTTACGCGCCTTGGGAGGAGCGGTCTTACAGGGGCGCACCGGCGAAAGTCGCGCAGGACAAAGAAGCCTTACGTACACAGTGATGCACCAATAACGGAGAGCCTGGACAAGACAATGATAAGCTTTATTAAGAATAGCCATTTCGGTATGGGCCCTGAGGAGATCGGAGCCGACATCCCGATTACGGCGGTCGAGAACCTCGTCACCAGCGTATATGCTTCCATCAATGAGGCGATGACCTGCGAACTGGATCGACTGTACCGCGAGGATGGCGTCGTTCCCACCTGTATATTGGGCTGTTGCCACTGTTGCCGGTATCATATCTTGATGAACGCGGCCGAGGCCCACACCTTGGCGCAGTACGTCAAACGGGAGTTTTCGGCGGAGCAGATAGACGACCTGCGGCTGCGCACTCAACAATGGCACGAATGGGACAATTCCAGGCCGGGCAGGCATCCAGTGGCCGAGACCGTCCAACAGACGGATCTTTCCGACTACACCCCCTGCTGCCCCTTGCTGGTAGATGGCGCGTGCATCGCCTATCCCGTCAGGCCGGTCGTGTGTCGAACGCATTTGGTCTCTTCGCATCCCCTGTTGTGCCGCGCCGCCACCGACCCAAAAGAGACCGCGGACACTCCGGTGGTGCTCACATCCATCATAGCGGCGGCAAGTCCATTTTCCGCGACCATAAAGGATCATATCGAAGAGGCCGGCCTGGATTTCTCTCGGTCACTCATGCTGCTTCCCCATTGGTTGGCGATTGAAATGGGCTGGGAGTTCGCCCTGGCGATGTGATCTCTGGCCCCCGCTGGGCTGGAAGACAATCGACCACCATAGGCAATCACGTCCATAACCACCCTGTGGATCCTCTCGCGAGCGAATCAGGAACCCATCAGGTCGCGGGCGCGTTCGAGGAGACTCTGGGGATACTGCTCCTGTTCGAGGATGCGGATGGCGGTCTTGGTGCTGGCCGGGCCGGGGCGAAGCTGATAGTCGAACACGATGCCGTTGTCGGTCAGATGTTCCTGGAAATGATAGTTCTCAGCCGAACCGGAGGCCGCCGCGGTCTGCGCCAGCGTCTCCTCGTGGGTCGCCAGCAGGAACAGATTGGCCGAGGCCATCAGGTGCTCGGCCAATGCGATACCGGCCGCGGTGCGCTCCGACGAGTTAGTGCCCCGGAAGGGTTCGTCAATCAGACCCAGCAGAGGCGCGCCTGTCTCGGCATCCACCACCATGCGACGAAGGCGGCGGACCTCGGAGAGGAAGTAGCTCTCGTGCCGGGCCAGGTCATCGCGGATGCGCACGTCCGTCTGCAACCGCACGGGGGAAAGCGTCATGTCCCTGGCAACGACGGCCGCCCCGATCTGGGCCAGCAGGAGGTTCACGCCCACCATACGCAGATACGTGCTCTTGCCCGCGGCGTTGGGACCGGTGATGACCCACACGCGCTTCACACGGGTCAGATGCATCCCGTTCGGCTCGGACTCCTCGAAGGCGATCAGAGGGTGTCGCCCTTCTTCAATAGAGACGGTCGCCTCAGAGACAAGATGCGGATAGCATTTGACTGACTGGGCCGCGGAAAAGCAGGCGAGACTGGCGAGGGCCTCGAACTCAGCGGAGGCAGCCAGACCCTCCAGCAGGATATCTCGGCTGCGAATGAAGCGCGTCAGGACAGCCTCGGCGACGTGCAGATCGTAGAAGACGATCAGGTTCAGCAGACTGCGGGCCAGGCCGCCCAGCCCCATCCACGCCAACCGCTCGCACAACGCCGGAATCTCGGCCTGCGTCGCGACCTTGTCCAAACGCTCTCGTAATAGATTCAGGGAGGCCTCGTGGGGCAGATTCTCACGGGCGCAGCGGGCCACGCCCAGGAGCCCCCGCAAGGCCGGAGCCAGGTCGACCAGGGGCAATACCGAATCCATCAGATGCGCGAACATGCGCTTGTGGAAGAACGCGATCAGGCCATTGAGAACGGCCAGCAGTATGAGTCCGTTGATCCAGAAGTAGCGTCCGTAAAAGATCTGGAAAAGGCCGTGAAGAAAGAGCAACCCACTGCCCACCGACCAGCCTCTGATCCAGCGCGAGGCGGTCGCGTGCAGATTCGGCGTCGTGTCACCGAGTCGCTCGACCAGGGCATCCAAGCGATCCGACTGACCGCGCAGCGGCAACGCCGAAGCCATGATGGCGATGCGTTCCTTCTCATGCCGATCGAGCCAGCGAACGGCTTCCTGACGCCGCTGAATGTGCTCATGGGAAAGACATGGGCCATCCAGCATGTCACGTAATCGGCGGGCCCCCTGGCTCGTGGAGGTGCGGTTCAGCAACCCGAAGATTCCCACGGGCCTGGCGTAGATATCCAGATCGTCTCGCTCCTGGTCGGTCAGAGACCATGTGGGCCCGGACTCGATAACCGTTGGCAATACGATAGCCGTCTCGGCCGGACGGCTCCAGCCGCGCACAGACCGTCCTTTCTCAACGCTGTCGTGGAGCGACTCATCGACCACGACGAGAATCCGATCGGTCCTAAGGCGTTTGCCCTTCCAATCGAGGTGGCGCAATACCGTGTAGCGAAAGGCCGCCAAGACAGGCACGGCTGCGATTAACGCGGACGGCAGACCGAACAGGATGGCGGCGATGGCAACGGTGAAGACACAGGCGACGAAGGCTGCCAGCCGCAGCCAGGACCAGCGGCCTTCCCGGCCGGCGTATTCCAGCCGATCACGTTCGAGTCCCGCACGGCGGGTGGTCAGCCTTTCGCGATGGGATCGGCCCTGCGAATTCTCATCGACCGCTTGAAGATCGGGTTTTGACTCTCTCTCTATCACGTGACTACAGATATCGCGCTGCGCCCGACAATGCAAGAAACTATGTCCATCTCCCTGGGCGGATCGATGGGAAGCGAGTGCAGATCCGTTCGCGTTTCGGTCTTGATTTTGGACGACTTTCCGACCATAACAGAGGCGCTCTTGTCGGAATGAACGGCCCGTTGGCGTCCAGCGCGGGTGTTATGAACGAGAATCGTGGAGGTATTAGGAAGTGAAGAAGCTGCGAGAGTTCATCAAATCGACCCTCATCGGTGGCCTTCTGGTCGTTCTGCCCTTGGCGATCTTCGCCTTCGTCCTGGCCTGGGTCTTCAACCTAATCCACCGGGTGATCAACCCCCTGACCGAGTATCTAATTGACCCCTCCCCCGGGCAGGTCATCCTGGCCGACGTCCTGGTGGTCCTGTTGCTGATCTGCGTCTGCTTTCTGATCGGCGCGGTGGTACGCACCCGACTGGGCAAGTGGCTCTATATCCTGATCGAGACCAACCTGCTGCGCCGGACGCCCGGCTATTCCCTGGTCAAGGAGACGGTCTCGCAGTTCCTGGGCAACAAGCAGTCGCCCTTTTCTTCGGTCGCTCTGGCTCGCATCTTTGGCAACGACACGTTGGTCTCCGTGTTCATTACCGACACGCATGCCGATGGCAGCCACACCGTCTTCATGCCAACCGGGCCCAATCCCACCTCGGGGAACATCTATCACCTCCCGGCCGAGAATGTCTTTCCCGTCGATGTCTCGGTCGAGGACGCCATGCGTTCGATCATCAGTTGCGGCGCCGGATCGTCCACACTCATCACCAAACTGAACGAAGCCCGGCAGAGCTCGACCCAGGCTAGCAGCACCGACGAGAGACCCTGAGCCCCACTCCACAGAAAGAGCACTACTCAAAGACGTGAGGATTCCCCATGATTCGCGTACAAGAGACAAAGCCCCAGAACCGCCACCGGCTGACAACGATACTCCTGGTCATTCTGCCATTGTGCGGCTTACATCCCCTCGGCGCCACGTCGATCACACACCGCGTCACGGTCCGACCCATATTGACCCGAGACGACCGGGGCAATGGTCCGGCGAAGATTCACATCGTCGAAAATCTCATCGATCAGGTCTACGGATCGGCCGGCGTGGACTTCTGCTTTCTCAGGCCCGTGTACTATGACAACACCGACGCCCGGGATGGGAAGAAGGACGTAGACGTGATCGTCCGGCATGCCATCGACGCCGGGATCGTAACGGACCAGGATGAAGTGATCAACATGCTCTTCGTCAACGCGATCAATGGCGGCCCGGCCCCCAGGGGACTGAGCCAACAGGGAGGGTCCATCGCGTTTATCGCCATGGCGCAGGAGGCCCCGGCCGGTCAGGACGCTTTCGTCGTCGCCCACGAGGCGGGCCATAACCTCGGACTGGCCCACGCGGTGCAGGACGCGAACGTACCGAACGACGTGCCCAATATCATGGGCGATGGACCGTTCGAAGAGAGAGTGGGGCCGCAAGCCTTGACAGACTACCAGGGGCGCGTGATCCACAGGAGCCCACTCGTAAAGCAAGCCGTCCAGTGCCTCGATGTGGAAGCCGCGCGGGAGGCGCTCATCGACGAGTCCACCGAGCCATTCTTCTCGAACCTGCAGCGTCGCGAGATCGCCGCCTTCACGGGCAAGACCCTCGAGAAGACAGCCCTGGAACCATGTCGCAACGAAGCCCGCCGGCGTTTCCAGGAGGCTGTGATGGCATTCACCAAGCAGGAGAGCGAGGCGGTCACGTGGTTTGCGAACAAGGTCAGTGACCTCCTCATGGACGACTACCCACTCATGGCCAGGCAACCCTGGAAGTTCATCAAGGTCAGGGACGATCTGTGCGGCGGCATGGCCTTCACACGCGGCCCATGCATCATTCTCAGCGCGGGCAAGGTCGAGTACGCCTGCAAAGCCTACTGTAATCAGAACGACAAGCAGGCATTCCGGCGGGTCGCGACGCTCTTTGCCCATGAGCAGGTGCACGTATTGCAGCGCTTCGGTCCCGACCGGTTCGCCACGCTGTATCAAGACCCATGGGGCTTCCTCTCTGGACAGGTCGAACCTCACCCCTGGATCGTCGAGCGGCAGGTCTCCAACCCCGATGCCCCCGTGACCAACTGGATTGTCCCGCACAAGGATCGGGAGGGCCGTCAATCCTTCCTGTGGATGCGCACGTTGTTGAAGGGTGACCACCCCATCCCGAAAATGGGCGCCGATTTCATGGGCGTCGCGATACAGGTCGAACGACACGGGGATGGGTACCGCGTTCTCACAGACGACAGTGGCGAGCCGCTTCATCGGGCCATCGAAGACTATCGGCGATACGCGGCGCGGTTCCCCGTCGTACGAGGCCTCGATCACCCGAACGAAATCGCCGCGTACCTGTTCGCCGACCTCCTGCTCTACGACTACCTGCTGGCCCCGGTCGACCGACCCGGCGATTACGACACGCGCCTCGAACCCCACCTCGATCTCTTCCGAAGATGGTGCAAGACCCACCTGAGGTGATATGAGCGGAAAGCTGACACAGTCGGTGTCCCCTCCGGTTCCGCGTAACGCGTGCAAACGACGCACCAGGCAGGGCCGCTATGACTCCACCTGGTGCGTGGCGCCAAATGAAAACGTGCTTAGGGCCTCTGCACCGACCCGACCAGCAAGCGCAACAGGGCCTCTCGCCTCTTAGGCAAAGCTCGAGAGCAATGTCTCCGACGCCCAAACGCCACGGGTCTCCAAACGCCTACAAGACCCGACGGCGGCGAAGATGCCCAACGAGCCCCACGCCGACGGCGCCGAGCAGAACGGCCCCAGGAACGGGGATGTTTGTACACCAGGTGTCAATGACCAACTCATCGACGAGAATGGACCCCTCGATCTTAAGTATTTCGTCCACGGGGTTCGGGTAGATGCGCCATTCGTATGTACTGTGGAACCATTCATTATCCAACTGCTTCATGTCCACGAGCGTCACCGGATAGCGCGGATCGGCCAAAGGCTCAATGTCATGAACGGTGGGCATAGCACCCAACTCCTGCGGCTTCCACGTCAACTGGAGCCAGACCCACTTGAAGTCGTTGGGCGGTTCGTGATTGTCCACGATCACATCGATCCAGCCGGACAAAGGCCAGATGCCGATCCTGCCGGTTGCCTGGTCCATGTCGATCCATCCGGCGCCAGGAGCCGGGAAAACCGATAGTTCTGTGCTCGGCAAGTACGGCATGCCGCCGGGTGCGGGACTGTCCGGGGCGATCGGACCGGGATTCGGCGTCGGAAACTCCCACATTTGAGAGGTCGTCGACCACCTTCCTCGCCACCACGGCGCATTTAGATCATCAGCCACGCCGGCGCCGGCGAGGAAAAGACAACAGAGCGTACCGAGAATAAACCGTTTCATACCGCGTACCTCCATCCATAAGACCGAACTCGAAAGCCGGCGCGCCCATCGCGCACCGCTTGCCTGAATGTTTCCCTCTCCTTGGGGATACCTGGGTGTGAATCGACGATGTTCCTATCCTTACGAGTCTCTATTCTAACAAATCGCCGTTGCCGAGACAATTGTGGTGACTACGTATTTCTCGGCGACGCCAACAACAACATGAACCGCAAAACAACGCCCGGTCTCATAACAAGACAGATCCGCGCGCCCATCTCACGCCGAGCGATTGCATCCAGGCCGTCCATCGACAGCGGGCGAGATCTCCATCAGCGCCCTTTTTCTACGAAGAATCGATGTGACCGTGATTGACCGGTTCCAATCGCCGAGGTTACAATACGCCTGAGACATCCCAGAAGACGCTTCGGATGTTATGCGGAAACCCGATACACGTAGTTGCGTGCAGAACCATTCGGAGAATAATGCGATGAAATGTCCTACGTGTACCTCTGAGATGGACCCGGGCAAGGCTTACATACGTGGCACCGCACTCGGCTTCCTGCTCGTTGGTCTCTCCCATCAACATTGCTGGTTCGAGTTCCAAACCACCGGTAGAAAGAAGATGATTGTCCGCAGTCGCAGCGGGTTGACCACCTGAACCGACGCGGATCTCGCGAATCCGCCGGCATATCACTGTGAGGACTGTGGAACGACTGTCGTAATCGGAGCAATGAGCACTTAACAACCACTGCAAAGCAGATCGTCAGGCAAGGGGAAATGAAAATGAAGAGGCTGCTTCTACCCATCGTTATCTGCACTTGCTGGACCCAGTTGTCTCAGGCACAAATAAGGCTCGGCAATGATACAACCGTCGCTTTCGCAACCGTTGAGGAGGCCAGGCGAATTCTCGCGGCGCCGGATGACTTCGTCCGCCGCATGAGCCCTTTCGACCGCGCCGCCCGCATGAAAACGGATCGCGACGTCTCGGAAAAGGAATACCTGGAGTTCGTCGGCAAGAATGTCCTGGCCTGGAGCGATCGCGAGAAACAGAAGATGACTTCCGCCTTCCTGGGCATTCAGAACCAGTTGGGCGCGTTGTCTTTGCCGTTTCCGAAGACGGTGTTCATGATCAAGACGACCGGGAAAGAGGAAGGTCGCGCCGCCTACACGCGCGCCAACGCGATCATCCTGCCGCAAGCGGATCTGGCAGCGCCAACATCCAGGACACAGAAGACAATCTGCCACGAACTCTTCCACATCATGTCCCGGGCGAATCCCCAGTTGCGGGACAAACTCTATGCCATCATCGGTTTCGTCAAGTGCGATGAAGTGGCGTTCCCCAAGGTGCTGACATCACGAAAACTGACGAATCCAGACGCCCCCAGAAACGACCACTGTATTGGCCTGCAAGCCAATGGAAAGGCCTGCTGGGCGATTCCCATTCTCTTCTCGTCAACCGAGAAATATGATGCGAACCGCGGCGGCGAGTTCTTCCACTATCTGCAGTTCCAATTCCTCCTGGTTCATCGGGACAACAACACGCTCGCCGTCAGTGCCATATACGACGGCTTGGAGCCGGCCCTCGTAGAAATGAAACACATCTCAGGGTTCTACGAGCAGGTGGGCAGAAACACCGGGTATATTATCCACCCGGAAGAGATCCTTGCCGACAATTTCGCACTCCTCGTGCTGGCGCAAAAGAACGTGCGATCACCACAAATCCTGGATGACATGCGTACGATACTGGCGGACAATCGGACCACCAAACGAGAGACTTTATCGGACAGCCAATAGCGGAACCGTTTCTTGCACGTGCTTCATCTCGTTGCATCATTAACGTCTCTTAAGGAGAAGACAGATGAACCTGCCTAATTCACAACGCGAAACCAGATACGGAAGACCCGCCGCAGACCAGACAATGTTCAACAGGCACTACGTCCTGGGTTATTCGTACTACTTTCGCCAGGCAAAATGGGCCTTGGAAATCGTCGACCCTGACAATTCCGGCCTGGAGCGCTCAGACAACTTTCGCCCGGACTATCGAATTCCCGAGATGTTTCGCGCCGACCTTGTTGATTATGCTGGATCGGGCTATGACCGCGGGCATCTTGTGGCCAGCGCCAATCAGCGAGAAACAGAACTACAGAACAGCGAGACGTTCCTTCTGTCCAATATGTCGCCGCAGAGACGTCAATTCAATCGAGGCGTCTGGCGAGAGTTGGAAACCGCCGTCAGGGACTTGGACGCCAAATCGAGAATACTGGAAACGTATGTCATCTGTGGTCCTGTTTTCTATTTCGATCAGCCCGTCGAAACGATCGGCGCCAGTGACCCGAACGAGGTCACGATCCCGGTGCCGCAGGCCTATTTCAAGTCGGTGTTGACTGAAAACAACAGAGGGACTTTGCACATGTGGTCCTTTGTATTGCCAAACGAAGAGTCCGATCAGTCACTGGAGACGTTCCTTGTCCCGACGACGCTTGTTGAAAAACTGGCCGGCATCAAGTTGTGGGAGCGACTGGTGGGCAGAAAGATTGACAGAGAAAAATCAAGAGTCCGCAAGATATGGTAAACTCGCCAGGATACAAACGCCGGAAGTGTTGAGATTCGGCTGCATGTTGCGGTATGATGAAAAACGCAGCGTGAAAGGCCGCTGTTTGTTGAGTGATCTGAGAAATGTCGGTTAGCGTCACAGTGAGTTGAGGATAGGCTGAAATGTCAGCGGAGAATATCGAAGTCACGCCCCGGGCGTTGCACTCATTTTTCAATGACGATGGGACCGTGCTGGGCCATTTGGTCATTGATTCGAGCATCAATGGCGTCAGCGGAGGGGGCATCCGAATGGTCCCGGAAATGGTCTCGGCGGACCTGTGTCACCTGGCCCGCGCGATGACGCTGAAATATGGCTTTCTCAAGTGGCCGTTCGGGGGCGCCAAAGCCGCAATTCTGACGCATCGCGACTCACTGGCATCTGAAGAGAGACGACGATACGCCCATTCGTTTGCCGAACAACTCAGGCCCTTCGTCGGACATTACCTGCCCGGCGAGGACGCCGGGACCAACGACGATGATCTGCGCCTGATCTGCAAGACCGCCGGCCTGATGCGACAGCGGTCGATCCCCGATTCGGGATACTTCACTGCACTAACCGTCCGGATCTGCACCGAGCGGGTCGCGGCCCAGCAGAAAATCTCCCTGGAGGACTGCCGCGTGGCGATCGAGGGATTTGGCAAGGTGGGCGGTTCCCTGGCCAAACAACTCTCCGAACGGGGGTGTCGTATCGTCGCCGTCTCAACGGACCGCGGCGCCGTGTATGACGCCAAGGGACTGGACGTGGACTGTCTCCTGCGCGCCCGAGAGACAGCCGGCAGTGACTGTGTAAGCCTGTACCAGGACGCCGATCGCATCGACACAACCGAGTTGTTGACCGTCCCCACCGACTTTCTGATCCCCTGCGCCCTGTCGTGGAGCATCAACACGTCCAACGCGCGTGACATCCAGGCACGCGCCATCATCTGCGGCGCCAACAATCCTGTGACGGAAAAGGCCCGGGACATCTTGCGGGACCGAGACATCCTGTACTTCCCCGACTTTGTCGCCAATAGTGGAGGAGTGCTGGGCAGCATCGTCGGCTCCCTGGGCCTGCCGCGTACCCGTGTGGTGGAGATGATGCACCAGGTGTTTGCACCCAAGGTGGAGGACCTGATGACTCAGGCGCAGACAACCGATCAGCCCCTGGAGGCCACTGCCAGGCGGATCGCCACGGCCAATCACGAAACGATGAAGCAAACGGCCGAACGCCGGCGACACGGACTGTTCTCTGGAATCATCAAGGTGGCCCGACGCGGACTCATGCCCACCCCGCTCAAAAGAATGTTCGGACCGATCTACATCAGGAAGACCATGGCCTGATAGGAGCGCAGTTTCAACCGCCGGTCACCAAAGACAGCACGGTGGCGAACTTGTGCGAACCAGGGCGTCGAGGAATATCGGACACCGTGTGCAGATCGATCTTCATCTGGCAATCGAGAATCCGCTCGAACCGATCGAGAATGGTCCGTCCAAGTTGGCTGTCATGGGCGAACGACGTCTCGGCCGCCTCCTGGACCGTGTCTTTGACGAGCAAGACGCGGATGTGGTCGTGGGCCTCCTGGCGAATCTGAAACTTGCTGACGTGGGGAATGTCCTCCAGGGCCAGCGTGAGCCGATAGGGGTGAACGAGGTTCCCGTTGGGAAGGACAATGGAGTCCACAACGCGCCCCTCGACACGCGCCAGAAGCGGCAGTGACCGGCCGCAGGGGCAAGGCTCGACCTGGCGGACCGCATAGTCGCCCAGGCCCGCATATCGGATGATCGGCGTGGCCCGGTTGAACAGATCAGTGATCACCACCTTGCCAGGCTGCCCGGGCGGGACCTCTCGATCATGCTCGTCGAGCAATTCCACAATCACCTTCCAGGCCAACACATGCTGACCGGTGTGGTTCGGACACTCGGCCGCGATGAATCCGGCTTCGGTCGTCCCATACACGTCCATCAGTTCGCCATCGAAGACACTTTCGATCAGCCTTCTCAAAGGCCGATCGAGCACCTCGCCCGAGAGCATGATCAGTTCGGGCTGGTGGACCCGCAGACCACCCTCTCTGACGGCCAAACAGATATTACGCAGGACACTGGGGTAGGTCATCAAGCAAACAGGTCGTTTCCTATTGAGCGCGGCAACGTGCTCGGCGGGCGAACGCAATGAATCGACGCGCGTGTGCCGCATCTGCCAGAAGACACGAGCGTACAACCCCTCGTAGGCTTGGGGTTCGTCCACGACGATGGCCATGTATCGAATGCCCCGCCGGAGAAGCAGATCGCGCAGGACCGCCGCGACTGTGACGGGCGCCCGCCCGGCCATGTGCTGAGGGAGATTGACGGAGAAGTCCAGCAAGGCCTTGTTCGGATCCACGAACATTTTCATAGGACTGCCACTCGATCCGGACGTCCCCACCTCGTAGCATTCATGAGATTGATAGTGACGCGATAGAGTATCGTCGGCGGTGCTGTGTCGGAAATCGTCTCGCGTGATGACGGGAAGCTTGCCGAGATCGGCTAAGGTTTTGATATCGTCGGGGGTCACGCCGGCCTGGCGCCACTTGCGGCGATACAACGCGACATCGGCATAGGCATGGGCAACCACCGCGCGAAGCCGTTCCAGTTGGAACTGCTCCAACTCAGCGGGACTCATCGCCATCCAGGGCCCAATTCGCCTGGTCCAGCGCGCGTAGCGCACCGCCTTGATCAAATCGGGCACACAGGTCAGTCCCAGAATGGATCTCGCGCATCTACCCATTGTCAACAGTCCCCCCCCGCATCAATGCCTCTGACATCCATGGGAACGACCAGGGCGCGATCGGCACCGATGATGATCACCCGCTTTTCTACAAATCGTCCGGCCATGTATGTCGCTCAAGGAAGTCTGAATCAAGACCATTACGAGAATCGCCAGATTCTAGTCACTGCGCCCCGGGACGACAAGCACCTTCTCAGCAACACCGCTCGGCGCGCCTCCATATTGAGCGAAGCCCCTGGATATGCTATACTATGGGCATAGATTGGAATCCAGTCTTTATAGGTGGCCGTCTCTAACGGTACTGCTGACCCGGAGGGTATGGGGTATTCCTATTCATGATGAATCTGCGCAAGTTACTCGTTTTCGCCCTACTACCACTCATATTGAGTCCATCGGCCGCACTGTGGGGGCAGGATCTACTCGAAATCAGCGAGTTCATGGCCATCAATGACAACGGTCTCGACGACGAGGATCGAGACGAAACGGACTGGATCGAGATCCACAACGCCGGGACCGACGCGGTGGACCTGGACGGTTGGTTCCTGACCGACAAGGCCGACAACCTGGCCAAATGGCAATTCCCGGCCGTAACGCTGGGCCCCGATGGCTACCTGGTCGTCTTTGCGTCCGAGAAGAATCGGCGAGACCCAACGGCCCCGTTGCACACGAATTTCAAATTGAGCGGGTCCGGCGAGTATCTGGGCCTGGTCCGACCGGATGGAATCACCGTAGCGGCGGAATTCTTCCCGACCTATCCGATCCAAGCACCCGACGTTTCGTATGGGCTGCGCGGATCGATGGCCGAAGAATCGCTGCTGGCGCCCGGCGCACCGGCCAAGGCCCTCGTACCGCCGGACGATGCCCTCGAGCCCGATCTACTACCGGACACCCTGCGGCCCTGGACACTGGAGGACTGGAACGATTCGACTTGGCTGACAGGCGCGACCGGGGTCGGCTACGACTACCCCTCCCTGACCGAACTGGACGTCTCAGCCATGCGCAATGTGAACGAGACGGTCTACGTGCGCATACCCTTCGAGGTCGAGGACCCCTCAGCGATCAAGGCCTTGACGCTGCGCATGCGTTACGAGGACGGGATGATTGCCTATATCAATGGACACGAAGTCGCACGGGACAACGCCCCGCCTGCGACGACCGAGACGTGGAACTCCGGCGCCGCAGCCAATCGGTCGGATGACGTCGCGGTCGTCCCGGTTGATTTCAGCATCCCCCAGTTCGACTTTCTCCACGTCGGGACCAATGTGCTGGCGGTACATGGACTGAACTACCGAACGACCAGTTCAGACATCCTGATCCTGCCTGAATTGCTGGCCACCGTCGCGGTCGAGGCGGCCCAGTCGTGGCGCTATTTCCCGGCGCCCACGCCGGGCAAACCGAACAACGCCGGCGTCGACATCCTGGGGCCGATCATCACCGACGCCAATCACCAACCGAAGATACCGACCGAAAACGACGACCTGCTCATCACGGCCCATATCGCGCCGTCCTTTCGACCCGTACGAGTCGTGCAGTTGAACTACCGGAGAATGTTCGGCGCCAAAGTCACGGTACCCTTCCTGGACGATGGCAACAGCGGAGATGCCGAAAGCGGCGACGGGATCTACAGCGCGCGCATCCCGGCCAGCGTTCTGACCGCCGGACAAATGGTCCGCTGGTATATCACCGCCACGGATAGCGAACGAAAGACCACCCGCTGGCCCGCATTCGTCGACCGGCTCGGCTCCCCCCAATACACCGGAACGGTCGTCATCGACCCGAGTCTGACGAATCCGTTGCCCGTGCTGCACTGGTTCATCCAGGACCCGGGAGCGGCCAACAATAACGCCGGCGCCCGCGGCGCCCTGTTCTACGATGGACAGTTCTACGACAACGTGCTGGCCAACCTTCACGGCCAATCCAGCCGAGGGTTTCCGAAGAAGAGCTATGATATCGATTTTCACCCGGGCCACAACTTCAAGTGGGCCTCGGGCGAGCCCCGCGCCGACGACATCAATCTCCTGACGACCTACCCCGACAAAGCCCAGATGCGCAACATCCTGGCCTACGAGACCTACCGCGACGCGGATTGCCCCCACCATTGGGTAATTCCCGTACGGGTCCAGCAGAACGCCGCGTTCTGGGGCACCGCCCACATCGTGGAGAACGGCGACGAGGATTGGCTGATCCGCATGGGACTCAACGCCGACGGGGCGCTCTACAAAATGTACAACACTTTCACCAGTAGCAGTCACGCCACCAGCGGCGCCGAGAAAAAGACGCGCAAGTACGAGAACAACGCAGACCTGTCGGCCCTGTTCAGCGGCGTCACCCTCTCGGGCGAGGCGCGACGGCGCTTCGTCTACGACCATCTGGATGTCGCGCAAGTGGTCAACTTCCTGGCCGCCCGCGCCATTACGGGGGACACCGACTGCTGTCACAAGAATTACTACTTCTATCGCGATACGGGCGGCAGTAACGAGTGGCAGATGTGGCCCTGGGACGTGGACCTGACTTTTGGCCGGCGGTGGATCAGCTCGCACACCTACTGGGACCACAACCTCATTCCCAACACGCACCTGTTCGTCGGGGGCAACAACCGCGTGCCGCAGGCCATTTTCGGCACGCCTGAGATGCGGCAGATGTACCTGCGCCGGGTACGGACTCTGATGGATGAACTGCTCAAGCCACCGAACACGCCAGCCGAGGAATTGCATTACGAGCCCCGCATGGACGAGTTGGCCGGCCGGATCGCCCCGGACGCAGCCTTGGATGCCGCCAAGTGGAACTCGCACGCCTGGGGCAACGGCTCGACGAGCCCATGCTGTCCCCAGTCGTTGTGGGAAGCCGTCGAGGAGATGAAGAGCTTCTACCTGCCCGAACGGCGCATCCAGTTATACTACGGCCTGGCCTCCGGAGCGAACGAACTGCCCGAGGCCCAACCGATCCGCACGATGGTCTTCTTCGGCGACATCGAGGCCAACCCGGCCAATGGCAATCAGGACGCCGAGTATATCCAACTGCTGAATACCATGAGCATCGCGGTGGACATTTCCGGCTGGACTCTGAACGCGGGGATCGACGCGTCCAGCCCGATCTTCACGTTTCGAGGCGGCACCGTCATCCCAGCCAACAGCACACTCTACGTCGCGGCCAATCGGCCCGCCTTCCGGGCCCGTCGGACCTTTCCCACAGGCGACCAGGCGTTGTTTGTGGTGGGCGACTATACCGGCCGGCTCTCGGCACGCGGCGAGACCCTCGATCTGATCAACCGGCAAGGCGTGCGGATCGCCATGGCCAACACCCCGGCTCTACCCAGCCAGGCCCAGTCCTTTCTGCGCATCACCGAACTGATGTACAACCCGCCGGCGCTGCCGGGTGACACATTCCCGAACCAGGAATACGAATACGTGGAGTTGAAGAATATCGGCGCCGAGGACCTCAGCCTGTTGGGAATCCATTTAAACGTGGGCATTGCCTTCGATTTCACGGGCGGAAGCGTGACCACGCTGGCTGCCGGCCAGCGCGTGCTCCTGGTCAAGAATGAAGCCGCATTCACCGAACGCTATGGCGCCGGACTCACGATCGCAGGCCAATACACGGGCTACCTGGAAAACGGAGGCGAGCAACTTCGGCTGGAGGACGCCCGGAACGAGAAGATCCTGGATTTCGACTACAACGACACCTGGTATCCCAGCACCGATGGGAAAGGCCTGTCGCTGGTCATCGCCGACGAGGCCGCTCCGTTCGACACGTGGAGCGAGCCGGCCAGTTGGCGACCCAGCGCCATCGAGAACGGCTCCCCCGGCGCCGACGACTGAGCCGCCCCGCCCTGACCGACTCTATTCCTTCCAGAACTTGGTGACGGTGCCGTTGGTGATCTCGAAGTAGTAGGTGGTCCGTTCTTCCCGCTTGTCGTCAAAGTCGAGGAACAGGAAAGCATCCAGATTGCTGTCCACTTTCTTGGTGTACACATACTTGAGGATTTCCGTGCCCTCGGGAGTCGCCGTCTCGCTACTGGGCGTTCCCAGAGTCCCCAGGACCCACTCCTTGCTGGTGCAGCCGACCTTGATCTGGCGGAGGGTCTCAGCCCCGACCGCCGGGCCCTTGGGACCATAAGAAACATCCGAGCGTCCCGAAATACAGCCCGTGAGCGTCAATGCCGCCACGCCACACAAGACCACAACGCTGGTCGATACAGCTATCCTCTGCCTGCTCATGCTCCCATCTCCTAAATCCATTTGTTCCCTTCGAGTCCTGGTGCATTCCGCATCGGAGATCCTAACGTTATCCGCACGATAGCACAAGAACGGCTTCACTCCCTAGAGGCGCCGCCCTCCCCCCCAGTCACAGGGAATCTCCATAAGGGCGATCGTTTTCTTGCAGTCGCCCCAGAGCAGCCGCTATAATGGACCGCAGCAATGAGGAGCCTGACCATGGGAGAATCAAAGCAAACGTCGCGACACAGCGGTGAACAGCCGCACTAGACTATCGACTCGCGGCCAACACCTTCTGGGCCGTCAGGAGGAAGACGGGATAGCCCCTGGGCTCGGCGCCTTCGGCCGGCGGGCGTTGGATCGTGTGAACGGTCCGGATGCTCTGCGTCACGAAACCAACCGACTCCAGTTGCGACGCCAGCGCAGTCGGGTCGATCCCATGGTGAGCGACTTGCTGGCCCGGGCGATGGAACGTCCCCTCCTCGGGTTCGAGATCCGCCAAGCCGATCCACCCACCCGGACGACACCATCGGGCGAACTGCGCTACCAGGCCGGAGATGTCCTCGATGTGGTGGAGCACCATGCCGCTGACGATCGCGTCGTAGCTCGCGGCAGAACCTGACTCGTAACCATTGTCCAGCAGAAGCGGCTCAATACCGCTTAGACCGGCGGCTGCGACCTTGGCTTTCAGGACAGTGACCATCTCGGGCGAAGTGTCGACCGCCGTCACGGAAGCGACCTTCGGCGCCAGTTCGCGGGCGATCAGACCCGTTCCACATCCAAAGTCCATGATCCGCATCTGGGGCGCGAACGCGATCGCCCGACAGATGCCCTGCGCCAGAGCCAGCGCCAGTTCGCGTCTCACTGGATTATCGTCCCAGGTCTGTGCGGCCTGATCGAAGTACGATTCCAATGGCGCCCCTTCCGAGATGTTCTCCTGGTCTCCCGTTTCCATCGAATCACCACACATCACATTCGTTCCTAATACAAGTCTTCGTCGCAGCCGCGCCGGACAGTCGCCATCGCCGGGCCGACAAGGATACTGCATTGGGGCATCGTTGGGAAGTGTCGCTCAGCGCAACACGGGTCTGGAACATGCGTTTGGCTATTCCACTTCCTGTGTGACGATATCGAGGATGCGCTTTTCGCGCTGCTGGAGCAGGTCGCCCAAGGGATTGAGGCTGAGTCGGTACGCCAAAGCCAGGAGGCCCAAGAGGAGGGCCGAAACGAGGAGGTTGACCGGAGCGGCCGGTAGCCAACCGGCGCGGGACATCAGCAGTCCGATCCCCGGCGCCAGGAAGAGCGGCGCCATGGCCAAGGGGAACAGCAGACGCGAGACCATGAGCAGGAACGTGGTCAGGGTGGACATCTTGGTCGGCTTCAGTGAACCCGGCGCGACGCGATGCGGGACGAGTGCGGAGATCAGATTGCCCAACATGCTCAATAGGAAAAAGGCGGCGAACAACTGCAGGATCGCGGCGAGCATCACGACAAACGAGATCCCCTGAGCGAACTTGATGAGCGTCAGCAAGACGAATCCGATGACCACTGCGATCGGCAGAAAGGCGAGGTTCTTGCCCAGCAGGATCTGGCGGCGCGGCACAGGCAGAAGCACCAGGGCGCGGAAACCGCCGCGATCCATGCCGAACAGGTTGAACATGAGCTGGACAAGCCCGAAGAAGGTGAACACGATGGCGCCGGTCGCGAAGAAGGGCTTCACATCATTGGCGATATCGGCGGAGCGTCGCAGCAGGATCATGGCGCCGAAGAACAGCAACATCAGAAGGTTGGTCGCCAGCATCATCTTCACTTCCGAGGCCCGCGACAGGGAGCGCAGAAAGGCCAGCGTCAGCGCCGCCGCCTCGTCGGGGACGCCAGGGATGCGCCTCTCGAGGAAGCGTCCCGGCGCGGTGGGCCGCTCGGCCTTGGGCTTTCGCGCATGTCTCTTGATCTTCGTCCGTCCCTGATAGAAGTGAATCGTGGACCGGTATGCGCGACGCAGCCCCAGCGCGCCCAGGCCCAGCATGCCGACGGTGCCCAGAGCGGCAGGCAAGGCATGGCCCTGGCCCAGCGCCATCGCACCGTTGCCCACCCACAGGAACGGCACGGCCTTGTGCGCCGTCAGGATGATCGGAGGGATCGCCTTCTTGCTGGGGGCCTGGGACTCAGGCTCGGCCTCGGCCTGTTCGTCCGACTGGACTACTTCGGCGGGCTTGGATCGGCGTCCCTTGTGATTGTGCATGACATTCAGAAAATTGGGCAGTTGGGTCAGCAGAATGAAACTGAAGGTGACACCGGCGATGACCGCACGTCGCCGGCGCGGATTCGACATGAGCGTGACCAACCAGCCGCGCAGGCAATAGGTCCAGGCGGTAATCATGAAAATGAAACCCAACGTCAACGGCAGCATCACAAGCATCACGGCCCCGCGCCCCAGGGCCAAACCCAGGGTCAGACCCACCATGCCGGGCAAGAACAGGATAATGCTGGGCGTCAGGTGCGAGGCGAGGTAGTTGACCAGGAAAATGTCTTTCAGCGAGACGGGCAGGTGGAGCATGCGACCGATGTCGATGACTTCCGAACGCTGGATCTCCGAGACAATCCCAATCATCCAGAAGAAGAGAAACACAAGAATGAGCACATCCCAGGCCGCCAGCAGAGTCCAGGGCGACGCGGTATCCAAGACGAACGCGCCGACCAGCAGGCCAACAACCGACCCGATGCATCCGATGATGCAGCCGGCGACAAGCACGACGATCGCCAGCACGGCGTTCACCGAACCGCCGCGCGACCACTGATTGCGGGTCAGTCGCCAGCGCAGCCAGAGGATCGTGCGGAGATGGCCGGCGTTCATCTAGCTCTCCAGCCAACTGAGTTGTTGGCGTTCGACCTGGTCGCCCCCGACAGCCTCCAGGAAACGCTCCTCCAGCGAACCGGCCTGTTGGATCTCGGCCATCGTGCCCTGATGGACGAGTTTGCCTTGGGCGATGATCCCGACGTCGGTGCAGAGCCTCTCGACGATCTCCAGGACGTGCGAGGTCAGGAACACCGTCGCGCCGCGTTCGACACAGCGCTTCAGCGTATCGCGCAGGACGCGCGAGGAGATGGCGTCGACGCCCTCGAACGGTTCGTCGAGAAACAACAGATCGGGGTTGGGGATCAGAGCGGCCGCCAGCGTCAGCTTCTTCCTCATGCCGTGAGAGTACTCGAGGGTGAGCTTCTTGTTTTCATGGCCCAGATCCATCATCGTCAGCAACTCTTCGCTGCGCTCCCGCACCGTCGCCGGGGGCAACTGGTACATGCGACCGATGAAAGTCAGGTACTCGCGCGCGGTCAGATTGTCGAACAGCGCCAGGTTCTCGGGGACCACACCGATCCGCCGCTTGACTTCGCGGGCCCGGTTCGAGTCGGACGTGTCTTCGCCCAGAATCCGCATGGCGCCGAGACTCGGCGCCAGAAGACCGGTGAGCATTTTGATCGTGGTCGATTTCCCCGCACCGTTGGGACCGAGAAAGCCATAAAAAGTCCCCGCCTCCACGCGCAGGTCGAGACCGTCTACGGCACAGAGGTCGCCGAAGTGACGTGTTAACCCGTTGGTTTCGATAGCCAGCGCCATATGGCTGTGGAGTCTACGTATTGGGAGCCGGAAAAGCAAGACCTTTTGCCCGACAATGTGACAGTGCCTGGAGCGACTCGCTGCTCACCCAGGCAAGTCGTGCGGGGACGCACGACCTACGAAGCCGAATCGACGCTAGGCGCTGGTCTGGCCCACGAAAGGGGACAACTCACGCAGACGCTCGATGATCTGAGGCATCTTCTCGATGGTGAAATCCACCTCGGCTTCGGTATTGTAGCGACTGAGACTGTAGCGGATCGAGCCGTGCGCGGAGGTAAACGGCACGCCCATCGCGCGAAGCACGTGGGACGGCTCCAGAGAACCGGAGGTGCAGGCCGAGCCGCTGCTGGCGCAGATACCGAATTGGTCCAGCATCAGCAGAATGGCTTCGCCCTCGATGTACTCGAAACTGATGTTCGTCGTGTTGGGCAGGCGATTGTCGGGATCGCCATTGATGCAACTGTCGGGACAACTCTTCAGGATGCCGGCCTCCAGCTTGTCGCGCAGGGCTTTGACACGAGTATTCTCGTCGTTCATCCCATCGGAAGCCAGTTCGCAGGCTTTGCCGATCGCGACGATGCCGGCCACGTTCTCGGTGCCGGCCCGACGCCCGCTTTCCTGATGGCCCCCGAGCAGGAAAGGCGCCAGGCGCGTGCCCTTCTTGATATACAGCACGCCCACCCCTTTCGGGGCGTGGAGCTTATGACCTGAAAGGCTCAGCAGATTGATGGGACTGGCAGACAGGTTCAGCGGAACCTTGCCCACGATCTGGACAGCGTCAGTGTGGAAGGCGATCCCCTGATCCGTCACCATCTGGGCGATCTGCTCGATGGGAAAGACCGTCCCGGTCTCGTTATTGGCGGACATGATAGTCACCAGCGCCGTGTCGTCATCGAGTTCGGCTTTCAACTCGTCCAGGTCGAGCCGGCCTTGTTTGTCGACGCCGAGTTCGATCACCTCATAGCCCCGATTCTCGAGGTCTCGGCAGACCGTCAGGACCGCCGGATGCTCGACACGAGTCGTAATGACCTTGCGCTTCTGCGGAACCGCCGCCAGCGTGCCGTGAATGGCGGTGCTGTCGCTCTCGGTGCCGCAACTGGTGAACACGATCTCGCTGGGGTGACAGCCCAGCAGATGGGCCACCTGCTCGCGGGCGTCACGAATCTTGACACCCACCTGCCCACCGAACGTGTGCATGCTGGAGGGGTTGCCGTACAAATCGCAGAGGTACGGCCGCATCGCCTCAAAAACTTCATCCGCCACTTTCGTCGTGGCGTTATTGTCGAAATAGATCACCTTCATGGCTTACCCCTTGTGAACGTGTCCCTCTTCCACGGAATCCGTGTCTTCCTCGACGAAGATGTCCTCCGAGACGAACTCCCGCAGCTTGGTCTCCACGACGTCCTTCATCGTGAACTCGGCCAAGTGGCACTGGGCGCACATGCCGCGAAACGCCACCATCACCTTGTCGCCTTCGATATCGATCAGTTCGATATTGCCCCCATGGGCGCGGAGGGCCGGGCGCACCTGCTCGTTGATCGTCTGCTGCACCAACTGCATCTTCTGGATATTGGTCAGCTTCTTGCCCTTCCGCGGCGCCGGAGGGGCCGACTCCTTGACCTTCTCGCCCTGGATGCGGGCGATGATCTTCTCGATCTCGCCATGACAACCGCCGCAACCGCCGCCAGCTTTGCAGTAGTTCGTCACCTGCTCGACCGTCGTAAGATCGTTCTCGCGCACGACCCGTTCGATCTCCGCCTCCGTGACGCCAAAGCAGGTGCAGACCACGTGGCCTTCCAGTTCGTGCTTCTGGGCGCTGCCACCCTGATAGTTCTCTACCGCCGCCTCCAGGGCCTCACGCCCCATCACGGAACAGTGCATCTTCTGCTCGGGCAACCCGCCCAGAACGTCGGCGATATCCTTGTTCGTGACCTTCATCGCCTCGTCGAGCGTCTTGCCCTTGATCAGTTCGGTCAGCACCGAAGAGGTTGCAATGGCGCTGGCGCAGCCGAACGTCTTGAACTTGGCGTCCGCGATGCGCCCGTCTTCACCGAGCTTGAAGGTCAGCTTAAGAGCGTCACCGCAGGCAAGGGAACCGACTTCGCCGATCCCGTCGGCGCCCTCGATCTCCCCGACATTGCGCGGATTGAAGAAATGGTCTCTAACTTTGTCCGTATATTCCCACATCGTGTTTCTATCCTTGACTAGCTTTCAATGCTTGTTCGAAATCGCTGATAATGTCATCGATATGCTCGGTGCCCACGGAGACGCGGATGTAGTCCGGGGTCACGCCGGCCGCCAGTTGCTCCTCGTCGGTCAACTGCTGATGCGTCGTACTGGACGGGTGGATCACCAGTGTCTTGCTGTCGCCGATATTGGCCAGATGGCTGGCCAGCTTGACGTTGTTGACGAACTTAACGCCGGCTTCTTTGCCCCCCTTGGTCCCGAATCCAAGAATCGCACTCTGGCCGTCCGGCATGTACTTTCGCGCCAACGCGTGGTTCGGATGTGACTCCAGGCCTGGGTAGTTCACCCAACTGACCTGCGGGTGCTGCTCCAACCACTGGGCCAACTTCAAGGCGTTTTCGCTGTGTCGCGGCATCCGCAGGTGCACGGTCTCGAGTCCCTGGAGGAACAGGAATGCATTGAACGGCGACAGACAGGCTCCCATGTCACGCAGGATGGTGACGCGGGCCTTGAGAATATACGCCAGCCCTCCGAAACTCTCAACGTACTGAACGCCGTGATAGCTCGAATCGGGCTCGGTTAGTTCCGGATACCGCCCGTTGGCCCAGTCGAATGTACCTGCGTCAATGATGGCGCCGCCAATGCTGTTGCCATGTCCGCCGATGAACTTGGTGCAACTGTGCACGACGACGTCAATGCCATGCTCAATGGGTCGGAACAGGATCGGCGTCATGACAGTGTTGTCACAAATCACCGGCACACCGGCCGCGTGGGCGACTTTGGCAATCTGGGCATAATCGAGCACATCGTTCTTTGGATTGCCCAAGCTCTCGATATAGACCAAGCGCGTGTTGTCCTTGATCGCCTTGGCGAAGTTGTCCGGATCGCTCGCGTCCACGAACGTCACATCAATGCCGAGTTTGGGCAACGTATGGGCCAGAAGGGTGACGGTGCCGCCATAGAGCGAACTCGACGAAACGACATGCTGGCCGGACCCGCAAATGTTCAGAATCGCGGCGGTAATGGCCCCCATGCCGGAACTGAAGCACAATCCAGCGACGCCTCCCTCCAAGGCAGCCAATCGCTTTTCCAGCACATCAGTGGTCGGATTCATGATCCGCGTATAGATGTTGCCGAATTCCTGCAGCGCAAAGAGTCGAGCCGCCTGGTCGGTGTCGTTGAAACAATAGCTGCTGGTCTGGTAAATCGGCACTGCCCGGCTATGGGTGTCGGCATCGACGTCATGCCCCCCATGCAAGGCAATTGTCTCAGGATGATATTGGCCTTGTTCCATCGCTGTCGCCCCTTACTGCCAGACGTCGGTCGTGACGCGTTGTCGTTACGGAAGTACTTCCACCATGCGGTCCAATGACCTCCTGGCCCGGGCCGCGATATCGAATGGTACGGTGACTTCGTATTGCAGGTTCTCCAACGCGGCCAGGAGTTTGTCGAGCGTGGTCTTTTTCATGTTGGGACACACGCCGCGTGGGCTGGCCGGGATAAATTCGGCGTCGGGACGGACCTTTCGCAGCGGATGAATGATACCGATCTCCGTGGCGATGATGAACTGCGTCGCAGCACTGGTTTCGACGAACTTGAGCATCTGTCCCGTACTGAGCAGTTCGTCGGCCAGGTCCTTGACCGGTTCGGAACATTCCGGATGCGCCAGGACCACCGCCTCCGGATGCTGCCGGCGCGCGGCCTTGATATCATCTTCGCCGATGCGGACATGGGTCGAGCAATAGCCGGGCCAGAGCACCATGTCGCGACCTGTTTGCTCCTGAACGAAGCGTCCCAGGTGCTGATCTGGCACGAAGAGAATCTGCTTCTGGGCCGGCAGAGATCGAACCACCTCCACAGCATTGGCGCTGGTGCAGCAATAGTCGCTCTCGGCCTTGACCTCAGCGGTGCTGTTGACATAACAAACCACCAGAGCGTCCGGATACTGGCCCTTTAAATCGCGCAGTTGCTCGGCGGTGATCATATCGGCCATGGGACAACCGGCGTTCGGCTCGGGCATCAGGACCGTCTTTTCGGGCGAGAGAATCGCGGCGGTTTCGGCCATGAAGCGAACGCCGCAGAAGACGATCACCTCGGCTTCGGTCTGGGATGCCTGGATACTCAATCCCAGAGAGTCGCCCGCAAAATCCGCCAGATCCTGGATCTCGTCGGGTTGATAGTTGTGCGCCAGAATGACGGCGCGGCGCTCGACCTTCAGCGCTTCAATCTTGTCAAGTAGCTTCGTGTTCAAGAGATTCTCCGGACTGCCTTTTGCTCGTTTTCTTGCGTTTGGTCTTGTGTTTTCGGTACACCAGATCGGGGTTCGGACTGGCCACCGTAAAACCGGGCGGCACCGACTCCTTGATCCAGGTATTGCCCCCAATGACAGCGCCTTTACCGATGGTGACGTCTCCGAGAATGGTCGCCTCGGCATAGATCGTGACATCGTCCTCAATGGTCGGGTGCCGCTTGCCTCCTTTGATAATGCGTCCTCGTTCGTCCCGGCGGAAGCTCAGCGCCCCCAGCGTGGTGCCCTGGTAGATCTTGACGTTGCGGCCGATGACCGTGGTCTCGCCAATGACCACGCCCGTCCCGTGGTCGATGAAGAAGTTCTTACCGATCCGCGCGCCCGGATGGATGTCGATCCCGGTTCGCGCGTGGGCGCACTCAGCCATGATCCGCGGGATCAGCGGGACCTGCCGAATGTGCAACTCGTGGGCGAGGCGGTAGATGGAGATAGCAGTGATGCAGGGATAGCTGATGACGATCTCTTCGTAGGACCGCGCCGCCGGGTCCCCGTCGAAGGCCGCGTGGACGTCGCCCTTGAGCAGTTCGCGAACGCGGGGCAGTTGTCCCAGCAACTCGACCGTCACTTTCTGACCCATCGTCTCGCAATCGCACCCGTTGCATTTCTTGATACGACACTGATATTGGTAAGAACGCCTGATCTGGTCGGAGAGTTCCACATAGATCTGGCTGAGCAGGTCGCCCACAACGTACTTGACATTAGACTTCGTCACCATCTTGTTGCCGGTATGGCCCGGGAAGAGCACCTCGAAGAGCAACTCCAGGATACTCAGGATCTGACCGCGCACGGGCAGGTTGGTGGCGTCGATGAAGTTGATTCCCGAATCGCCCTTATAGGTCTCGGCAATCTGTCCCACCAGTTTATCGAGTCGTTTGTCTGTCAGTTTCTTCTTGATCATTCCGTCTTTCGACCTGTGTACACGTTCATGGCATCTGCGGCTCAGGCAATCCGTGGTACAGTTCCGTGGAAATATACCGTTCCCCGGTGTCGCAGACGAACGTCACGACCGTTTTGCCCTTATTTTCGGAGCGCTCGGCCACCTGAGTAGCCGCCCAGACGTTGGCGCCGCCACTGATTCCGGAGAGGATTCCCTCCTGGCTCGCCAGCCGTCTGGCGGTGGCCATGGCGTCGTCGTTGGCCACCTGCACGATTTCATCGATCAGATCCACGTTCAGCACCTCCGGTACGAAACCGGCGCCGATACCCTGGATCTTGTGCGGACCTGGCTTACCCCCCGACAGAACAGGCGAAGCCGTGGGCTCCACCGCGACCACCTTCAGGCTCGGATTCTTTTTCTTCAGGGCCTCGCCACAGCCGGTCAGGGTCCCCCCGGTGCCAACACCAGCGACCAGTATATCGACTTTTCCGTCCGTATCGATCCAAATCTCTTTCGCGGTCGTCTCGCGATGAGCGCGTGGGTTCGCCGGGTTCTTGAACTGCTGGAGCATTACGGCGTGAGGGGTCTCGGCGACCAACTGCTCGGCCTTCTCGATCGCCCCACTCATACCCTGCTCAGCGGGTGTCAGGACGATCTTCGCCCCCAGTAGTTGGAGCAAGCGTCGCCTCTCCACGCTCATCGACTCCGGCATCGTCAGAGTCAACGCGAGACCCTTGGCAGCGCAGATGAAGGCCAAGCCAATGCCGGTATTGCCGCTGGTGGGCTCGATAAACACGGTGTCGCTCTGGATCAAGCCCTGTTCTTCGGCCGCCTGGACCATGTACTTGGCAATCCGATCTTTCACGCTGCCACACGGATTCTTCGACTCCAGCTTTGCCAATACGGTCGCGTTGGGTGAGCAAAGCCTCCTGATCTGAACCAGAGGCGTATACCCCACGACGGCGGTAATGTCTTCAAAAACAGCGCTCATGATGGCCCCCTAACGATCAAATCTGATAGTTGCCTGTCGACGTTTCCACCCGGCGCACCAGATCGGCCAAGGTAATCCCGCTGAGTACGCGCTGAATAGCCTCTTCCACCTGCACCCAAACCTCCCGAGCCGCACAGTCGGCCGACCGTCGACAGTAATCCTCATCCTCCGTGCATTCGGCCGTAGTCACAGCACCTTCGAGACATCGGAACACCTCACTGAGGGTAATCTGCTCCGGCGCCCGGCCGAGGATGTACCCCCCCTTCGAGCCTCGAATACTGCGAACGAAACCCGATGAACGGAGCAAGCTCATCAGTTGCTCCAGATACTTGACGGAAATATCCTGGCGCTCGGCAATCAACTTGAGTTGCAGGGGACGCTTCCCTTCGTGCTGAGCCAACTCGATGATCGCCCGAATCCCATAACGCGTACGTGTTGAGAGCTTCATTTCGCCAATCTCCTACTTTTCACACTGAATTAGTATACTAAACATACCTGTACGTCAACCGTTTTTCGCGAGCCAAGCATAAGAAAATTATGCTTTGCATACAAGTGTACTGGGCATTTAGCAATAGGTTCACAGAAATCCCCGCCAAAACGCCAGGATTATTAATTGGATAGAATTGGCCTTCCCGAGTTTCCGGAAAAGCTGGCGGCCATCGCTGTACTCCACGTTCAAAACTCGAGCCAACCGACACCGTAGGTGCAGCGTCCAAGACGCCCGCCCGACAAATCGCCGGAGCACCCTGGAATCCATTCTTGACATCCCCTTAAGGGTCCCATATTATGAGGCTGTAGAAGATGATCGGCGAATGAATTCGGATGGATACGAATGGCCAATGACGCCACTAAAAGAGTCGTTTTCATCTCAACATTCCCACCGCGCAAGTGTGGTATCGCAACATTCACGGCGGATCTGATCGCAAATGCCGCCCGTGCAGCCCAGGGCCATTTCGACCCGCTGGTAGTCACAATGCGATCGGACAGTCAACTCAAGTATGCCGACCCGGTGAAATTCGAGATTCGTCAAAATGTCCGCCGGGACTATTTGTCCGCGGCCGACTACATCAACTTCAGCCATGTTGATTTGGTCTCCGTCCAGCACGAATTTGGCCTTTTTGGCGGCGAGGCAGGTTCCTACCTGAGTTTGCTGCTCAAGCGTTTGAAAGCTCCAGTCGTCACCACGCTGCACACCGTTCTCGAGAAGCCGGCGCCGGACTATTACAGGTCAATGATGGACCTGTGCGAATGCTCGGACCTCATGGTCACCATGAACGAGCGTGGCATGGGCATGCTGGAAAACGTCTATGGAATCGATGCCGAGAAGACCCGGCTGATCCCCCATGGCATCCCAGATTTGCCCTTCGTCGACAGCAATTATTATAAGCACAAGTTCGGTCTAGAGGGACGGCGGACCATTTTCACCTTCGGCCTGCTCAACAAAAACAAGGGCATTGAGGTCATGCTCAAGGCCATGCCCCACATCATCAAGGCCAACCCGAACGTCGTGTATATCGTCCTGGGCATGACGCATCCGCTGGTCCAGAAAAGTGACGGCGAGTCCTATCGATTCGGTCTCCAGCAGATCGTCAAGGACCTCCATCTGCAGGATCACGTAATTTTTCACAACCGGTTCGTCGACGATACGGAACTACACAACTTTCTCTGCGCCGCCGACATTTACGTGACCTCCTATCTCAGCCGCGAGCAACTGACCAGCGGCACGCTGGCGTTTGCCGTTGGCAGTGGCAAGGCGGTCGTCTCTACGCCCTATTGGGCGGCGACCGAACTGCTGGACGAGGGACGGGGCAAGCTGGTCCCGTTCGGCGATTCCGAGCAACTGGCGTGCGAGATCGTTAGGTTGCTGCAGGACGATGAACTGTTCTATTCCTTCCGAGGCAAGGCCTACGATTACGGTCGATCGAGAACCTGGTCGAAAATCGGCCAAGCCTATTGGGACCTGTTCTCCGAGATCACCCAGCCGATTCATATCACAACCCGCAATACGCTGACCCCAGCCGAGACCCTTTCCAATATCGAAGCCCCCGAGCCGGCGCTGGACCACCTGATCAAGCTCACCGACGACACGGGGCTGTATCAACATGCCAAGTTCATGATCCCCAACCGAGCCCATGGCTATTGCACCGACGACAACGCCCGAGGCCTGATCGCCATGGTCAAGTACCACGGCCAAGACCCCGATCCGCAGGCCCTCCGTCTGCTGGATATCTATCTGTCGTTCTTGATGTACGCCCAGAACAGTGACGGCTCGATCAAGAATTTCATGGACTTCGACCGAACCTGGTGGGAGAACGAACCGGCGCACGACGCCTTCGGCCGCGTTCTATGGGCCTTCGGAACGCTCATGGCCGCGCCGCCGTCACCGGCCTATCTGTCGATCGTCAAGGACTACTTCGACCGGGCGGTGAACCAGGTGCAGAAGCAGCATCCGCGCGGCATGGCCTACGCCATCCTGGGCATGTGCGACTACCTCAAGCAGTTCCCCGGCGCCAGCGACATCAAGCGGGAGTTGGAGTTGGCCGCCGATGGACTGGTCAAACAATACGAAGAAAACACCTATCCCGACTGGGACTGGTTCGAGGACATCCTAACCTACGACAATGCCGTCCTGCCGCACGCCCTGTTCGCCGCCGGGCAAAGCCTTAACAACAAGAGGTATGTTGAGGTGGCCGAGAAGACGGCCGACTTCCTCCTGGAAAACACCTTCGACGGAGACCATTTCAGCTTCATCGGTTGTAACGGGTGGTGCGAACGAGGCAAGGCCCGCGCCAGTTTCGATCAACAGCCCATCGAGGCCGGTGGAACCGTCATGATGCTCCGCGCTGCCTATGACGCCACCAAGGAGGCCAAGTTCCTCACCCTGCAGCGCAAGGCCTTCGACTGGTTCCTCGGCGCCAACGATCTGCGCATCCCATTGTACGATTTCCGCACCAAGGGATGTGCCGACGGGCTCATGCCGGGCGGCATCAACGGCAATCAGGGCGCCGAAAGTACGTTGAGCTTTATGCTGAGTCTCCTGGCCATCATCGAGAGCTACGCCATCGTCGACAAGATCCCAGACGGCAAAGACTCCCGGTCACGGCCCGCCAGCACGTTCGACGGGATGGAGCAGGATTCGCCCGACGCCCCCGACCTGGCCAACGAAGAGGACGCCACCCAGAGTCAGGTCAGCGAGCCCACCTAGACGGGCCCCGGTTTCGCCGAGGATACTCCATTTCGAGCCTGAATCGGAGGCTATTCGATCACGGGCAAGACCAAATGGGAGCGATACCGCGCCTCTCGAAGCACCGTCAGGGTCGGCGCCAAGTCATGCTGAATGTGCTGATGGCTGTCTCTGTCCGCACAGGTGATGGCAACGCGAATCCGATGGCCCACCTTGAACCGCTTAGCCGTGGGGTGCAGATCGAACACCAACCTCACCGGCTCGCCGGACAACCTCGTCACATCCTGCTCAAAGCTGCGATGATAGGGCAGGCCCAGGCGCTTGTGCGACGCCGGAGAGGCGTTCCGATGTGAGGCGCGCAAACAGCCTTCGGTGATGTAGTGAGACCGTCCCGACGCGTCGACTTCCTCCAGGTAGGCAAACAGATCGATATCATCGGCCGAGCACTGAATCCAGAGCTGGAGCACCGGATGCCCCACGATTTCGATGTCCCGGGACAAGGGCTCAGTCGTATAGGTCAATGCCTTCCGATCGTTCGCGACCATATCCCCGTATTGGGGGGACCCGGGCATCCATCGCGTTCGACTGCCGCTCGTCGTCGTGTAATCCGCCTGGTACGAATCAGATCCCCTCTCCGACGCGGACCGACTCAGCCGCCCATCGTTGACCAAATCGATCGAACGCGAAGGGCCGCCTCCCAAGTAGTACGTCGTCGGTCGGGCCTCGGGCGGGGGCCACTGGTGCACCCAGCGAACCATGCTGTCGGCAGGAGCATCCATGACGCAATAGACGATGGGAGGTTCGTCCATAATGCCGTTATCGATGTCTTTGAGCCAGTAGTCGAACCAGCGGAGCAGTTCCGTGCCCCGATCCACGCCCTGGCTCTGATAGTGATTCCAGGGGGCCGATCGCGATCTTCTTTCGATTGTCGAGATTGCAGAACCACAGCAACATGTCCCGGGGGTACATGTCGAACCAGCCCGCCCTCTGGTAGACCGCGACGTGCGCGGCGCCGACGCGTTCGACATACGTCGACGGGTTATTGGTCAGGAAGATCGGCCCCACGCCGGCAAGCGTCGTGTCTCGGTGCCTGGCCTGGGTCACTCGGTTGAGATCGAAGTTGCCTTCATGCTGTTTGACTGCCTGCTTCAGAAGTACCCGCTCCGGGTCGTCATCCACGGGGGCGGCCTGGCGCGCCTAGTGCGTATCCAGCGCCTGGGTCTGCCTGGCCCAGTCTTTCATAAAACGATAGCGAAAGATCCCGCCGGGATAACAGAAATCGTAGAGGTCGAACATGGCCATCTCGGGAAAGATGGCCTTCAAGCGTGACGGCGCCGTGCCGGCGGCCATGAACTGGGCGGTCCCGGAATACGAGATCCCATACATGCCCACCGCACCGCTGCACCAGGGCTGGACCGCCAACCACTCGGTGATATCGTAGGCGTCCAGACTCTCCTGCGGAGGCGTGGCGTCGACGCGCGTGCCGAACGAGGCCCCGGAGCCGCGTGCGGCCGCGACGACGAAGATGTAGCCATGCGCGACCACCTTCCTCATGGGATGGTCCTGGCGGTCGAGCTGAGAGTGCATCGCGCCGTCCCGATCGATAGAGGCCCTCTGATACCGACGATGCTCCCAAATCACCGGCAGCGCTTCGGCATGCACGACGCCCTTGTTCGTCGGCCGAAAGATGTCGATGGCAAGGTGCGTACCGTCCCGAACCGGCACGTATCGGCTGGTCCGGATCCAACCGTCAAACACGGCTTCCGAGTACCCCTGGTACCGACCAAGAGACGAGATGCGACCGGATGCAGGACGCTTCTCTGCAACAGCCACCCCCGAAAAAAAGGCCCCCAACAGGAAACCGCCGAGGACTATGGCCCAAGCCGAATGCCTACCCCACGCCAGCTGCGATTCATGTTCGACAGCAACCATATTCGTCTCCTTAGAGGATCTCCCAACCCGTTGTGACAAGCACCATCGTACGATTGGTCGGGACACCCGGCGGCAATATTGCGAAGAATCGGGCTGCCGGCCGATCTCTCCTGGCTTCGACGCCAAATGTCCTTGCTTCCGACTCGGGAGCCCTGATACGATACCCGGGAAGGTTTCAGCGCCGTGTCCCTTGTCCGACAGTGAAAGAGATGCCATGAAAGTCGCGAGTTTCAACGTCAACTCGATCCGAGCCAGACTGCCGATCGTCGTCGCCTGGCTCCAGAAGAACAGACCCGACGTCCTGGCCGTCCAGGAGACCAAGGTCCAGGACCCGGATTTCCCGGGCGAGGCGTTTGACGCCATCGGATACCGCTACGTCTTCCGGGGCCAGAAGAGTTACAACGGGGTCGCGCTGTTCTCGACGCGGGATATCGGCGCGACCGACTTCGGTCTTTCCGACGAACCGAAGGATGAGTCGCGACTGCTGAGGGCCTCGGTCGACGGCCTGACCATCGTCAACACGTACGTCCCCCAAGGCTACCAGGCCGACTCCGAGAAGTTCCAGTATAAACTGGAGTGGTTCAGGCGGCTCCTGACCTATTTCAAGACCGATTTCAAACCGACTGATCCGGTCCTCTGGCTGGGCGACCTGAACGTCGCCCCCTTACCCATCGACGTTCACGACCCCGACGCGAAGCTGGGACACGTTTGTTTTCACCCTGAAGTCCGCGCGGCGTTGGAAGAGGTGATGGCCTGGGGATTCACCGATCTGTTCCGGCTGCACTGTCCCGATCCGGAGCAATACACGTTCTGGGATTATCGCGGCCCCAAGACATTCGAGCGGAATCGCGGCTGGCGGATCGATCACATGATGGGCACCGAACCGGTGGGCAAGATGTGCCGGCGTTGCTACATCGACAAGGAACCGCGCGCCGCCGAACGGCCCAGCGACCATACGCCCATCATCGCCGAATTCGATCTGTAGGGGAACCAGGCGGGCGGATCGGACCAATGTACTGTCGGGCGACGACGATGTCGTCGAACCAGACCTTACTGATGTGCCCGGGCGGGGCCTTGGTGATGTAGAGTAACAGCCAAAGAAAGTTGAGTTTCAGATCCTCGCTCTGGCGCCAGCGGAACCCCTCGAAGGGCTCGCCCTGGGGATCCGCCAGGAAACTGTCCCAGACCCATTTGCCCCGTGGAAACCCTTCACCCAGATGGCTGACGAGTTGCCCATCCTTGCTCCAGGGCTTCCCGTCGATCCAAAGGGCCTGCTCGCCATTTCGCTGCGTGACGGGGTCGTTCATCTTCATCATTAACTCGACGCAGATCCACCTGCCCCGCTCGACCGTCAGTGCCGGGTCGTTGATGAAATCGTGTCCCCAGGAATGCTTGTCGGGTGACGAACGCATTTCCATCCAGTACGAGTAGAAATCCCAGCGCCACTTGGCGCCGAAGGGCTCGACCCCTGTGCTGAAGCGCTCGTCGCCGTTCGGCCGACTCCCCGCGCCCCCCTGAGGCCAGGCGGTCGCCGGGTGGTAGCCCCCCACGTGGACAAAATGGTGGATGGGAAAGCAATCGGGATCGAACTTGACGTAGAAGCGTACGTGCAACTTGTCGTAGCCGGGCTGGAGTCGCCGGTAGAGATGCGCTCCGGTACCAGCGCCGCCTACGTGCGTCATCAGGAGCGAGTGTCCCCCGTGACTTCCCGCCGGGCTGTCCGTCGACAGCGACAGACCCTGACGGTTCTTGACGCTCTCCCACCGCGCCGTGACGTCCGCCAGCGAACCAGCCTCGAAATCCTCCACGAAGACCACGTTCGCATCCCGCGCCAAACCCACACCCCCCGGATACCGCGCCGCCAAGCCGGTCGGATTTGAGAGCGCCGCACCCTGTAGTGACATTCCCGACACCCTTCCCGTAAGCCCAACGGCACAGAAAGGCACGAGAACAGCCCCGACCAGATTCAACCACACTGAACCCATGGCGCAACGATTCCTTGACGCGTCAACCTCTATCAACAGCTCGACAGAGGCTGCTATTAGGGTTTTACGATTGTCACACTGGATGACGTTCCGCCATTTTCATACGTCAGACTACTGTGCGTGACGTCATTGACGGTGAAAGTAACGGAACTGCCCGTCTTCATGCCGCCCGTACTGAACGTCACCTTCCCATCCGTACCGGTTGTGCCTGAGACAGCCATGCCGATGTCGCCACTCCACGTACCGCTGACCGTGGCCCCCAGGACCGGGCTGCCGGCCTGGTCGACAACGCTCACGGTGACCAACGCTTCCCATTGACCGCTGGCACCGCGAAGACTGACAGCCTTAACCAGTTCGGCAACGCTCATGGTGCCCCCGGCCGGGTTAACGGTCACCGTCGCCTCGTCAGAGTGGAATGCGTCATCATCATCGGTGACTGTCAGTTTCACCGTATGGGTGCCAACAGAGAAGTCATGCGTCAGACTCGACGCGGTCCCCTCAGGGACATCAACACCATCAACAGCCCAGGCGTAGGAAACAATGGTCCCATCGGTGTCGGACCCGGCCCCGTGCAAAGTCACGGTCTCGAATCCACCGCCATCATCGTCGGTCGCAATTTGATCCGGGCCGGCGTTGGCAACGGGCGGCTTATTAGCCGAAGGATCCACGACCGTCACTGTCGCCTCGTCGGATGCGGACAGACCGCCTTCATCCGTGACGGTCAGCATCACCGTGTGGGACCCGACAGCGAAGTCGTATGACAGACTCGAACCAGATTTGCCATTAACAACGGTCCCGTCGACCGCCCACGCGTAGGCCAGCGGAAGTCCCTCCGGATCAGAAGAGACCGAGCCATCGACAGTCACCGTCTCCCGACCGGACAGATCGACATCCGTAACCGTCTGATCGATTCCGGCGTTGGCGATCGGAGGCTGATTGCCCGAAGTCCCGGATCCGACGACCACGAACGGGATGACCTCATCTGAACTAACGAAATACATGCAATCGACATAGACGGTATCCAGGAACTGGTTCTTCTTGGTGTGATCCGTATCTTCCACCTTCACCCAGAACGGCCCCGTCAGTCCGGACCCCAGCGTGTATATGTCTTCGAAACCGTCATCTGCCGTTCTGCTGATGGAGCCCAGGAACGTATAGGTCGATCCATTCGTCGAATAGGATAGCACGAAATCGTCTCCGTCGGCGCTTGCTGTGCGATGGGCCTCGATGCGAAACTGCAGGTTCGATCCAACCGGCACGTCTGCGAACCGCCAGACGTGCTCCAAAACACTGTAGCCGTTCTTGTTCGGGACATTCAGCGCCTCGGTAAGTTCCTCGTAGGTATTCTCCCGATACTCTGTGCCATCGATGTCACCGAACACGGAGCCATCGATTGTCGTCTCACTGATAGCCTTGCGGACGGCAATCTTCTCTTTCGTCCTAAAGGTCCACACAGGACCTTGTATAACATGCTCGGGGTCATACTCCTCATCCACGCGCCAGACGTACTCGGTGTCATAGCTGAGGTTCCCGTAGACCAAAGGGGACTTCACGGTGCAGGACGCCTCCTGTGTAGTCAGCACGGGGCTCTCGGGCAAACCGGCGGCAGCAGTGCCCAAATACACACGGTGCATCGCTCCTTCCCCTCCCGTCCAGGTCAGGACGGGCGTGGTAGAAATGCCGCTTGCCTGATCGGCCGGCATTGGATTCGTCGCGGGTGGATAAACCGACACATTGTACTCTGTTGTATGCGCCTCATAGCTGACGTTTCCATCATCATCAACCGTGAACAATACGAAAGTCTGAAAGGCATCGCCCGGATTGCCGGCATTGCCGACATCGATCTGGGGCACGCCGTTGGAGCTATAGACGCTGTAGTAGTGGGTATGACCACAAATGTAGGCACTGACGTTATAGTCAGGATTGGCGAGCACCGTCCAGAAAGCATCTCGATCTCCGGCATACTCATCGAGGCTGTCCCCGATGTGCCTATTCTGAGGATAGGCAGGCTCATGGCCAACGACAAAGACCGGGAATCCTGCCGGGTTGTCCTGGAGTACCGTTTCCAGCCAAGTAAGCGTATGGGGACAGACGCGACCTAAGGAACAACTACATTCCCCAGACGGACATAGATACTCATTGAGAAAAATGAACTTTGCCTGAGGATTCCCAATCGGCAGATCCGTTGCCCAGGTACTGAGGTCCAGATCCTCAATGTCGTGGTTACCCGGCACGAGATAGTAGCTTTTGATCAGCGACGCCTCGTCAATAACCGAGGTGGTAATGCCGGTGTAATCGTAATCCCCGGGGACAACGTGAAAGGCGGGGCCGCTGCCGACGATCTGGTTCATCTGCTCGAGCATCCAGCGGAACCGGGCCTCGTTCGCCGCATCATAAGGTCGGTTGTCGGCCCAGGCGACGAATTTGAACGCGCCTTGCGAGACGCTCGGAATAAGAAACAATACGAAAAGCATCAGCAATAGACTTGTACGTTTCACAGCAACCTCCTTCTCCATTTACGGTGTGCAAGGCCCCGGAACCTACAGCCGTCATCTCAGCGACGACACAGGCGTCTCTGAGAGACCTCCGCCGAGGTGGCATTTCCCCCTGGTCGGTCTTGATAGCATCCCTTTCTCAATACGCCATTCTAACGTCGCATACCCCTTCCCGCCATAGTTTAGCACAATTCTTTTGCCTCCTATATGGAGTATATCGCGAACGAGAACAGACCGGCGGATAGGACTCTCCCTCTGGCGCCGGCGGTAACGGTGTTGCTGTGGCTGTGGACCCGCTTTCTTGAGATACGATGACCCTAGCAAGCCGGCGCAACGGCACCCGGCAACCGCGGATCAATAGACGTCGGGAACGAAGGTCTGGTCCGTGATGGGTGGGCGGATATAGCCCTTTTCTTTCTGTCGGGGGGGCAACTCGATCGGCTCGGGCGTCAGATCCTCGTAGGGAACCAGGCTGAGCAGATGGTTGATGCAATTGAGGCGGGCCCGCTTCTTGTTGTCGGCCGCAACCACATACCACGGGGCCTGCTTGATGTCAGTATACTTGAACATGTCATCCTTGGCCTTGGAGTACTCCACCCACCGGGCCCGGGACTCCATGTCCATGGGACTGAGTTTCCACCGCTTGACCGGGTCGTCGATCCGAGCCTCGAAACGCCGCTCCTGTTCTTCGTCCGAAACGGAGAACCAGTACTTGATCAGGATGATGCCAGAGCGAATCAGCATGCGCTCGAACTCCGGGCACGAACGGAAGAACTCGCTGTACTCCTGCTCCGTACAAAACTCCATCACGCGTTCGACACCGGCGCGGTTGTACCAACTGCGATCCAACAGAACCATCTCGCCGGCCGCCGGCAGGTGGGGAACGTAGCGCTGGAAATACCACTGCGTCTTCTCGCGTTCAGTCGGGGTACCCAAAGCTACCACGCGACAGATGCGGGGATTCAACTGCTGCGTGATCCGCTTGATCACGCCGCCCTTGCCGGCCGCATCGCGACCCTCAAAGAGGACGACCACTTTCAGACCCTCGTGCTTAATCCATTCCTGCAATTTGACCAGTTCGACCTGCAACCGAGCGAGTTCCCGCTCGTAGACCTTTTTTTCTATTTTGCGGCGGTCTTTTCGCTCTGGTTCGACGAATCGGGCTGGATTTTCGTCCGTCCGGTCCATCTTTTTCTCCTGCCCGGCTCGCTTCGCTTTCTCTCGGGTCTTGCTCGCCTTCATCGTGTCCCCATAAAAAACCGGTTTTCAGTATCTATATAGATACAGTTGCGCCGGGCCCGCGTTCGCCACCACGCAGCGACAGATACCGCAATCGCGGTCCAACAATGTGTATCGGGTGAATCGAAGACCGGCTTGACTCTTCAGGCCGACCATTCGCACCGGGAACTGAAGAGATCGCCTCGCTGGGACGGCAAGAGGCCAAACCCGCGCCGGGTCGACAGACGGTCCGGACCCGGTGAATCGGCGCTGCCCTAGGATCCCGGCTCGTCCTCAGATTCGACCTTGCGAAAACCGCAGCTCGGACATTCCGTCACACGCACGTGCTGCAGCTCCGCCTTGTGGCAACTGGGACAAACAGTCCCTTTGCACTGGTGCGCAGCCACCGCCGCATTCGTCTGGACGTGCCCTCCGGGTTCGTCTTGAGGTACTGGCATGGTCATGGTCTTTGCCTCCGGAATCGTAGGTTCATTCCAGCCGGTCATGCTCCAGCATGCCGGCCCAGATCACAGGGATCCCCTCGTCCTGGGCGTGCGACCTCCTCATCAGGTGGTGGATTTCCGGCGCCCGCACCTGTAACTCTCGCTCGGAGAGCCGTTGACCCAACACCTGTCCGGCCCGATCCCTGACGGTATACAGGCGTCCCTCCGGGCCGGCCATGATGGTCACCATGGCGTGACGTGTTTCCAGGTGGAGGATGACCGGCGGGTCGACCTCTGGTGCTCCGGGGTCGATTGACCAAGGGCGAGGGCCGCACCCAGAGAAAGCCAGGGCCGCCAAACAAAGCGTCAGGGTCGGCATGAATGACAGAGTTCTCATCGTCTGCACCCTTTCAAGAAATCCGCCTATGTAGACGATTGTAGAGACCCGCGCCGACAGATCAAGAGAATTGGACGGATTTTCCCGGCGCGGACTCGCCCCTCGAATTCTCGCCACGAGCGTGATATGCTAGGGGCATCAGCTTTGACCCGGTCACGGAGCCCATGCGAATGAGAGACGCCAACAGGAACTCAGCGCAACCATCGCGGCAACACCGTCGATGGCGACGCCTGGCCTTTCACCTGGCCGCGATGGTCGTCGTTCTCTTGCCCCTCCTGCTGGCTGAATTGGCGCTGAGACTGTGTGTAGCGTCTCCTCCCCTTCGGGCGGATGATCCCTACGTCTCCTTCAGCAATCTAACGCCACTTTTCGTCCCTGATGCTACGGGCATGCGCTTCGAGACGGCGACCGACCGCCTGATTGCCTTTCGTCCCCAGTCGTTTGCGGCAACAAAACCACCAGAGACGTTTCGCGTCTTCTGCCTGGGCGGCTCCACCGTGCAGGGCCGTCCGTACTCGGTTGAAACGTCTTTCACCACCTGGCTGCAACTGGACCTGGAGGCGGCTCGACCGGAGACCAACTGGGAAATCATCAACTGCGGCGGCATCTCCTACGCCAGCTACCGTCTCGTTCCCATCATGGCCGAGTTGCTGGACCACGAACCCGACCTGTTTGTCGTCTATACCGGACACAACGAGTTCCTCGAGGATAGGACCTATGGGCATGTAAAAAGGACGCCGCGCGTCCTCGTTCGACTGCACCGAACCTTGCTCGGTCTGCGTAGCTACGCACTGGCCGATCGATGGCTGGCCGACCGACGCGCCAAACGCACGGATGCCGCGCGTCCCCTGAAGACGGTCCTGGCGCCCGAGGTCCGAGCCAAACTCGACCTGCGCAAAGGGCTCGAGGCCTACCATCGCGACCCAATGTGGCGACAGGGAACCATCGACCATTTCCACCGTAACCTGGAGACCTTGGTCCGAATGGCCCGCAACGTGGAGGTCCCCGTCATCCTGGTCAATCCCGTCGCTAATCTCAAGGACTGCCCACCTTTCAAATCCCAGTTCCGCACCGATCTGACCGAGGCTGAGCGAGAACACGTGCTCAACCTCTGGGAACGGGCCCAACAGTTGGGCTGGTCCAATGTGCATGAAAAGATCGGGCTGCTCGAGCAAGCCGCGGCCATCGACAACCAGCACGCCGGGCTGCTCTACCTGATCGGAATGTGTTACGAACACGTGGGCCGCGCGACCGAGGCAAAACAGTGGTTCGTGCGCGCCAAGGAGCAGGACATCTGTCCGCTGAGAATACTGGAACCGATGCACGAGGCCATTCTGGAAGTCGCGGCGCAGTATCATGTCCCTCTGGCTGATGCCCGAGCAACCATCGAGCAGCAAACCGAAGACGGCATCCCAGGCAGTGACTGGCTGCTGGATCACGTCCATCCGAGCATCGCGGGGCATCAACTCATCGCCGAGGCCCTGTATCAGGTCATGGCTGAAATGAACCTCGCCCCCCCGCCAGGCGATTGGCGGGCCAGACGCGAAAACCGGCGTCAGCAGCACCTTGCCACGCTCAACGACGCCTACTACGCCCAGGGCAAAGCCCGACTCAGGCGACTGCAGGAATGGAGTCGTGGACGCATCCCCAAGTCCTCGGCGCACCCGGCCGACGCATCGAACGATAGGCCTTGAGCCCTCGTTCCGGGCGGCGTCTGGCCCGGATCGTATTCATCAGAAATGATGACACCTAAAATACGTAGTCACCACAATTGACACGCATTTTAGACCTCCTATCGTCGGACATGAGCCCGAGAACGCTTCGCCGTCTTTGGCTCCTGGCAGTTCCAACGCGCGAGAAAACGGAGCAATCTGAGGTCCGAATAGGCCGTGGGTAGAGCACTCACAAACGCCGGTTCGGAGGCAGGGGCCTCGCACACCAGTGCGAACGGTGTGTTTCTGCGCCATCTCACATCCGCCACCCCATGGATCCCCCTGTCTACTTCAGTCCCACCCATACCGTCCCGAAAGAGCAACGATCCCATCCGATTGATGGACCTGCAGGGTTCCGCGTAAATAGACAAGGGTCACCCAGAGAGTAGGAGATTGAGAGATGATTAAGAGATTGCTGTTTATCGGTATTGTCGTTCTTACACTATCATCGGTTAGTTTCGGTCAGTGGTATGTCGATTGGGGTTACGGCGGTGTCACAAGCAGCTCGGGACTTGCCTTCGCCGGCCAAGGCGCCTGGGGAGTGGCCGTCCCACTCGGTCCCCAAGAACAGATCGTGATCGGCACCATGGGGCAAGGTGTTGTCACAGGTCCCATGCCGGGCACCGCCTCGGCAGCCCACGGAGGCTACATCACATCGAGCCAGACGGCCGGCCCAATGACGCAGAGTTCCACCGTTGCAGGCTTCCAAACCGGCTATGTCTCAGGCCCGGGGGTCGCGGTAGTGCAATCGAACGCTACTGTCGTGACTTGGCAGATACAACAATAAGAGTATCGACACTTCAAGTAGCCAGATATCCGGCGCGAGGGATCGGGCGATAGGACCCTGCAGGTCCGGTCATAATGGAGTTACAGACACACTCTCGCTTCTCCTGCGGACTCGGCGTCGGAGAAGAACCGCCAGACCGCTGGACATCGGTCCCCAGGCCCCACAATCGTTCATCGTAAATGATGACACGGAAATACGTAGTTACCACAATTGACACACCCCTGGAGCCTCGTATCGTAGGGTTCGAGTCATAGGAATGGTGTTCCGTTCCAGGCTTTAGACAGCTTCAACACAGAGGAGAATAGCGCATCCGGAGGTCAGGGAAGGCCGTGAGCAGGGTGTTCGGAGACACTGGTTGGAAGGGTGGGGCCTCGCATGTCCCTGCGCCCGCATTGTCACTTCGCATCTCACGCCAACAATTCGATAGACCGATCCACGGCCCGATCGCGGTGGTCCGGATACTGATTCCCTTCCCCGAAATGAAAGGAGCGAAAATGCAACCTGTCTGAGTGACAGAATGCCAGGGTTCTGTGAAGAGGTAGCAACTATTGAGAGTGAAAGGAGAGTGAGCGATGGTTAAGAGAGTGATGTTTATTGGTGTCCTCACATTGGTCGTCACGTCGGCCGCATCGGCCGGTTTTTTCGATCAGTTCGGCGGCTTCCTATGGACCGACACAACACCCAATAGCCAACAGCAGGCCTTCATAGGAGGTGGCGGACAGATTGCGGGCCACATGGGCGCCGGCGTCAGCGCCGGCACGAACACCAATGGAGCCGGAAGCACCCAAGCAAAGACCACGCCGGTAGGTACGGGCATCCAGAACACCAGCCTCGGGAACACACAGAGTTCGTACGTCTATACGGGTCCGCGTTCGGCGGGCATGACGTACTCCGATGCTTGGTTCGCAACGTATCAGGGTCAGTTTTTCCTGTACTAGGACAAAGAGTTCTCTAGCAGTCAACCATATGACAGAACCCTATGGTACCGGGCGGCTGCGGTGCGTTCGCCGCAGTCGCCCTTCTGGCGTTCCCCCAATCCTGGAGACCCTCTCGATCCGACCTGCGAACTCGGATGCCGCCTGGAGCATTGACCCGTCAACCGGCAAAGGATATGATCGACATGATACGCAGGGCCGGACGATGGGTCTACAGGAGATGCTCATGAATCGCACGCGTCGAGAGTTCCTTACCGGGGCAGGTTCCATCGCCGCCGGACTGGCCTGGCCTCGTACGTCGGCGGCATCGGCCCATGACGCCAATCCAAAGCGGCATATCGTGACACTGAGTTTCGATGACGGATTCAAGAAGTCGTTCCGACACATCGCCGAGATCTACGAGAAGCACAAACTGTCGGCCTGCCTGAACGTAATCGCCACCGGGCACCATGCCGACTACACCGCCCCGGGATCGTACATCGCCGGTTCGCCCAAGGGCGACTTCGGGCTCTGGAACGAGTTGAAACAGCGCGGTCACGAGGTCATGCCGCACACCTACCAGCACGCAAATCTCAGAGAAATGCCCTTCGAAAAGGCCACGCACCTGATCCAACACTGCCTCGATGCGTTCGCCGAGCATTTGAAGGGGTTCGATCCTAAGAAGGCCATCTACAACTTCGCCTACAACGCCTCCACACCACAACTGGAGAAATGGCTGACTCCTCGCGTGCGGGCGTTTCGAACCGGCGGTCCCGCAATCAACGCATGGCCCCATCCGAAACAAGTGAAACTCACCTGCACCAGTTTCGGGCCCGGCAACTGCGAGCGCGCCATCGACCGCGAGATCGAAAAACTGCTGGCCCGCAAGACAGGCTGGCTGATCTTCAACACACACGGACTCGACAAGGAAGGATGGGGGCCGATCCGCGCGACCTATCTCGAACGCCTGTTGGATCGCCTGACCGCCATGGAATCGGTCGCCGTACTGCCCGCCGCCGGCGCCCTGGCCCAATATGTCGATGCCAAAGAACGCGATGTGAAGCAACCGACAACGAAACGAACCGCAGAGGACTCATGAACAGGGAGTTATGTGTATGAAGGTATTGGCCATCAATGGAAGTCCGCGCGCCGAGAAAGGCAACACGGCGTTGATCCTGGAACCATTTCTGGACGGCATGAAAGCCGGCGACGCCGAGGTCGATCTGGTCTACACGAAAAAGATGAACATCCTGCCCTGTCAGGGAGAATACCACTGCTGGTTCAAGAAACCGGGCGTCTGCTTCCAGGAAGACGACATGCAGGAGTTGCTGCCCAAGCTGAGGGAGGCGGACGTTCTGGTCCTGGCGACCCCGCTCTACGTCGACGGGATGACAGGCCCCTTGAAGAATCTGCTGGATCGCGTGATTCCCATCGCCGAACCGACCATCGAGCTGCGTGACGGGCGTTGCCGTCACCCGAGGCGAGAAGGCGTCAAGGCGGGCAAGCTCGTCCTGGTCTCCAACTGCGGGTTCTGGGGCCAGGCCAACTTCGATCCCCTTATCACGCACGTCCGAGCGATCTGCGAGAACCTGAGCCGCGAGTTCTCCGGGGCGCTGCTGCGCCCCCACGGAGCGGCCCTGAAGGCCATGATGGACCAGGGGATGTCCGTCGACGCGATTTTCGAAGCCGCCAGAGAGGCCGGCCGCCAGCTCGCCAAGACCGGCGGCATGGAGGCTGAAACGCTCGAAACGGTCAGTCGCGCCCTCATACCGCAACAGCCTTACGTCGCCATCGTCAACCAGTACATCCAGGGACTCCTGGCGAAATGCGAGGATGCCTGACCCCATTCTCGGAAAGACACGGCCCATGCCTCCGACGGATAACAACGCAATCGAGCGCCGCGCCTTCCTCAAACTAATGGGGATGGCTACGCTGGGAATAACCGGCCGGTCTGGCGCGACAGCCCAGAGCAGGAAACAGGCAAGACCCAATGTCCTGTTCATCGTGGTCGACGACCTGCGTCCTCAGCTCGGTTGCTATGGTCGCAAAGAAACCGTCTCGCCCCATATCGACCGACTGGCATCCCAGGGGACACTGTTCGAGCGGGCGTATTGCCAGGTCCCCGTGTGCGGCCCATCCCGCGTCAGCGTACTGACGGGGATTCGTACGAACGCGTCCCAGTGGAAGTGCGAGAACCTCAAGGACCGGTACGTCACCCTACCGGCCCATTTCCGCAAGCAAGGCTACCACGCCATCTCCAACGGCAAGGTCTTTCATCACATGCACGACCGCGCCGAGGACTGGAGCGAACCCCCCTGGCGCTCGGCCCCGATCTATCACGGACCGGGCGACTGGGCGAAATACAACGCCAACGGACTCTGGCAAGACAGTGACTCCGGCGGCAGCACCCACCCCCAATCGGGGCGGGGCCCCTACTGCGAAGCCGCCGAAGTCCCGGACAACGCGTACCAGGATGGGAAGGTGGCAGACAGGACGATCGCGGATCTGAAACGCCTCAAGACCATGGAGAAGCCCTTCTTTCTGGCCTGTGGGTTCTGGCGCCCCCACCTGCCCTTCAACGCCCCGAAGAAATACTGGGACCTGTACCGAAGAGACGAGATCGAGACGGCCTCGAATCGGTTCCGTCCCAAAGATTTGCCACCACCGTGCGGCAGTTCCAAGGAGATCGACCGGTACGGTCGGGCGGGCCGGCGAAAGCAATCCGAGGAGTTTCACCGCGAGGCCCGCCATGCCTACTACGCCTGCGTCAGCTACGTCGACGCTCAGATCGGCAGGGTCCTGGACGCCATCGAGACGCTCAAGCTCTCTGAAAACACCATCGTGGTGCTGTGGGGTGACCACGGCTGGCACCTGGGCGAGCACGACTTCTGGGGCAAGCACAACACCCTGAACAACGCCCTCCAGGCGCCGCTGATCGTTCGCGCCCCGGGGCACAAACCCAATCACCGCGCCGGTGCCCTGGTGGAATTTGTGGACATCTACCCCACACTCTGTGACCTGGCGGGGCTAAGACCCCCCGAACACGTCCAGGGAACCAGCTTGGCGCCGCTGCTGGACAATGCCCTATCGCCCTGGAAAAACGCGGTTTTTGGCCGCTGGACGGGCTGCCAATGGGTCAAAACGGATCGGTACTTGTACACGGAATGGAAAAAAGGGCAGAAGACAACCCGCCGCATGCTCTTCGATCACCAGTCCGACCCGGACGAAAACGAGAATGTCGCCAATAACCCGGCGTATCGCGACATTGCCCAGTCGCTGAGTCGACGCTTGCGCCGCCAGGCAATGCAGCCGCAGGAACACCCAAAACCGCTGTGAAAGACGGGTCCGAGCAAGAGAGAGATAAAAATAGGGTTGTCTTGAATTGCCACGGAACAGTATAATGAGTAATAGCATCTAGGAAGTAGGTCATCTTCGGAACAGAGTTGCCAGCTTGAAACCATAGATAGCATGGGAAAAGGAGGCAAGTAATGAACCGTAAGCGACGCGCTTTTACCCTGATCGAACTCCTCGTGGTCATCGCTATCATCGCCATCCTGATGGGCATCCTCATGCCCGCCCTGAAACGGGCCCGGGAGCAAGGCAGACGCGTCGTCTGCGAAAGCAATCTCAAGACGCTGACGATGTGCTGGATCATGTATGCCGACGAGAACGACCGCAAGCTCGTCAACGGCGCCGGCGGGATCCCTAGAGGATCCACCACCGGCCGCCACGAAACGCCCTGGGTCGGCGAAGGCTGGGGTGCTAACTGGAACAACCAGAACGTCGACGACACCGGCAAGACCGAGGAGGAGAAGAAGCAAGCCATCCGCGACGGCGCCATGTGGCCCATTGTCAACCAGTACGACGTCTACAGGTGCCCCACCGGAAGGCGCAATGAGTTCGTCACGTATGCCTTTGTTGACGCGATGAACGGTCTGCACCGCACCGACACATTCGTTTCCAGAGGGGGCTACATGAGCGACGTCGGAGCTCGCGTGGGCAAGACGACCCTTTGGATCAAGCGTATGGACGACATCTCCAGTCCACCTCCGGCCGACCGCATGGTCTATATCGACGAGGGCGCCATGACGCCCGACAGCTTCGCCACGTACTACAATCAGATGGGTCCCTGGTGGGACGACCCGCCCGTCCGGCACGGCGACGGCACCACCGTCTCCTGGGCCGATGGTCACTCCGGCCATCTGAAGTGGAGTGCAACCGAGACGATAGAGCATGCCAGAAACGCGGCGAACTTCTATCGCGGCGGCAGCTTCATGCCGCAGACAGAACAGGGCATTCAGGAACTTCAGGATTTCCAGAAATCCGTATGGGGCAGACTCGGCTACTGATCCCTCGTCCCAATACGCAAATATATCAAAGGGCGCAGTCTCTGAGACTGTGCCCTTTTCATGCGCCCGGCGGCGTGGCCCTTGACAACAGCCTTGGCCCCTACTATCTGTTGGGCTGACCAACGACAGTGAAACGGAGCACCCGGGGATCGAACGAAGTATGGCGCGTACCTTGATGAGTTTGGCCATCCTGCTACCCCTCGTGGTCGGGCCGAGCCGGTCCAGCCATGAGGCGCGTTACCCTCAGATTCAAGACTGCCCTTTCCCGGCCGATCCGAATCTCGTCGTGGGCAGGCTCCTGGGCTGGCTGCAGATTGAGGTGGGCCGGCAACTCGATCACACACGGACCTGGTCCGATCCGGATGGCGATTCGGTCACCGTCGAGATCGTCAGCGCCCCGGCGGGCGTCAAACTCATCAACAAGCCCAAGATCCATTCCTACACCCTCCTCTGGCGTCCCAAGAGCCCGATGACCACGGCGATCGTCATACGGATCACGGACAAGCCCAGAAGAGGGCAACCCAAGAGCGACACGGGCACCCTCCTGGTTCAGGCAGTCCCGGCGCGGAAACGAGCGGCCCCCCGCCTCTGCGGCGGTCCACCCCAGTAGGCTCGGCCCGCCTTCTCCGATGCGAATCGGGCCAGATCGCAGCCATTGTGGAAACTACGTATTTTAGGCGCCTGCACAGCTTTTCCAGCGTTTGGTCTGCAGGCCCCCCCCCTTCTGCCGATGGACAAATAGCAAGCTATGGTTGCCTGTCTCAGCCCATAACAGGCACCTCAGTCCGGTCCG